>WYEB01000060.1_pt1 | contig 50053 bp, 49 predicted proteins | sample 6343061 | NCBI WGS metagenome assembly WYEB01 (sample SAMN13812332, study PRJNA600296) | hot springs metagenome | biome: ENVO:00000051; feature: ENVO:00002007; isolation source: sediment sample from Evening Primrose shelf | place: USA: Yellowstone National Park, Evening Primrose Hot Spring ... | reverse complement strand
TTGAATGTGGCCTACAGAGAGTTATCAAGAATACCACAGATCTATAATACATCAACTACAGCAGGAATAATAACTTTTCCAGAATACAACGTCTCCGAAGGACCGATAATATTTTTCATAAGAATACTTCTATTCATAATAGTGATCAAAATCGCTGTATATATCGTTGAACACATATATCTTGAGAAGACTGTTGAAAAAGAGAGTCTTAACAATATATAGCCTAAAGAAGTTATAGATGAAAAAAGATGATTTTCTAGGCATCTTATTGAGTCGAAATATGGTTTTTGACAGCAGAGCAAGCCTCGCTCTTCAGGGCGAGGTATATTTTATAAGTTTTTATAATATTTTTGAGGGTCGGGTCTTTGGCGGACAGAAAATTTAGAATGTCCAGCGGGGGGAATCCCCGAGGTGTGTCCGCCGAAGGCCCCGACCCTCTTCAGTCTTTTAGAGAGCTTGTTGAGAAGAGAAAGAAAAGCAATAAAAGAACTGTCAGATTGAGACTGCTTCTAGAGGAGCATGAGGAAAAGATATTATTTGATATTGGCTTGACATCTGTGAGGTTGTGGAACGAGCTTAATTATGAGAAGAGAAAGCTGTTCTTTAGAGATAATTTGACGCCTGAGAAGAGAGTTGAGATCAACAGGAGATATTATCACAAGTATAAGAATTTTCTAGGCGTTAATGCCGGTCAAGTAATTAATAAAAATGAGGAGGCCTGGGAATCATTCTTTAAGCTTTTGAAAATGAAGAAACAGGGAAGATTATCGCCTCATATTAGTAAGATTTCTCCGCCAGGATATTGGAAAGATAGGGTCACAGGTAAAAAGAAGATCCATATTTTGATTAGAAACGATAGATACTATCTGGAGCCTATCAGTGATGGAGAGGGCCGTCTGATTCTTAAAGATTTTAAATTAAGGATAAGATATGTCGGCAGAATAAGATGGGAAGGTAAACAAGGAAGATTAGAAATCATTTACGAGACTGGCAGATGGTTCGCCTATATACCTATAGAAGTCGGTGTAGATCCATCTAAATCAAATCCAAAGGGATATATAAAGCCTAATTATAAAGATAAGAAAAATAGAATTTCTAATCCTAGATCTATCAAGCAAAAAGATCCTGTTGGAGACAAGAAGGCCTTCATAGACGTGGGTCTTAACAATCTGTTTGCCGTAGTAGTCTCAGACGGGTCAGCATTACTCATCAAAGGCGGAGTAATTAAATCTGAGTATTACTGGTGGAAAAGAGAGATCTCTACATATCAAGCTGTTAGAGATTTATTAAAAAATGCTGGGATCTTAACATGGATAAAATATCATGAAAAGTATCTTAAAGCGTTATATAAGAGGAATGAGAGGCTTAGACATCTCTATAGAACAGCTATAAGATTTCTAGCTGAGATGTTATGGAGTAGAGGTGTTGAGAAGATATATATTGGATACCCTATTATGCTCTCACAAAACAATGGTAATGAATACAACACTAACATATGGTGGTATAGAAAAATTATTCTATGGATAATAGATGTGTTTATTGAATATGGGATAGATGTTGAGATTGTTTCTGAGGATTATACTAGCCAAAAATGTTCTATATGTGGAGAAATACATAAAAATGGAAGAATATACAGAGGACTATATATATGTAGAAAAACTGGGAAGAAGATTAATGCAGATATAAATGCATCATTAAACATAGCAAGAAGAATAGGATATAAAATAACAATAACAAGAAAAATAGAGAGCTATTTGGTGACACATAACGGCATAAAACCATTAATCCCTCGCCAGAGGGCTAACACCCGAGACCCAGAGGTTCGAAACCTCGCCCTTTAAGGGCGGGGAGGGGTCATTTCGGCACCTCTGTTTAAAGGTTTAGCCAGTAAGATCTTTGCATCTATCTTATCCTCTATTCTTCTCATGATCTTGACGGCTTTATCATAAGATTCTATGAGACCATATATCGTAGGTCCCCAAGAGCTTTGTCCAACTCCTATAACTCCTTCTCTTCTCAAGATCTCTACAGCCTCTGATGAATATCTCGTGTAGATCCCTCCCTGAAAGACGCTGAACATCTCTCCCACCGTCTTTTGAAGCTCGTATAAAGCTTCTGAGAATCTTATGAAATCTCTCTCTAATAATGATGGAGTCATCTCTGTGAACAATAGATGAGATGCTCTCCACACAAGCTTCTCATCAACTTTATATTCTGATGAAAATACTTTATTCTCAGCAGTCTCGTCAAGACCTTCTCCTCTCGGCATGACTATTATGAAGATCCATTCATCAGGAAAATCAGTTCTAAACATGAGGCCAGGGATCTTTGTCTCATAAGGATCCTTTTTGCCAGCGTCAATCACAAAGCCTCCGTGAATAAATAGATGTGTCCCTACGCCAGATATTCTTCCAAGACCTAGTCTCCACGCGATCTCCAAAAGATCTTTTCTCACATTATTAAGCTCTATAAGGCCTCTGGCCACAGCTAGAAGAAGCTGTGTAGTAGATCCTAGTCCAACATGTCTCGGGACGCACTCTCTGATCTCAATCTCTCCATATAATCTTTCTCCTAGAGATTCTTCGAGAGCTCTGATTTTTTCAAGAACCTCTTCAGATCTGCATCCTCTGACAACAAGTTTCTCAGAAGACTCAGATATCACAACAAAATTAGAAGGCTTATCCACATAGACGCCGGCTGAGACATACAGCCTCATATTTTTGTTAAAAGGATTTATTACGCCGAAATGAAGTCTCGAGCCCGTCTTGATCATTATTTTTCTAGACGTCTTTTCTGACACCTCTTCATCAATTATTAATATCATAAATTATTTTATAGTAATAATCCTTTTAACATGTTGATGTTATAAGCCTGAGACTTGAGAAATTTTCTAAGTCTAAGATATCTTCTCCCAAGATCTGTTGATAAAAATCTTGGAAGAACAACATAATCTAATGAAGAACCTGTCGCCTCATTAATCTTCATATGTCTAATTAGTCTCTCAAATCTTCCTCCTAAGAGTCCGTCGCCAACAACTGCATAACCTTGTGCAGTCTCTTTAACAAGTTTAGATCCTTCTAAGCCTCTCATAAGATCTACTGGTGCAACATCTTTTAATCTATCTCTCAATATGTTAAAAACCTCATCTCTTCTACCAACTCTCCCAGAAACAAGGATCTCCATAGGATCCTTGACAACAGAAGTCATTGAATAAACAATCTTAACAACAGAGTCTATCATAGATTCAAAACATGTTTTCGCAAGATCATTATCACGGATCTTTCTAAACCATTCTTCTAACGAGAAGATCTTTGTAATAGAGGAACATCCTGATGAAAAGACGTCTGATTTATCAAATCTTTTGATAAATTGAACAATCTCTAGATCTAATGATCCTGAGGTTAGAAACGCCGGACCCGGCATGAGACTTCCCCCCACCCCATCAACAATTCTACCATTTCTAACAGCGATCACAGCATTATATCCATAGCCCATCTCAACATGAATATAATTTACATCTTCATAATCAACATCATGTTTCTCAGAGAGCTCGTGAACACCTAAAACTGTCACAGCAAGCTTATCTGCAGCGCCCATATCAATCTTGTTAATCTTTTTATAGACAGGTATCGTCGGCAGATTTATTACTCCAGGTATGAAAACTCCTTTGACTCTCCTCTTTTTAAACTCATAAACAATCTTAGCCATAGCATCATATATGAAGGCTCCTTCAACACCTTGAGAAGCCAATCTCTTGATCTCCTCTTGATCAGATATTAAAATAAACATGAAAAACCAGTCTATAAAGACGTCCTCAGGGATCTCATCAAGATAAGTGATTTCTACACCATATCCAGAAGGCAGAACGACAAGATCTGATCCTCCAATACTCTCAACAATATCAACAACTTTATAAGGATCTTTAGAAGCCTCTGAGGTATCTATAGAAGCCTCTCCACATACTTCTCCATCACATAATAGACATAAATCAATAGATCTCGACCCAGGATCAATTCCTAAGACCTTTCTCATAAAAGGCCCTGTAAAATATATTATAATTGAATTATAATTAAGTATGAGACAAAACAAAGAAACAATAGATCTAAGGATCCTCGATAAGATCCTAATGAGTAAACCTATAGATAAAAATCATAGATCAACACGATCTCTCTTTTTTCTTTTCTTGAGCCTGTTGTTGCTGTTTAGGTTGTGCAGGTGTTCTCCCAAGGATCTTTGGATACACGAATATTACTTTGGCAACTAATGCGAAAAATCTCAGCTTATGAGAATATTCTATCAGATCTTTTCTCTTACTCTCTATACCCTCTTTCTCAATAAGATCAGCAATCTCATACATCTGTTCTATATCATCCAGAGTATATTCATAAGCATCTTTATCAAGAAGCTGTTTAAGTCTCTCATAAACCTCTTTAGTATAATATTTAGAGGATGAATAAGGTAGTATTGCTCTCACAAGTTTTCTAAGACTTAAAGCCTCTCCAGAAGTAAAGATCTCTTTAGACTCTAAGAGCATTATAAGAGTCTCTGAAAACTGTGTAAAAGCATTCTCAAGTCTCCCGATCCTCTGACTTAACTCATCAAATCTCTTCTCCATAAGCTCAAATCTCCTGTCTATCTCTTGGAATCTTTTATCAATTTCTTGGAATCTTTTGTCTATCTCCTCAAATCTCTTGTCTATAAGCTCAAACCTTTTATCAATAAGCTCAAATCTCTTATTAATCTCACTAAACTTAGTATCTATATAACTAAATTTTTTCCCTAGCCAATAACCTAGAGAAGCTGTTGAGGCTGAGACGCTTGCAACAACTGTTATAACAGTTGCTAACACATCAATCATAGCATTATCCATTAAGATATAGATATCAGCAAAAATATATTTTTAAACAATACGCAAGAACCATTTTTTATCACGAGAGAAGGTAGCTTCATGATATATACAAAATAAATGTGATATAAAGCTGTCCTAGATTATTCATTAGATTATATGATGTCCTCCTAGGATTATATTATTTTTGTGATGAAAATCTGTAGAGGATAAAAATGATTGTTCTTCAGATCGGAGATATACATTGTGACAAGAAGAATCTTAAGAGGCTGGCATCTTTAAAAGAGAGGTTGAGACATGATCTTTTGGCTGTTCATGGAGATGTTGAGTGTGGTGAGGATCTTTTGAATCTTGTGGAAGAGATCGGGGGAGAGATATTGTTTGTCCCAGGCAATATGGATGATGAATATGTCGCCAGATTATATAGTGAGAAAGGTTATAATATTGATGGTGAGATCCGTGAGATAAAAGACTATATATTCATAGGATTGGGAGGATTAGATCTAGATCTGTCTCTTAGAAAGATTAATGAGAAAATCTTAAGGATCGATTTTTCTAAAACAATAGTGTTGTCTCACTATCCACCTTATAACACTAAGACAGATATTGCGTGGAATAGAAGACACATAGGCTCTCAGAGGCTGAGAGATTTTGTCGAGAGATTTCAGCCTAAAATCTTTTTACATGGTCATGTTCATGAGTCTCCAGGGATCGATTTTTTAGGCAGAACATTAGTTGTTAATCCTGGCCCGCTTAAAAATGGCAGATTGGCAATTATATATCCAGACGAAAACAAGGCTGATCTGTTGAGACTAGAGGATATTAAATAATAATGTTTGAAATGATCTTTAGATAGGAGATGTCTCATGACTGTAATAGGTCTGATAGGTCTCGGTAGAGTAGGCTTCAGAGCTCTTAAGATCCTTATTAACAGAAAAGAGCTTTTTATAAAAATTTTTGAGAAAGATCCTTTTAAAAAGAGTCTTGTCTCAGAATATGAGAATATAGAGTTCGTTGAGACAAGATCTTTTGAAGACATTGAGAGACATATGAACGACATAGATCTTTTTATGACAGCTCTGCCATCTAGAGATGCTTTCAAAATTATTATGAGACTTGCTGAGAAATGTGTTGATATAGTAGATGTGTCGTATATATATGAGGATCCTTATGTTCTAGAGAAGATCTTTATGAAATGTGGAAGAACTTATATTCCTGACGCAGGCTTCGCCCCTGGCTATAGCAATCTTTTGGCAGGTTATGCGCAGGATCTTTTCAAAGATATTGAGAGGCTGGAGATATATGTCGGAGGGATCCCTCGTGAGAATATTCCTCCGATCGGCTATGTAGTGACTTGGAGTGCTGAGGATCTTTTGGAGGAGTATTTGAGACCTGCCAGAGTGATATTTGATCAAAAGATTGTATATAAAGATCCTTTGGAACATATTGGTGAGATAGAGATCCCTGGGATAGGAGTTTTTCAATGGTTTTATAGTGATGGTCTCAGAACTCTTCTCAAAAATATAAAAGCTAGAAACATGTTTGAGGCCACATTAAGATGGAGAGGTCATCTTGAGAAAATGAGAATTTTAAAAGATCTTGGGCTTTTATCTAGAGAGAAAATTGTTATTGATAATAATCAGATTGATATGATAAGAATCTTGGCATCAGTATTTGAGAAAAATCTTAAGATAAAGACTGATGATATGGCGATACTATTCATAAGAGCAGTCTCGAGAGATGAGAGAGTATATGAAGAGACTGTCGTCATGTATGGTGATCACGAGGATCCTGCCACAACAAGATTCACAGCAATAGTCTTTGCATCATCTTTAGAGCTTTTAATTGATAAAAGAAGTGAGATAGACCCTGGCATAATGCCTCTGGAGAAGCTTTATAGATATAAAGATTATTATGAAGAGAGAGTATATAGATATCAGCCTAAGAAAGATCTTGTGAAAATAAATAGGAGAATCCTCTAGTCGGCCTCGAATCCTCTGGCTTTCAAAGAGTCTTCTAAAAGCTCTGATCTTGTCATGACAATATTTATTGATGTATATAAAAAGCCTATATATCTCAAAACATTGAATCTTGTCTCAAGACCTCTCGCCTTATAAGAATCAAGCGTCTCCAAAAGATCTGTTAGAAAACTTCTTATCAATGAATATGAGAGTGTTAATATGTTTGTCCCTAGAAAATCTCTTAGATGACTAGGCGGTGTCGATAGATAGAATAAAGCTCCACAACTCATTGTTGAAAAACTGTATAGAAGATTAAACAACACGTTTATATCATATGTTTCTAACAAAAAGTCTATTGATGATATCGTTGCAAAAAACGTGGCCCATATAAATGTTATTGTGGCGACAGTTTTTAATGCTCTTAATATCAATGTCATCATGAGAATATTGACAATTATTATGATGATCTCTAGATAGACCTCTCTGAGTAATATCGTTAATATTACAAATATCATATAAATGATCTTTGGTATAAACATATTCTTTTTATGTAGAAAAGTATTTTTGTTTTGCCAAGTGATCAGCTCATAAACGAAGCTCATCTACAGATCACTCTTCTAGGAGGCACTCCATTTGTCTCCAAAAGATCTTCATCTAAAGATTCTGGTTCTCCAAAGAATTTTATTTCTCCATCTGACAATAAAATCACTTTATCAGGATTTAGAAGATTTATTAGATAAGTATTTACTGAGGAGACGATTATAGTCTTCTCGTATCTTTTCATAAAAATTATTTTTAAAAGATCTTTTATCCCCCAAAGATCTAGAAAGTCGAAAGGCTCATCTAAAAGCCATATCAGCTGATCAGCTATCAACACGCTTGCCAATGAGACTCTCTTAGCTTCTCCACCGCTTAGTGTCAAAGGATCTCTGCTAAAGATCTCTTCAGAAACCAACGTCCTAAGGATCTTTTCATCATAATATTTCTTCCTAAGGATCTTTATTATAAGCATGATCTCTTCTCTCACACTGGGCTCTATAAAGCCGTAGTAAGGGTTCTGCCATACATAGCCTATCAAACTTGAGATCTCTCTTCTTTTCATCTCTCTGATCTCTCTCCCCATCACCTCTATAGATCCCTCGTATTCTCTTATTAATCCTGCCAATGTTTTTAAAAGAGTTGTTTTTCCAGACCCGTTTCTTCCTATGAGAAGATATACTCCTTTATCAATCTCGAGGTTTATCTTTTTCAGAACATATCTTCCTCCCAATGAGACGCTTAGATCTTTTGTTTTTATGATCATTTTCTCAAGCCTTCTCTCCTAAGAATCATGATCCCTAGAGAGATCCCTAATAAGCCTTGTGATATGATGCTTCCAAAAGCTACTCCAGGCACTGAGACCTCTACAGGAGTATTATATATGATATGTAAAAGAAGATAGCCTATGAAGAATGTTGTGACAATAATCTCCTCAGATGCGACGAGGATCAATCCTTTCTTCGATGGATACATCATTCTTCCAATATATAATGCTATTATAGAGTAGATCAGATTTGTGGCTGAGCCTATCAAAACATCATAAAAACCGTATGGAGACACTATGTTAGCTATTAAAGTCCCTAGTGTGAGACCTATCACAGCGTTTATCCCGTATTGAGGAAAATATGGGAGTATGCTGAGAGCATCAGCTATTCTGACCTGCACAGGTCCGAAGCTTATTGGCTGTAGAAGAATTGTCAGTCCTGCGTAGAGTGTTGTGATAAAACTTGCTCTGATAATATTGATCTTTCTATAATAGATCTTTGTAATAATTTTTGTCACCTTCTATCTCTCTCTAAGTTTTCATATTAAGCTTTTCAATAATTATTTAATGAACAAAATATGTGAGGTGTATATATGAGACATGTCTATAACGATATTGGGAAGAGAATTAGATTAAAAAAGATTCTTAGAGATGATAAGGCTCTTATATTCGCATTTGATCATGGTGTTGAACATGGTCCAAAAGATTTTCCTGAGGACAGAATTGATCCTAGAAAGATCATTAGTATTGCAATTGATTCAGGTGTTGACGCCATAATGACAACGCTTGGAATAGCATCATTAACATATGATATATGGGGCGGGAAGATCCCTATGATAATAAAACTCACAGGAAAAACCAGTTTAAGACCGGAGAAAGAAAGGCTTCTACAGAGCGTTTTCGGCTATGTGAGAGAGGCGGTGGCAATCGGAGCTGACGCTGTTGCAGCCACAGTATACTGGGGTAGTGAATACGAAGATGTTATGCTTGATAGATGGTTCAGTATTAGATTGACAGCTGAGAGATATGGTCTTCCAGCTCTTCAGCTAGCTTATCCAAGAGGCTCAGCAATAAAAAATATGTATGATCCAGAGGTTGTGAGATATGGTGTGAGAGCTGCTGTTGAGAGCGGAGCTGATCTTATAAAAACCTATTATACAGGCTCTGAAGAGAGCTTCAGAAGAGTTGTTGAGACAGCAGCTGGAGTGCCTATTCTCATGAGTGGAGGAGCTACTAGAGAGGATCCTGTGGATTTTCTTAGAGACGTCAAATCTGTCATGAGAGCCGGAGCAAACGGTGCTGTTGTCGGCAGAAACATTTTTCAACATAAAGATCCTGGGAACATGATAAAAGCTTTGCTAAAGATTATTCATGAAGATAAAGAAGTTGATGAGGTAGCTCATCTAGTAGAATAAAGACGCTGGATGAACATGATGAACTCTTCAAAATCAATTGATGTCATAACTGTTGGTCACGCTCTGGTTGATATAAGAATAATGGTTAAAGATTTTCCAGGGTCTGACCAGGAGAGTCCTGTGTTGCAACAGAGCTGGGGAGCCGGCGGATCTGCTGTTAATGTTGCTATCGGCGTCAGAAGACTGGGCGCCACCAGCGGGATCATTGCTAAAATAGGTTTTGATAATTTCGGCAGAATAGTTGTTGATGAGCTTATGAGAGAAGGTGTTGATATGAGAGGTCTAAGAATATCTTGGAGAAACACTGGCTTCACGATAGTAGGCATAAACTCTTTGGGAGACATAATAATGTATGGATACAAAGGTGTTGCAGAAGAGCTTGAGCCTGGTGAGATTGATGAAGAGCTTGTAAGCATAGCTAGACACATGCATATAGCTAGTTTGAGAATAGACACTTCACTGAAAGCTGTTGAGATGGCCAAAAGATATGGATTGACTGTCTCGTGGGATCCTGGCAGAGTTCTTTCTATGAAAGGACTGGATGCTCTGAAAGATCTTTTGAAAAAGATTGATATTGTCATGCTGAACGAGCAGGAGGCTTATAATATGACTGGTGAGAAAGACTATACAAAAGCGTCTGAGAAGATAAGATCTGTAGGTCCTAAGATTGTTATCGTAAAACTTGGGAAGGAAGGATCTTATGTGTCAAGCGAGGAGTTCACTGGAAAGATACAGGCTTTCACAGTTGATAAAATTGTCGACACAACAGGAGCTGGAGACGCTTTTGCATCAGGATTTATAGTGAGCATGTTAAGAGGATACAATATAAGAAAAGCAGTTATATATGCAAACGCAACAGCAGCATTAAAAATTACTAGACTAGGGTCTCACGAGATACCTTCTCATGATGAAGTGATAAGATTCATATGGGATAGACTATCATATTTCTAAGCTCAACAAAAGATCGATAGAATCTTATCTTTTTAATAGGTGCAAAAATAATTTAAAATGCAGATGTTTTATATGTTCTCAAAAAATCCCGTGGAGATAACCAGAGAGAAGAAGCTCAGCGTCGAGGAGATATCAGATGCCCTGACGATCTTTCAATTCTATCTTTCAATTCTATAGTAGATCATCTTTTATATGCCGAGACCCGTTTGTTAGCCTTCCGGTTAGGAGTTAATGTTCTCATGATCATCGGGCTGGAGGCAGACATCGGGGCCTCCCCTGGGGTCATCGAGGTGCGCTGATGAAGGCCTAGCCGATGAGTCAGCCTCCAAGCCCTCAAAACATTATACATCTCATCACAGCCACAGATATTCCCATTGAAAGCTTAAAAATATAAATATCACCCGCCCTAAAAGGTGAGGCTTGTTAGGTTGTCAAAGAGCTTGTTAATGATATAGTTGTCTCTCCATATGTCCCAGGCGACAAGGCTATTCTGATGTCTACAGATCCTTCTGTGGCAGAGCTTGTGATATCAATTGATGGATATGTTGATTATCTAGGTCCTGAGGAGGAGGCTTATAAATATAGATTCATAGAGTCTCTGAGCTTGTTGATAAAGGATCCCGGCGGGATCATAGTTTTATCTCAATGATCTTTTTGTTAAAAATTTTTTTGTTTATAAATAATTTTTTCTGGCGATTAAAATGTCTGTGAAAGAAGTTTCGAAAAAAGATATATATGATCTTCTTAAAAAAATTACTGAGCTGGTGGGGCCATCAGGTTATGAAGATGATGTGAGAGGAGTCGTGAAAGATTTTTTGAGTATGTCTGCAGATAATGTTTATATAGATTCCATGGGGAACGTTATTGCTGTGAAAAAAGGATCCAGAGGATCTGGTAGAATAATGCTTGCAGGACACATGGATGAGATAGGATTCTTCGTCTCTCACATAGATGACAAAGGCTTTATAAGAATTCTCCCTATTGGAGGAGTATTTGAGAGAGCACTGATCTTTCAGAGACTTCTTATAAAAACTAGAGAAGGCAAGATATTCAGAGGAGTAATAGGTTTAAAACCTCCTCATCTAGCAAAACCAGAGGAGGCTAGACAAGTTCCGGAGCTGAGAGAATTATTCGTAGACATAGGAGCGAGATCTAGAGATGAGGTTCTTAAGATGGGGATTAAAATAGGTGATGTAGTTGTTTATGACAGAGATCTTGTTCTTCTAAATGAGGATAGAGTAACTGGAAAAGCTATTGATGACAGAGTAGGCGTTGTGACAATGATCAAGGCTTTCGAGCTTATTGAGAAGAATCAGGCTGATGTATATGCGGTGGCAACAGTACAAGAAGAGGTTGGTTTAAAAGGTGCCAGAACAGCAGCCTTCAGCATCTCACCTAACGCCGCTTTAGCTCTAGATGTGACTATTGCAAGCGACATACCTGGTGTAGGAGAACACGAGTGGTATACACAACTTGGCAAAGGACCTGCTATAAAGATTGCCGATGGAAGAGGAGCGACAGGTCTTATAGCTAATAAAGAGATTGTTGACAAACTGATCCAGGTTGCACAACAGCTCTCAATACCATATCAGATAGAAGTTGCCGCTGGAGGAACCACAGACGCCTCTGCCATACAGCTTAATAGAGAAGGAGTTCCAGCAGGCGTGGTCTCTATCCCAGCAAGATATATTCATTCTCCTGTTGAGATGATAGATCTTAACGATGTGGCTAATGCTATAAAGCTTACAAAAGGATTCTGTGAGCTCAGCGATATAGAGTGGCTCAGCAGATTAAAAGGATATACCATAAAATAAATCTCATAAGATCTTTATTTCATCAATATAATAATAGCCCCATCCAGCTTTAAACCATATTTTTCTTCCTCTCACATCAATTTTTCTCCCCTCGAAAAGCGGAGATGATATTACAAAACTCTCATACTCGCCTCCCTCACCAACTGGCGAAAACATATATTTTTTTGATAATCTGATGAGCTCATCAACATCTTCTTTTGAAGAAATTATTCTGCCAACCCATCTCTCATCAAGCCCCATGGCCTGTGCAGCAACGATGATAAAACTGATCTTTAGTTTCTCAACTTCTTCTCTCAAAAGACTCTCCTGATCCATCTGCCAGAGAGGTGCGTAATGGATCAGTCCATGTCTTGATGCTATATCATCTAATATCTTCTTCTGAAAACTGCTTGCCACCACTCCTGAGACAAGATATTTCGCATCAAACATTTCCTTCGCCTCTTTAACAGCATCTGAAAATTCTCTCTTCTCATCTTCTCCAGAGATCTCTTTAGTGTAAATAGGCATATTCATAAGCTGAGCATGTATATCAACCCATCTACTGTTTATAGTATGAAACAACATAAGATCTTCACGTAAAGATCTTATGTTAAGCAGAATAACATCTTTTTTAGAACCTTTCTTCTCAACCCATTTAATAAGAGCTGTATGGCTGTCCTTGCCTCCTGTGTAGAGAACCAACGCCTTGTCCAATTCTAATCCCTTATCAATATCTCAACAACAAGATCCCATGCACAGGCCTCAGCCTTCTGACAGCTCTCCTCAGATCCTGTCGCTATACAATATTCTCTACATATCTCAGCCATTTTTCTCCCAAGATCTGTTGATGATATATCATAGTCAGGCTCTCCTCTGGCGTTTAATAACATAGGCCTCCCCTCATGGATCTTTAGTAATATACATCCTGAACATCCTTTTTTAACAATCTCATCTCTAAGATTTACAACTCCATATCTTTTGATCATTTTCTCAGCCAAATCGTCTGACAAGATGTTTATAACAACAAATCTCCAAGACACAAGGTCTGTCTTCTCAACACAGATGCTTGTTATATATCTTCTCCATATCTCAAGAAATTCTCTTCCTTCCTCAGTTAACACTCCTCCTGCGACAGGATCTATTGTTATAAGATTATTATCTTTAAGTCTCTTAAGAATGTTTCTTGCAGAGCCTTCTCCAATTCTTAAATATTTTGACAACAAGATCCTTCCTAAGGCGCCTTCTCTCTCCACAAGATCTAGTGTTTTCAGAATATGATATATTGAGAAACTAGATCTATCAAGATCTTTTTTTAAAGAAGATAATATCCTCTTAAAATCTCTCATACACATCATGTTAATAATTTATAATAGAAATAATTAAATGAAACATATTATAAGGGCGAATGATCATGTCTAGATATGTTAAGATGGGAGTATCAATTCCTCAAGAGCTTTATGTAGAGATAGATAAGATCATGAGTAGAATGGGGATCAGAAATAGGTCAAGATTTATTCAAATGATCATTAGAGAACATATATTGTCATATTATATGACTTATGAGAGAAATCTAGAGGTTATAGGTATAATAGCTGTATACTACGATCATACTAAGAAAGATCTTGACAGACTTCTTATTGATGTTCAACATGATTTTCTAGATATAATAATCTCACTACAACATATTCATGTTACAAAAAGATTTTGTGTTGAGATGATAAGTGTGAGAGGATCATTATCACGCGTCGAAGAGCTTTTGAAAAAAATAGGTGAGCTAGAGATCACACATTTAAAATATATATTGTTTCCAGTAATTGATAAAACATGATCATTACTAAGATCTTTTTATTAATCTCTCGATCCTCTTCTTAGGCAATGTTCTCACAGGCTTCTCAGGCAAGATCCCTTGAGGTCTCAACAACACTACTAAAACTATTGTGAGACCAACCAATATATATTCGAGTCTTGCAGGCTGTATATATTGTGTTATTGGGATATAATCTTTATACATTATTATCAAGGTTCTTAATGTTGAGAATAGAAATACTCCTAATACGATGCCAAGATTGTTTCCTGTGCCGCCCAACATCATGTATGCCCATGGATAAAATGTCCATAAAAGTCTTGTGTATGTTATCGCCTTGAAACTTAAAGAGTATAAAGCCCATAAAGCTCCTCCAATAGCGGATATTGCTCCGCCTATTATGAGAGTTTGTGCTCTCAGCCTGACAATATCCTTACCATAGACACGTGAGGCTGTCTCAGAGTCTCTAGAGGCTCTGAGAGCTCTTCCAAATGGTGAGTTTGTAAGTCTCTCGATATAAATATATATTAAGAGAGCCATGAATAATATGAAGCCTATGGCAACATATTGACGATATTCTCCGGTGAATCTGAATGGATCTATTATGTTGACGCCCACCGTCCCGCCTGCAATAGGCTCATAATTCCAGAAGATTATTTGTGCAATATCTCCAAATGCTAACAATGTTATTCCTAGATAAGCTTCTTTAAGTCTCAGAGCTGGGTAAGCAGTTAGATAGCCTATGACGCCTCCGACTAATCCTGCTAAAACAAGTGTTAGTATCAATATTGATATTGATAGAAGCGGGTTGGCGGCTAACACGCTGTTTATTGCAGAAACAATCTTGAAGTTCTCATACCCCACATACTCTAGTCCTGCTGGATAGCCTAGATACAGAGCAACTATTCTTCCTATGACTCCTCCAACGATCACAGCTCCTATCAATACTGTGAGTACGCGACCAAACTGTGGAATGCCTAGATATCCCACCTCGAGATTCAGACTTAGAGTCACTATGACGCCTATGCCAAAGTTTAGTATGATCTGTAGAATTAATAGAAGAAGTTCCTGAGGGATCTCTAGCATAAGATCACCTCAATAAAGATTTTATTGAGCTATATATTCTAGACCAGTTTATTGCCGCCAGCCCTTCTGGCTTCAAAAGTAATGTTGCAACCATTATCGCAAGAGGTATGGCCGGTCTGTAAGTAGTTATCCAAGTCCCCACATATAATGAGAGCAAATATGTTCCTATATACTCTCCCATGCCAATTAAAAGACCTCCTAACAGGCTTCCAAATATTGAGTATAATCCTCCTACTATAGATCCTGTGAAAAATGTGACTATATAATCCATCCCAACCTTGTCATAGCCGGCCATTGTGAGACTGAGCAGTCCACCGCTTAATCCTGCTAGAAAACCTCCTATCACCCATGCAAGAAGATATATGACGTCAGTGTTGATGCCTAGAAGACCTGCCAGACTGGGGTTCTCTATAGATGCTCTCATAGCAATACCTATTCTAGTTCTTGTCAGAAACAGATGTAGAAGTATTATGACTGTTATCATGACCAGAGGAGCAACTAGACCTATTCCTCTATATCCAGCTCCTCCCACAGGTATTATAAAGTCGTATAGCTCAAGATAGAATTGTGTCGCATATATCTTGTATTGTGTCAACAGATAATCTATGTATGCCCCTAGAAATCCGAAGTATATAAGGTCTACACCTAATGTTGACATCATAAGAGTTATCTCACCAACTCCAGCCTTGATCAAAGGTCTGTTGACGCCTAGATAAAGAATTACTCCTAGAAATGCTGAGAATAATCCTGCGAACAATATATAATAATATGGAGATCCTCCTAAGAAGCTCTGCATAGTAAAAACAATATAGAAGCCCCATGTGACCATTGTTGCATGAGCAAAATTGAATGTTCTTGTAGTACTATATATAAGTGTTATAGATGCTGCACCAATAGCAATGCCGCTTGAGTAGGCCAATGTTTTTGCAATAAGATCCAACACTTTTATCAGCCTCACAATATCTGATTTCAACAACATTTATATATTATAATAATTTGATTAATAAGCTGAGAAAAAATATATATTCTTCTAACAATATTTTATAGCGATGGTGATTAGATGAATAGAACACTCTATGTTGTATTATCAATAGTTTTATTAATAATAGGTTTGGTAGGAGGATATTTCTGGGGGCTAACAGCAGCTCCTGTGACTGTTAAAACATTTACTGTTCCAACAACTGTCACAGTCGCTCCAGGAGCCGCACCTCCAGCAACATTAACAGTAACAGCACCTCCAGTAACTATAACAGCTCCTGGAGCAGCCCCTACACTCTCAGGAGAGATTCCTATTGGAATAACTATTCCGTTGACAGGCGTCTTATCAACATTCGGTGCTCAATATAGAGTTGTTGCTGAGAAGGCTGCTGATGAGATAAATGCTTATCTAGCCTCTCTAGGGAGACCTTGGAGAATAAAGCTTATTATAGAAGATACTGCAACAGATCCTAAGACGGCACTAGATAAAGTGATGGCTTTACATGCAAGAGGTGTGAAAGTGTTTATAGGAATAGCATCTAGTGCCGAAGTAGCTGAGGTGAAACAATATGCTGATGCTAATAAACTTCTTGTGATATCTCCTTCATCAACTTCTCCAGCTCTGGCTATTCCTGATATGATCCTTAGATATACTCCAAACGATCTTTATCAAGGCAAGGCTATAGCAAAAATATTATGGGTAAGAGGAGTTAGATATGTAGTCCCCATGTGGAGAGGAGATACTTGGGGAGACGGTCTCGAGAAGGCTGTGGAAGACAATTTCAACAAGATATGTCAGGCAACAGGAGGAGGCTGTGGAGTTCTTCAGGGGATAAGATATGATCCTAAGGCTGTGGAGTTCTCAGTAGAGGTCAGCAGATTAGCAAGTATTGTTCAAGACGCTGTAAATAGATATGGCAAAGATAAGGTAGGTGTTCTCTTAATAAGTTTTGAAGAGGCGAAAGGTATTTTTGCGGCTGCCAAGGGCCAGCCTATCTTAGGAGAAGTTGTATGGCAAGGATCTGATGGAACTGCAGCTATATCACCTCTACTAGATCCTGCTGTCGCAGATTTTGTTGTTAAAGTAAAGTTTTACAATACTATGGCAAGCCCAGGAGTATCTCCATATACTGAGAAAGTGAGAAAATGGGTTAGAGATGCATTAGGTCAGGAGCCTATGGGATACACATATTTCGTATATGATGCTTTATGGACTGTGGCATTGGCGATAGATTTAATAGGCAAATATGATGGTGAAGCTATCAAAAACGCTCTGCCACTAGTATTACAACATTATATAGGTGCATCAGGTTATATACAACTTGATGAGAATGGCGACAGAGCTCTCGGAGACTATGATATATGGGCTGTGGTGTATAAAGACGGCAAATATTCATGGGCTGTGATAGGATTATACAAAGGATTGACAGACAGTGTAGAGTGGTATACATAAATAATTTGAATAAATAAATTCTTTTTTATATTTGATACACATTAATTGTTGGGTGTTTAAATGTCTTTGACTATAGATCCTGGGGTTATTTTAGAGTCAAGAGATCTTACGAAGAGATTCGGAGGTCTTGTCGCTGTTAACAAGGCGAATATTAAGGTGTGGAGAAATAAGATGACGCTTATCATAGGTCCTAATGGTGCTGGAAAAACTACTTTCGTGAATTTATGTACAGGTGTTCTTCGTCCTGATGAGGGGAGGATATTGTTTGATCCTTATGGAAAAGGCGTTGCAATAGATATAACTGATAAACCTTCTCACGAGAGGTTTAGATTAGGCATGGCAAGAACATTTCAGATTCCACAGCCTTTTCTCTCATTGACAGTGTTAGACAATGTCTTGATCTCTCTCAGGAATCGTGGTGAGAATCCTTTTTATGCACCTTTTAAAAAGTTATGGGGTAGAGAAGAAGAGGAGAATATTGAGAAAGCATTTAAAATATTAAAAGATGTCGGCCTAGACAAATATTGGGATCTTGAGGCTAAAAGTCTTGGCGCAGGACAGCTTAAGATGCTTGAACTTGCAAGAGCATTGGCTACTGGAGCAAAACTTATAATACTGGATGAGCCTATCGGTGGAACAGATCCTGCTTATGCAAATGATATATTTAAACAGATTAGAAGACTTAGAGAGACTACAGACTTGAGCTTTCTAATTATTGAACATAGAATTGATATTGCCATACCCTTTGTAGATTATGTATATGCTATGGATAGAGGAAGAGTTATTGCTGAGGGAGATCCTAATAGCGTGATTAATAATCCACAGGTGATAGAAGTATATATCGGATAGGTGTTTAACATGCCCATATTATATACTAAAAAGATCTTCTCAGGCTATGGAGATCTAAGGGTCTTATTCAATATAAACTTCTCAGCTGAAGACAAAAAGATCACTGTCGTCGTAGGTCCTAACGGTGCTGGAAAAACCACTCTACTTAACACTATAACAGGCGTAGCAACTATTCATTCTGGAGAAGTAGTCTTCAAAAACAGAAGATTAAACGGGATGCCGCCATACTCAATTGCTAGAATGGGGATAGCATATGTGCCTCAGATGGGGAACATATTCTCAAATCTGACTGTAGAGGAGAATCTAAGGCTCTCAGGATATTTTCTCTCAGAAAATGAGCTGCTTGACAGATTAGAATATGTGTACTCTATGTTTCCAGTGTTAAAAGAGTTCAGATCTAGAAGAGCCGGAACATTAAGTGGTGGTGAGAGAAGAATGCTTGCCATAGGCCTGGGCCTGATGAGAAAGCCTGAAGTGATGCTTTTAGATGAGGTGACAACAGATCTTGCCCCGAAGATTGTTAAGAAAGTTCTTGAGACAGTAGTGAGATTAAGAGACGAGGCTAAGCTCACAATAGTATTAGTAGAGCAACATGCTGCAAGAGCTCTTCAGATAGGAGACAAAGCGTATCTACTGGTGAGCGGCTCAATAAGATATGAAGGAGATCCTCAGGAGCTTCTTAGACATCCAGAGTTTTCTAAGTTGTATCTAGGGATCTCATGAAGAGAATTCTCTACAGAATCTTGCGTCGCTAATTTGTTCACATAATTCTTTTACAACACCTTTATGAATACTCTCTATAGAAAGTATCTGTGACAATGATAATCTCTTAAGATCCTCAATATTTCTCACTCCATGATTATATAATGCTCTCGCTCTAACCCTGCCGATACCTCTCAACTGAACAAGCTCTAACAACTCTCTCTTGACTCCTGTCTCAAGTCTTTTAGAAAGCTCATCAAATATCTTTGAATATCTCTTAAACTCTGTCTCAGCCAACACTTTTGATAATGCATATGAGATCCATGTCGCAGTCTCAATGGCAACCCTCAGATCTCCCAGCTGAATATTTGTTTTAGACATTATACTGTCTTCATCATACTCCTCGATCCACATGTTGAGAGCCTTAGCATATACATAGCCTGTCATATAAAGATCTTCATCAAGATCATCTGGAACCAGAGGTATCATTCCTCTGTCAAGCATCTCATAGACTTCTGTGGCAAGAACTTCTTTCTTAATTCTACGAGTTATGTTTCTGAGAAAATCAGGTGTCAATGTTATCAGATGAAGATAAAATAGCTCGTCGACTCCGGCGGTGTCAGAGTCTCTTAAAATATCAAATGTTCTCACGGCCGTCAAAGGATCGATGTATAGACTAGATACTAATCTTCCTAGTCTCGTCGCCTCTATATAGCTATCGTCTTTAACAATGATCATCTCATAACTTGATAAAAGTCTAAGGATTCTTCCCACAGATCTTTTCCAGAAAGATTTTGTCGCAATCTCTCTCATATTCTTATAAGAATAGAATGTGTTCATCATGAAATCTATTATGCTATTAACATCATGAGCATAACCTGAGGCGAGCAGAGCCAGTATATGTATTCTCAGAGCTCTCTCATTGTTCAATGCTGAGTAGATATCCTCAGGTCTAGAGCTTATATATCTCACTGCTGTGTCGGGATCCATGTCTGCGATCACAACTTCTCCATAAGGATCATACTGAGGCCTTCCGGCTCTTCCAGCCATCTGTTTATACTCTAATATTGATATAGGCTCGTAATAACCTTTCTCATAACGATGTGTGTATATTATTACTCTTCTGGCAGGAAGATTCACTCCAGCAGCTAAAGTAGGTGTTGCAACAACTATTCTAAGGATCTTCTCTCTAAAACCTTTCTCAATAATTTTCCTAGCCTCAGGAGAGAGACCTGCATGATGAAATGATACTCCTCTCAGAAACAGTTTTGATAACAACTCTCTCTCTATCCTTGAGGAGACATTCTCATTCAAAAGATCTATAAGCTCTTTAGTTTTGCCACTATATCTACTTAACAAAAGACTCATCTCAGAAGCAATTTTAGAAGCAGTATTCTCAACATCTCTTCTAGACTGTTTAAAAACAAGGATCTGATAGTCGTCTCTAACAGCTTTAGAGACTGAGTGACTTATAAGATCTCCTGCAACATCTTCTTGAGAGCCGTTCTCAAAAAATATTTTGCTCTTCTTCTTATCATAATACCCCTGGATCAGTGGCACAGGTCTCCAGTCGCATTCTATAGTCTCAGCGTTAAGCCATCCGCCTATGTCCTCTGGATTTCCTATTGTGGCGCTCAAACCAATTATTTGCCAGCTGTTTTTAAGAGCTCTGGAAAGGATCATCTCAATGACAGGTCCTCTCTCGTCATCACCTAAGACATGGATCTCATCAACAACTATTGCGCTAACATCTCTAAGCCATGAAGGTCTCTGTCTCATTATTGCATCAAGTCTCTCATATGTTGTCACTAAAACATCATATCTCTTAAGATCTTCACTTGGACTATCATAATCACCTGTGCTTATACCTATTTTAGCTCCTAAACCTCTGAAATGATCTATAAGATCTTCGTATTTCTCAGTTGCAAGAGCTTTTAAGGGGGTAGTATATATTCCTTTGAAGCCGTTGAGAAAAACATTCATAAGAGCCATATAAGCTATGAGACTTTTACCACTTGCAGTAGGTGTTGAGACAATGATATTCCTGTTTTTGAAAAGTCCTCTTGATACAGCCTCCGCCTGTGGAGGAGTGAGATATTTATATCTCTCTCTCAAAAGATCTTTTATCTTCTGAGGCATAGGAACAAGATCTATGTCGACAGGCTGTCTAGGACATTCTCCTTCTCTACTCATCTCACTCACATTCTTCTCTGAAAAAGCTTTGTCTTAACAATTATATAACTTCTACCACTAATATTCATAGGAGATCTTTATGAAGAAATATTCTGAAGAAGAGATCATGAGAATGAGAAGAGCTGTCTCAAGAGAGGTGCTTAAGATCATTGAAGATGAAAAGCCTGAGACGATAGGTCTTGGAAGCGGAGGCACCGTAAAGATCTTTATTGAGGAGCTTCCACAAGATCTTTTGAGAAAAAAATGTTTTATATCAACTAGCATAGACACCTCAATAGCCTTGAGAAACAGAGGAGCGAGATGTATAGAAGATCTTTTCTCGCCTGAGAGAATAGATCTTTATGTAGATAGTGCTGATGAGATTGATCGTGATGGAAATCTTTTGAAAGGTGGTGGAGGAGCATTATTTAGAGAGAAGATCGTTATGTATAGCTCAGATCTTAAGATAATAATTGCTGACGAGACAAAACTAGTGAGCTTCTTAGGTGAAAAAGGATTTCTACCTATAGAGATAGTCCCCTACGCATATAATTATGTGAGAAACAGATTAAAAATGATGGGTCTAGAGATAAAGATCAGAACTGGAGGCGGAAAACTAGGACCTGTGATTAGTGATAATGGAAATTTTATTGCTGACATAATATTGAGAGAGCCTATAAAAGATCCTGAGAAAACAGATCTTATGATAAGATCTGTTGAAGGAGTTGTCGCAACAGGAATATTCCCATATAAAGACTATAAGATCTTTATAGGAGAAGCTGGCGGAAGGATCTTACGTCTTAAATAATTATCTGTTTCTAGAGATCTCTCTGAATCTTATGTGTTCATTCAATGAGTATTTAACACAATTTCTGATCCCTTCTCTAGGGATCATCTCTCTACATCTATCTATAGATATGATCGATTCTTCACTGATGAACTCTTCGAGAGTCTGCACATTTTTGGTATGAAGATTATTATCAAGAAGACAGTATGGACCTGCGTATCTAAATAGTCTCGGATGGATCTTTATGAGCTCGTCTCTTAACATCCATGCGACAAGTCTGATCTCTTTCTGAGCATGTGTACACATTCTAAGCCCTAGGAAATGTAGTATCTCTCTTGCATTCATAGTCACCACGATCTTTGTTGCAATAGCCTGTGGAAGAATATATCTAGCCTCCTCACGTTCTAAACCTCTTCTCCTAAGATCCCAGTATGATTCAACTGCTTTAGCATATTGATATGCTGTAAAATATTTTGTATCAAGATCCCAGTCAGGATCTATAAAAAATATATCTGAGATCTTCTCAAGATCTTTGGAAGACCTGTTTAACAATCTCTCAGCAAGATCTCTCCAATAGCCAGGATCCTCAGGCTGTAGAAGCTTGTCATTATATCTCTGAGAAAGCTGTGTGTACGAGGCGATCCTATGTCTAACAAGCTGATGACTACATACTCTTGAACATACGATCTCGAAGGTGTATACAGAATGTTCCCATGGAGATAGATGACCTCTTTTCAAAGTCTCTCTAATCCATATATCAACTTCTTCATCACTCATCTTAGAATCGATCTCTTCAATATCTTTAGAAGACAAAGATCTTTTCGAAGATATTGCTACGAGACGATCCCCATCCTCTGTATAGCTTATGACTCTTACTCTAGGAAGCATTATATCCACATTAAAAAAGCTTGTATAAAAAATAACTCTTTAAAAAAATAGGTATAAAAAACTTTTTAAATAGGAGACCACTTGATTCCGTATTGACTCTTCCACTCCTCAAACTCTTTCTTCAGATCACCTGATAACGGCCCAGATAATCTATACCAGCCGGCTTTCGACTTGGCAGACTCAGGTGCCTGAGAACTCTGCCATATACAATTCACAGGACATACCTTCACACATTCAAAATCGCTGGTACATTTATCCCATATCAGACGTGCCTTCCCATTTTCATCAAGCTCCAGAGCCTGCCCAGGACACACAGCAACACATGCTCCACAGCTTATACATGCATCTTGATCTATTACAACGCTCTCTTTCGCCATAACATCACCAGTATAATATGTTTATTTCAAATATTTAAGCATATATACAAAATTTTTGAATATAAATTAGATTATCTATGATATCAAATAAATAGATGACCCTATCAACTGTATAAATCTATAGAAATCTCTTCTAAATCTGAAGAGGCCGATCCCGGCTTGCCAAGGCTGCGAGTCCTTGCGGACCTCACAGCCTTGACAACGCGGCCGGCTTAACTTCCGGGTTCGATATGAGTCCGGGTGTTGCCCGGCCGCTATGGCCGGGTCGGCCATTTATAATGTTGATTTTCTCAGCTTTTAAATTTTATTGTATTCTCTTCTCATATCTCTTGATATATTTTAATGCTCTGCTCAGATTTCCTGTCAATCTGAGAGGTATAAATGATGCTGGTGTGTCTTTTATATCTCTTATTCTTGTGAACGCCAGTAATACTGTGTCTATGTCTGTAGATATTATTCTTATTATCCCATATCTAGTCTCCTGATCATATCTTATCAGCTTCACTCTGCTATCGATAAGTCCTGAGAGTCCTAGAAATCTTCTCATATAATCATCTAGAAAGCTTCTGAAAGTCTCGAAATCAGGAGATCCTCCTATGGTGTATAATTTGAATACTAGATATCTTTTTCTAGGTTTTCTCTCTTTTTTCAATAATCATCTCCTCAACAAATTTTTTGTTCCATCTCTCTAGAAGAGTATACCACGAGTATGTGAGAGATCCTCTTACGCCAGTTATATATCTCTCTAACAATCTCATAGAGCCTGGTGAGAAAAGTTCTTCAAATCTTCTCGCTCCAGATGATAATATTACGTCAACACCATTTATCAAAGCTTTTCTCACACAATATTTTATATATCTTAGATATCTAGGGAACAACTCTTCATCTAATAATGGTCTCGCAAGAATCTCTAGAGACGCTGATCCTCCTCTCATAGCCTCGATCTGTTCGTCAGAACAATATTCATAATTCTCCTCGTCTATTAATATCGTGAATGTCAAACGGATCTTTCCTCCTCTTCTCATAGAATTCTTGTCTAAAGGTCTGAAAACTATTAGATCCTTGATTTTATGACTGATCTGGTCTGCATCCTCTATATATAATCTTTTTATTGTTATAAGATCTCTCTCTCTCAGAAGATTATTATAAGCGTCAAAAATCTCGTCTTTAAGACCTACAACTCGTATTCTATTTCTCGAGATAAACTCTATCATGTTTTCATCAAGTCTCTCTATATAAAGATCTGCCCAACGAATCATCTTATACTCACTTTTTGATAAGACTTCTCAGATAATTATCAAGATCTTTAATATTTTTTGCTCCTGATATTCCAACAGCTATTCTTATTATATCATCATCAAAGCCTATGCTTACCTCTCCTTTATATGCATCTTGTTTAGATAATCTTATGAATAATTTTCTTGTCGAAGGATCGTATCTATCTTCTAATGAGAGAAGAAGGATCTCTTTTTCTGAGCTGCTTAATCTATTCAATATATATGAGAGGATTTTCTCAGCATCATTATTCTCAATTTTTATTCTATAGATCCTTATAGGATCTTTGTAATGACCATATGTGTCTGTATACTCAATTCTCTCTCTAATAATTCCCCTAAGATCTTCTGGCAGTATATTTAAGATCGCTATTAAGACTTTCTCAGGATCTTCTGTCGCGTGAGCTATACTTGATATCTCAATATTTATAGCCTTGATCTTTCTCATAGAAACGTCTCATCAAATAACTTATATTTATCAGAGCAATAATTTATTTCAGATGATGACCGCTCGCCGTGTGAATAATGATCGGATGAACCTCCTCTGATCATACGGTCTTCAGATATGGTAGCGAAGGTCTCTTGCTTAATAGATGAGGCATGCCCAGATCAGTCTTTGGATAATCATTCTGTTTCTCTTCAAGGATCTTTAGAAACTCCTCTAGTTTATAAGTTCTCTGAATGCCGCTCTCTCTTTCTCTAACAGTTATAGTGTCTGTAGCCACTTCTCTCTCGCCTATGAAGACTGTGTAGTAGACCCATTCTATTCCAGCATCTCTCATTTTTTTAGCAAGCGTCTCATCACGATCATCTATATCAACTCTGTAGCCTCTCTCAGCTATTGCCCTATAGATCTTCTCAGCATGATCAAGATAGCTTTTAGACACAGGAATAATTCTTATCTGAATAGGAGATGCCCAGAATGGTAGTGATGGTGTGAGACCTTCTCTCTCTTTTAATGCTGCAGTGTCAAACAACATGTATATATATCTCTCTAGACTGCCTATGATAGCTGTGTGAATAATGATTGGATGTCTCTCAACCCCGTTTTCATCAACATATTTAATGCCGAACCTTTTTGCATTGCCAACATCTATCTGAAAAGTAGCTATCTCTCTAGGTTTTCCAGCAGAATCTATTATGTTATACTCGATATTTATAACCCAATAATATATGTCGTCAGGAACAACAGTTATAAGAGCCGGTCTGCCGTCTCTTCTCACAAGCTCTCTGAGATACTCAATCTCTTCCTCCAAGAATCTTTTTGTCACATTTATTATAGCAACATAATCTCTGCCAAGCTTCTTAGCCTCTTCAAAAATCTTGTCTCTGACTAGAAGACCTATTCTCTTGGCCTCCTCAAGATCTCTGGTTAATATATGAAGATCTGGCATAAAGAATCTTCTCAATCTAAATCCTAGAATAAGCTCTCCTCTCTGTTCATATCTATAGCTGTCAGCAACTTCAAACATTCCCATAGGAAGATCTTTATAACTGATCACCCAGTCTTTTAAAATAGCAAATTGTTGATGACAGGCGGCGTATCTCATTACTAAAGAGGATCCCTCCATAGAGACCTCGTAAAGTCTGTCTCCAAATAGATCAGCATGTTCTTTGACTGCAGGAACATTAAGATCAAACATGTTAGTGCCTTTGACCCGAAACACTGGAATACCTAATGAGTTGACAACTTTCCAAGAATATTCTGAGACGACCTCTAAGATTGTTGCTGCATGAGGCTCATATCTCATGTGGCCATGATCAGAATACTTCTCCCATTCAAAACCAAATTTCTCCATATACTCAGCTCCTCTAGGTCTCGTCTTCTCAAGTTCTCTCTTAAAAACCTCTTTCTCGACAAGAGCTTTCAGATAAGGATCTTTATAATCATATTGATAAGGATCATATAGTTGACCATCTAGATCTAGTATAAGAAAACTTTTCTGAACAATCTGTCTCCTCCTCTCCTCAGGTTTTATAGTTCTCGAAAGCTCTGCAAGAGGATGACCATAGTTTTTAAGATTAAACTCTTTATACCATCCAAATGGCGCTCTGAAAACTTTTACGCCAGACTTCTCAAGCTCTTCACCAAGTCTTCTTAATATAGATATAGCATCTTTTGGAGAGGCAAGTTCAGAGGATAAATGAGCATACGGATATAATAATACTGCTGATGAGCCTACAGTATCATGATGTCTCTTGATCTCTGAGGCTGCTCTCTCAATTATAGAAGGATCTTTATAATCATCTTTCTCAACTGTTATAAACGCGACTATGATATTAGAGAATTTATTCTCCATAGGAACATCTTCCTCACGGATCTCTAGTGCAGGCTCTCTAGCTTTGTAACTGAACTCTTCAGCATGTATTAATAGTATTCTCAATATACTCAGCCTATGAAGATATTTTAAGAAGAAATATATAGCTTATATTATTTGGCAAGATCATGATGCTACATAAATATATTTTAGTATAAAAAATATTTTTAGAGATTAGAATGTATCTGATCCCTAGGAAACTTAAAGATCTTGGTGCAGGCACTAGAGTTCCTAACTATATCTTTGTCATAATAGAGGTTTCGGCAGGATCTGATGTTGAATATATATATGATGAAGATCTTGATCTTATTGTTGTTAACAAGGTTCTCAGGCCTCCGCTTAGATATTCATTTAACAGAGGCTTCATACCTGGGACAAGAGATGTTAATGGAGAACTTCTTAGATCTATAGTATTGTCTGAACATTCTTTCGAGCCAGGTTCTTTGGTGGAGTCTAAGCCACTCGGGGTTTTAAACATACAGACAAAAGATCTTTCTATAGAGGAGGTGGTCTCAGTTCCTCATGAGAGAATAGATCCTGTTTATGGAAGATATAAAGATATAAATGATCTTTCGAAAGATCTGATTCATAAGATAACAGATTTTATAAACAGATATTATGGTGAGCAAAGATCTGTTGGAGACGAGATCATGATAAACTGGAGGACCTCTGAATATGCTAAAGAGAAAATACTTGAGTCTGTGAAAAGAGCGTCTTTAGAGAGAAGATCATAGATCAAAAGTTTATAAATTTTTAAAAACAATTAGTTAGATACATGTGATAATCATGAGATATCAAGAGATTTTCAAAGATGTGGCGAGAGCCTCCTGCATAGATGAGTATAGAGATCATATGATCTATAGAGCTCTCTCAGAGTCTAGATTTGTATCTGAGAATATGAGAAGAAAACTTGAGGAGATGGCTGATCAAGAGAAGAGACATCACGACTTCTGGAAGAGATATACAGACAAGTGTGAGATCAATAGTCTAAGGCTTTCAATAGAGATTCTTCTAATAAAAATCCTTATGATCATCATGGGAGTGACTTTCGTTATAAAATTTTTTGAGAGACATGAGAAGGAGGTGATAAAGATCTATAGAAGATATATTGATCATATTGATGAGAGCGATAGAGAGTATTATAATAAGATGATCTCTGAGGAGGAGGCTCACGAAGATTCTTTAGTTAATCAACTTGAGGAGGGAAGAATAAAATATCTAGGCTTCACAGTGTTGGGATTATCAGATGCTTTAATAGAGATAGCAGGAATACACGCAGGAACATTAGGCGTATACTCAGACACTGTGAAAGCAGGTTTAGCAGGACTGGTGGCCGGCGTGGCGGCATCGATAGCAATGGCGTCTGCAGCATATGCACAAGCTAAACAGCTCACTGGCGTTGGAAGACCTTCTACAGCAGCATTATATACAGGCATAGCATATCTATTCACAGCATTTGTTCTTGCACTACCATATTTTCTCATACATGACATATTGATTGCACTATTGATCTCGTTAGGCTTCTCAATACTGATCCTTGCATATATATCGTTATACTCTATGGTTTTGTTTGAGAAGAGCTTCTCAAAAGAGCTTGGCGAGACTACGCTTATAATATTTGGAGCAACAATAACATTGTATCTATTCGGAGAATTTGTAAGAAGATTCTTAGGACTACAGTTATGATTAGCTGCCTAATATTTATATACATAATTATCTGAACATTTTTATATAGATCAACGGTTTATAATGTTTATTGTCTGAGCCATAAATTTATGGCTGCGAGCGTCCTCAGGTAGATAATTGTCTTATCAGACTATCTTTTTAAGCATCTTCAGATATATTCATTGGTACAGCAAATTGCCAAAGATCAATGTTTATATAGTTTGTTATAATAATGAAGTTATTGAAGAGGTGGAGAGAACATTATCTCAGTTTGGTAGAATAGTTGAGAAGAATGTGAGTAGAATAGTTCCTCAGTTCTATTATTATAGACTTGAGACTTCTGATAAAGAAGATGTTGAGAAAGCTTTGAAGAATTATCTTGAGAAAGACTTGATCTCATGGTATAAGATTGAGGAGACCTTCGGGTGAGAAATAGATGGGCTATGTATTCTCTGAGAAATATGATCCTCATGAGGTTGAGAGATGGGCTAAAGATTTTTGGGAGAAGAATAATATCTATGAGAAGCTTAAAAATATGTGCATAGAGAGATCTAAGAGATATTATTTTATTGACGGACCTCCATATCCTAGCTCACCATCTATTCATCCAGGTACTGCTTGGAACAAGATTTTGAAAGATTCTTATCTGAGATTCTGGAGATTGAGAGGATATAATGTTCATGATGTCCCAGGCTATGATATGCATGGTCTGCCAATTGAACATCAGGTTGAGAAGATTCTTGGGATAACAAGTAAGAAAGAGATCATAAGTAGAGTAGGGATTCAGAATTTTGTTGAGAAATGTCGTGAGTTTGTTACTCAGAACGCTGTGAGTATGACAAAGATTTTTAAAGATCTAGGGGTTTTCATGGACTGGTCTAATCCATATATGACTATTAAAAACGAGTATATTGAGGAGGCTTGGAAACTTATTAAAAAAGCTGATGAGAAAGGTCTTCTAGAGAGAGAGCTTAGAGTAGTTCATTGGTGTCCTCGTTGTGAGACTGTGTTGGCTGATTATGAGGTCTCTCAGGAATATAAAGATCTTGAGGATCCATCTATATATGTCATGATGCCTGTCAAAAATAGAGAGAATGAGTATCTCGTCATATGGACCACAACCCCATGGACTCTGCCTGCGAACATCTTCATAATGGCGAGAGGATCTGCTGACTATGTGAGAGTGAAAATTGATGGAAAGATCCTTATAATGGCTGAGGCATTATATAGAGACGTTCTGAGAAAAGCTGGGATAAAAAGTTTTCAGATTGTTGAAGTGGTGAAAGGAAAAGATCTTGAGGGTCTAGAATATACTCATCCATTAAAAGATCTTATACCTATACAAGAGGAGCTTGATAAATATCATAAAGTTGTTATTGCTGATGAATATGTCAGTCTATCAGAAGGAACCGGACTTGTTCATGCAGCTCCTGGTCATGGTGCTGAAGATTTTGAAGTTGCCAGAAGACATGGGATCCCTGTTTATTCATTAATAGATGACAGCGGCAGATTCATAGATCTTGCTGGTAAATATGCTGGCAAACCTGCTAGAGAAGCTAACAAAGAGATCATAGAGGATCTTAGAAATAGAGGAGCTCTTCTTCATGAAGAGAAGATTGTTCATAGATACCCATTGTGTTGGAGATGTAAGACTCCTCTGTTGTTAAGAGCGACACCTCAGTGGGTTATTAAAGTGTCTAAACTTCGTGACAAAATGCTCAGAGAGATAGAGAAGATCAGATGGATACCTAGATGGGCTTATGAAAGAACATATTCTCTAGTCTCAGATCTTCAGGACTGGGTGATCTCTAGACAGAGGTTCTGGGGAACTCCTCTCCCAATATGGATATGTACGTCATGTGGACATAAGATTGTCGTGGGATCTGTTGAGGAGCTCAAGAGATATTCTCCCAACAAGATTCCTGAGGATCTTCATAGACCATGGATTGATGAGGTTGTTCTTAGATGCCCTAGATGTGGAGGCGTCATGAAGAGAGTTGAGGATGTCGCTGATGTATGGCTAGACTCTGGAGTTGCATTCTATGCCTCTTTAGGAAGAGGCGGAGGAGAGATCTTTGATAAAGAAGTTGGAGAGATCGATATGATTGTTGAAGGACATGACCAGACTAGAGGATGGTTCTTCAGCACCATAAGATCTGGGCTGATAATGTTTGATAGAAAACCTGTTAAAACCATAGTATCTCACGGCTTCATGCTTGATGAGAAGGGTAGAGAGATGCATAAATCTCTTGGAAACTTTGTTGAGGTTCCAGTGATAATTGAGAAAGTAGGTAGAGACCCGTTCAGACTGTTTCTGCTTCTAAACACTGTCTGGGAGGATATGAGGTTCAGTATTGATAAAGCGAAGGAGGTTTGGAGAGATCTTAACATCATATGGAATGTATATAATTTTGCAAGAAGCTACATGGAGATCGATAGATACGTCTTTGAAAGAGGATCTCTAAAAGATCTTTATGATAAAAATGTTCTTCGCGAGGAGGATAGATGGCTTTTATCAAGATTCTATGAGGTCGTCTCTAAAGCCACTGAGGCTATGGAGAATTATAGAGTTCATGAGGCTTCTAAAACACTTCTAGATTTTATTGAGGAGGATGTCTCAAGATGGTATCTCAGGATCATAAGAAGAAGAGTATGGTCTGAGGAGGAGAGTATTGATAAAAAAGCTGTGTACACAGTATTGTTCACAGTGTTAAGAGACTGGCTTATAATGTTCTCTATAATAACTCCTCATCTAGCTGAATATCTTTATCATAATTTTGTGAAGAGATTTGATAGAGAGGCTTTTGAAAGCATCAACTTTGAAAGTTGGCCTGAGAAGGCATTTTATGAAGTCTATTATGACAAAAGTCTTTCAGAAGCTTTCGAGCTTGGAAGAAAGATTCATGAGATGATATCTACAGCAAGAATGAGAGCAGGTTTAAAACTGAGAATGCCTGTCTCGAAATGTGTCTTAATCTTGAGAAACAAAGATCATGTTGAGAAAATCTTTCTCGTCAAAAGAATTTTAGAAGAGCTTCAGAATTGTAGAGAAATTGTTTTATCAAAAGATCTTGAAGAGACAGATCTTTATATAGAGAGATATGTAGAGCCTAACATAGGAGCTGTGGGAAGAGATTTTAAGAAGGATTCTCCGAAGATCATTGATTATATAAAGAGAAACTCTAGAGAGCTTGCCAAAGAGTTTCTGACGAGAGAAGAGGTCAAGATAGTTGTTGACGGTGTAGAACATGTTTTGAGAAAAGAACATGTGACGATCATTGAGAAGCCTCTTGAGGGATACTCTTTCAGTTCTTCAGAGCTTGGATATGCGATCATAGACACCAGATTATCTGAGGATCTTCTTTACGAGGGGCTGGCTAGAGAGATCGTCAGAAGGATCCAGGTTATGAGAAAAGAGAAAGGGCTTGGGCTTCTTGATGAGATAAAAAGTTTTCTCTTAACATCATCTGAAGAGCTTAGGAAAGCTGTTGAGAAGAAGAGAAGCTATATAATGAATGAGACTAGAAGTGTTGAGCTTGTTCTCTCAGAAAGTTTAGAAGGCGTCGAGCTTGATCTTGTTAGAGAATGGGATATTGAAGATGAGAAGATAATCATCGGGATAAAGAGAGTCTGATAAGCTTAGACAGGCTGTGCCACAGCTTCTATCCCAAGTCTTTTTCTGACTTCTTTAGCAAATTTCTTTCCTGTCTCGCCGCTTCTGAAAGAGTCTATCACAACTTTCTTAGGTCTGGTCATATCGATATATTCTATAAGCTCATTGAAATCCGCATGATCGCTAAATGCAAAAATGTAGTCTGTCTCATTAAGTTGTTTATATAATGAGTCGAATAGCCAGCCTGATAGATATACTCTGTTTATTGATACTCCTCCTAAATGTCTCACATTGTTATATAGATAGTCTCTTATTTTTGATGAAGATGTTGTATGTGTGAAATATATGAACCATCCGTCTCTCATGACATCTTCAGCCTCTTTACTACCTTCTTGATAAAGATCTCCTATTTTAGCTCCATAGCTCTCAGCTATCTTAGACATCTTATATACTTTATATGGCGCTATAAATGGTGTTGAGACTCCTCCTCTTCTCAGAATATCCATAACCTCTTGTTGTTTCCCATAATAAGCATGTATTATCACAGGTCCTTTAGATAACAGATGTGTCACAAAATCTATCAAAAGATCCTCGATTATGTCTTTGAAACTTCTTTTATACTCAGGATCTCCATATGTAGCCTCTGTAACTAATATATCCGGCTCTTCAACAACCTCCGTCCCTCTCCCAGGATCTTTAAAATCACCGGTGTAGACAATAGTTTTGTCGTCAGATGTTTTGTACACAAGCATTGCAGACCCAAGTATATGTCTGGATCTTCTTATCTCGATCAGCTCATTAGTCTCTTCAATAATTATCTTATCGCCATAATCAACAGATCTTCTCTTGCTTTTAGGCACGAAAACGTCTAGAACATCCAAAAGATCAAACGTCGCCTTGTGAGCGATAATCTCTCTCATATTTCTAATAGACTCATTAATATCATAAAGATGATCACTGTGAGCATGTGATACAAATCTTCTTAAAACAATATCATGACCATCAGCAACTAAAGCATTTCTTATCTTGACGCCTCCTCTACTATTGATATAGACATGATCCTGATGCAAGAATGACCAGCTAAAAATTATTATACAAATCAGAAAATAAATTATATGATGATGAAAAGCGATCAGGGCGATAGATGAGCTTGAAGAGCCGATCTGATGCCGAAAAATGTTTGTATCATCAGGTTGTCAAAACATAGAAATCTGAGTAGAATAAGATCAATAGCTGAAAATATTTTAAATATACTTAGACTGACACATGGTTAAAATAAAAGTTGTTAATTGGCGTTGTATTGATGAATTAGAGCTTGACTTGTCTAAAATAAATATATTCATAGGTCCTAATTCCTCAGGAAAATCTAGTCTTGCATACGCTATTTATTTTGCATCAAAATCCGGCAGGATTGATCCTTCGACACTTATTATGCAGCTATATGGACACGGATTTGATAAAATCGCCAGATTTTTCAATGGTTCACCTCAATCTCCTATTATTATTAAACTAGACAACTCTGAGCTACATATTGAGCTGATTAATGGAATGATCAAGACTTTGACGCCCTCGAATTCTCCGTGGAGAGATGAGTTTCTACTTCCATCTGAAAGAGTAAGTCTTATTCAGCTACTTATGATCTTGCCTAGACTTATTGGTGAGTTTTTGAAAAAGCCTGAAGCTTCTTTCATGATCGGCTTTATAAAAACTTTTTATGATCTAATCGCTACACTGCCTCTGTCGCCTCCGTTAGGTTTATTTGCGGCCGACTATTTGAGAGCTACTACAGGAGTTAAGCTGGAGCATGTTGAGGGAGAATTTAAAGAAGCAGGCTCTTATATGCTTAAGATATCTATGTTAATGCCAATGGCGGAGCTTATGTTTCAGGATGCATATACTAAATTGAATCTACCTGCTGAACTTGCTCCTGACGGGCTGCTTGATTTTGCAATATTTGATTCAATGACTAAAAAGGTTTCTAACAATAGTCTAGTCGTCATTGAAGAGCCTGAGATTCATAAGAATCCTCTGAAAATTATCGAGTTTACAGAACATATTGTGAACAGAGCTTTAGAGAGAGATCTTACGATAATCATGACGACTCAAAGTGATATACCTATACTTACTATAGGGAAATTGATATCTAAAAAAGCTCTGAACGTCAATAATGTTAAGATATATTATCTGACACGTGAGCCTTGGACAAGAATTAGAGAGATAAAAATATATGAGGATGGCACATTTGAGACATTGCCAGACTCTGAAGAGCTTGTGACACGTCTATTTTAAAAACGGAAGAGTCTAGAGATCTGAAGAAGCTGATAGATATTGTACTTGATCCTAGCTCAATAATTCCTTGTGGAAGAAGATCTCATGTTGAAGAGGAGGCGGTACGTAATCTTGGTGATAAGCTGTATACAACAAAATGTGTAACAATATCTCTCAAACCATATACTTAATATCTATAAATCAAAGGTTATGCCAGAGTTAGAGAGATGCCATCCACTGCCGAAGTTTCAGGCGAGTTTAAAAAGGATCATGTCGATTCTGCTTAATATTCTCCGTAGATCAAGAGGTCTCATATGTAAACCTAAATTAACAGAGACGGGAGTCATATTTCATGTTCTTGAATCGTCACGTGTGGGGAGATATGATATAGATGATATAATCTTTTTAGATGAAGAAGATAAAGAGTTTCTTAAAGTGGCGTTAGCCGGCGCTTCTTATAGTAATAAAATGTTTTTAGTAACTTTAGATAGACATTTTTTAGAACAATTAAATGTTGAAAAGCTTAGGAGAAGATATGATGAAAAGGCTCGAAAGATTAGTATAGTTGCACCAAACGATCAAAGGTTATTTGATGCATTAGATCTTTTGTGTAGAACATAATAGTTGTTTCGTTTAGAATATGCTGTCATATATTGCATTAATATTTTTTATTAGAGTTGTCAAAAGATTTTAATGGTGAAGATCTTTGGTTATGATAAGAAGTCTAACGATCCATGTTCCAGAGGATTATAATATTCGAGCGAAAACATATGTAAATCTTTTCGAGAGGTTTTATGAGGAGCTTGAGAAGAAGGGTTATAAAGTGTGGACTAAAAGGATCTCTCTGCCAGTTCTTAATGAGGATGTGGATTCTAGATGTAAGATTATTAAGGATCTTTGGGACGTCTTTGGGAGATATTTAGTGGCTGGTCTCATGATAGATCTTGAGAACAAAAGATCTTTAGACGCCGGCTCTGTAATAAGATGTATGAGAGAGCTTAACACGTTATATTCTTCTCTACTCATACCTGAGAAAGATCATGAGGATCATCTGATGTTTCTCGAGAGCTTCTACAGAGAGGATCATCCGGATATATTCACGAGATTCGCTGGTGTAATAGGCTCATGGGTTTTGACTCCGTACTTCCCCTCGAGCCCTTCTATAGTTGATGAAGCTGGCATATCAATTGCTTTGAGATATGTGGATCTTATGAAAAAATCTTTTGAAACTGAAGAAGAGTTTGATGAAATGATTAGATGGATAAAATCTTTAGATAATGATCTTTTGGAGATATCTGAGAGATTAGGAGTCAAATATGTCGGTATAGACCTCTCACTTTCTCCATGGATGGAGGAGAGTGTTGCAGAACTGGTCGAGAGATTGTCAGGATCAGAAATTCATGAGCCAGGCTCAGCATCGTCTATTCATATTTTGAATAAGATGATCCAGAGGATAAAATATGAGTCTAATGTGAGGACGACAGGTTTTAACGAGGTTATGCTTCCGCTTGAGGAAGACAATATTTTGAAGAAGAGAGCTTCTGAGAGAAAGATAAGTTTGACAACTCTTTTAAGACTTACTCCCTATTGTATCGCTGGGCTTGACATGACTGTTGTCTCTAGAAGAAGATTTGATATAAAGAAAATTGTCAAAGATCTTGTCTCAACCTATGAGATCAAGAGAAGACCTCTGGGGTTCAGAGTTATACCTGTGAATAGAGAGGCTGGAGACAAAATTTCTCTGGGTAGATTCGGAGAGTCTACTGTTGTAGAAGTATGATCTGAGATGATTTATTTTCCAACCAGATCTAAGATCTCTTTAGATATATAGCCCATCTCAATAATCTTTTTCTTCTCATCTTTCTCATATCTATAGAGGACGTCAGCTTTATTCTTCTGATAATCCCATGGAGCTGCCAACACAAGATCTCCAGGAGCGATCCATACTTTTCTTCTGAATTTGCCTGGTATTCTCCCCATTTTCTCAGAGCCGTCCGCACAGATCATCTTAATCCAGTCTGCACCAATGATCTCTGTCACGACACATACTATCTGCCCCTCAGCTGGTAGCAGAAGCTCTTTAGGTGCTTCGCCAGTTTTCTTAGGCAATCTATCTCCTCACCAACTATTATATTCTCAGAACATATTTAAAGAAGTTTTTTCATCAAATTTTTCATATAATGATCTATTCTATCAGATCCTTTTAAATTATTCTCTGAATTAATTTTTTCATCAATCTTCTCTTTAAGAATGAGCATCTTGTTTAAAGCTTCTTCTGAGGCTTCATACCATTTATAGCTGAAGCCATCTTCTTTTCTTAACAGACTGATCATTTTATCCATAGATCTTACTATATTATATATGTCTAAGACGAATCCTCTGTCTTCAAAAGGATCTTTTGTTCCTGTGTAATATGCAAGTGCCCAAGGAGGTATCACAGCTCCCATGCTATTCATTATAGCCATAAGATTCTGTATCACAGCTATGGCTCCAGTATCGTTTCCTATCACTACAAACCCCACCACTTTTCCTTCTAATCTGCTTCTTCCCGAGATGAATATCTCGTTCTCAAAAACAGTCAATCTATCAATAAGATTCTTCAGAGGCCCCGGAACGTTGTACCAATATATTGGTGAGATAAATACTATTCCAAAGCTTCTGTCTATAGAATAAAATATTTTTCTAGCATCATCATCAATGACACATGGGAATCTACATAGTTTGACATCATCAGATACACATCCTAGACAAGGCTTTATATTCATCTCAAAAACATTATAAAGATCTGTTTCATAACCTTTTTCTCTAAAAAGCTCTCTCATGATCTCAGCAACTCTTCTAGAGTGTCCATATCTTCTAGGCGACGAATATATTATCGTCGCATACATAGATCTGCACCATCTCATGACCATATTAGAGAGATTATTAGAAAACTCTTAAGCACAGGTCTCAAAAGATCTTGTGAGTTTATAATCTGAGATGTATAACCATGTTTTTGAGAGAAGTTGAGAAAAGAATCTTTAGGCAGAGAGATCATCTCAATAGCTTTTCCAACAATGATAAGTGGTTTGACAGACTCTATTCTTAATCTATTGACTATAATATTCATATCAAAGACGGCCAGCGAATATATTGGAGTAGTAAGTCTAGCCAGTTATCTCATGATGATTGTTGCAAGCATAACAACTATATTTATGATAGGACTGTTAGTAGTGCTCTCACAGAGCTATGGAGCTGACAGAAAAGATCTTTTGAATCAATATTTTAATGAGGCTTTCACACTTTCAATAGCTGTGTCTCTCATGATCTTTTTGATATCTTATCAGCTAATAGATCAATACATAAGATCTATGATAAAAGATCAGGCCATCTCAATAGATGTCGTGAGAAGCTACATGATCTGGAGGCTCATAGGGTCTCCCGCTATGTTTATAAACTCTGTCATAGCCACAGCATATAGATCTATTGGAAGAGCATGGCCCTCCGCTATATATTCTCTAGTGAACATATCAATAGCTCTCACAGGGCTGGGCTCAATAGATTATTATGTTAAAGATGTTTATCAAAAAATCTCTTTGACAGGTCTTGTCATATCAGCTTCTCAATATATCTCTTTAACCACTTATCTATTTATAAAATCACCATTCATATTCAGACCGGCTCTCCCAAGCAGAAGAATACTTATAATACTAGGCCTGGGTCTGCCGGCTACTTTAGAGAGATTCGTCTCTAGCATTGGTCAAAACATATATCTAAATGCTGTATCTAGAGGAGGCATACAGGCTCTCAATGCTCATTCTATAGGTATAAATGTTGAGAGCATAATTATAAGCCCTAGCTTCTCTATTGGAATAGCCTCCTCAGCAGTAGTTGGTCATGCTGTTGGTGCCAATAATGTTGAGAAGGCTGAGGCTCTTCTTAGAGAGAGTGTGAAGATAGGTGTTCTATGGATGAGCATTGCAGCGGCAATACTCATAGGAATCTCGCCGTTTATAGGCCACGTGTTTACCAGAGAGGATGAGACTATTAGACTAGTGATGTTTTATCTGATTTTTGCAGCATTATCAGAGCCTGGCCTAGGTATTTCACAGGCTTACTACGGCGCTTTCAGAGGTATGGGAAGTACTTATCTACCGTTTCTCATAAGCATATTCTCAGTATTGATGTTAAGAGCACTGCCCGCACAGATATTATCATTATATTATGGAGCTGTGGGAGCGTGGTTCACTCAGATAACTGATATGTACGGCAGATCATTGATGTCATATGTTATATATAAAATTCTTAGGAGAAGGATCGTTATAAAAGTTGTGTGAAAATCTTCTCATCTCAGTAATATTATTATGTCTAAGATGACAAGTATTAAAAGAATGATCAATGCTATCGTATTAAGATCTTTTCTAGAGAATATTTTGAGAAAAACTTCTAATCTGTCTCTATAGAACGTCTCTTTTCTTTTTTCAATTGTTCTTTTTATTCTTCTACCTCTCTTCTCTTTCTCTAATTCTGTGTCTATACTAATGTTCAAAACAGAATCTTCTGAGACCCTGATCATTGTTTTATAAATTTCTCTCTCGCCATCTAACAATCTGATCTGATAGGTTCCAACAGGAACATCAATACTCTCTCTTCTACTCTCAATAACATATGTCTGTAAAGCTCCTTTATAAGGATCTGAAAGCTCCAGCCTGAGTGGAGAGGCTTTTTTTATATCAATATTTTTTATAGATATCTCAAGTTTGTGTAGAGATGGTTTTCTAAGTCTCTGAAGAAGATCATATTTATCATATTTCATCTTTATGAACCTATTGATCTCATCTAAGATCTCATATAAAGATCTGTATATTCTCATCTTCTCATCAAAACTATAGCTTGTCCCAAGCAGAAATCTCTCATAATCATTTATCAACATGTTGATCACTTTATCAACATTATCAAGACTGCACAATCCTGATGGTGAGGAACATTCTTTCCAAAGTCTCTCTCTCATAGAATAAAGCCAGTCTTTAAGCTCTTTCTCAACACCATAATCATTTAAAACAGCAATATAACGACTTATAATTTTTGAAGATATGTGATGAACATCAATAAGTATCTTGCTATGATCATTCTCAGACATTTTTTATCATACCACCTTAGACGCCTAATAAATAAATTTTTAGAAAAAATATTAGGAGCCTACGCCAGATGTGGTGGGCCCGGAGGGATTTGAACCCCCGACCTGCGGGTCTCTCCTGCTCCAGTCCTCTATCATCCCCCTGAGAAGGGGTCTATAGACCCGCGTGGACTGGAGCCCGCCGCTCTGCCTGGCTGAGCTACGGGCCCACTTCAGGACATCTCAATAATATATTATTATGAGAGGCTTTAAATAATTTAATTTTCAAGATCTTTTTGTGTTCAAAATCTTATCTTCTTAAGATCTTTATATGCCTCATATAGAAATAAGAGCGATGCGATCAATGATATTATTATGAGCATTATTCTCTCGATAGTCGGCTCGTGAAGTATTAATAAGATTATGTTTCCTGACGCTACTCCAGCGAAGAATAGACTGTAGATGAATAGTCTGTGAAAAACTCTTCTTCTTATGACAATATATCTCTCATGTTTTAATCCTCTTTTGATTATATATCCATCTACTCCTCTCTCTATAAAACCTATCTCCTCAAGTCTTTTAAGATTATAATGTACTGTGCTGACTGGAAGCTTAAGATCTCTAGCGATCTCTCTGACGCCACATCTGCCGTCTCTCGATATTAGATACATTAATATTCTCAATTGAGTGTCTGTAAGCTCTTCATGTTCAGACATTATCCCGATAAATATTTGAGAGATTGTTTATAAAGACTCGAGTGTTCAAATATTTGAACAATAGTGTTCAAAGATTCGAGTTATAAACATGTTCACATCATAATTCTATTGAGAGTGGCTTAAGATGATTGAAGAGAGAAACAAGATAATCATCTTGGGAGCAATATTCTTTATAATAGGATTTCTCATAACAATAATAGCCCCAGCAGTAGCTCCTACACAGCCTTATCAGACGAGAAGCATCACAATGATCAATCCTGCGACCATATATAAAACTATAACATATACTGAGAAAACTGGCGGAGGGGTCTATAGTTATTCTGAGCTTATAGACAAGATAATGTCTCAAGCAAAGTTCTTCGCCACGGGAGTCACAGCCTTGCCAGCAGCAATGACAGCTGTGTCAGAGGCTATTCCTCTTGTAACTCCTCTATCGGCAGTATCTTCATCAGGCGATAGAGGTGTCTATCCTGAAGTGTCTTCACTTGGTTATGGAAAAACTTTTTCAAAAACAAATGTTCAGGTGGAGGGAGTTGATGAACAAGATATTGTGAAGACTAATGGAGAGATTATTGTTGCGACAAAACCTGATAGAAAGAATATTGCAGTAATAAATGTTTCATCAGATCAGGTAGCTTCCTACATAAAGATTGATCAGGATTATGTTGTGAGAGGTCTTTATCTTGTTAATAATACTCTTGTGATAATATCTTCTCAACAGATCTATAGGATATTAGTTTATCCATCTCCGCCTATCATTGAGAAGACAAGGATCTATATATATGATCTTTCGGACCTGTCCAGACCTGTAGAGATCTCTCATATAGATATAGATGGAGGCTTCTCAGGATCTAGACTTGTAAATAGTTATCTTTATATAGTCACTAACATGCCCTCCTTCAGATTCTCTGGTGGAAACATAAGTCCTGTTATACCAAGTGTTAACGGATCTCCAATACCTCTTGGCAGTATCATTGACACAGGTCTCTATCTTAATTTTGTAAACATATTAACATATGATCTTGTGAAGAATAGATTTAACGTGAAGACAGTCACAGGAGGCTTTGTAGAATGGATCTATATGAAGCCTGATAGACTATATCTGGTGTGGAGAGATCCTCTTGTCTACATAGATGTCATATATAGATTAATAGATCAGCTGTATATAAACAGGCTGATCTCAGAGGAGAACCTCACTGAGATAATGAACATGATTAAAAAAGGAGATCTCATGGCGGCTCATGTTATCATAAATAACATTATAAATAGTATACCTAGAGATAAGCTGAGTATTCTCAAAAATATTTCTACAGAAGTTGTTGATAAAACAATATTCAATGTATTCAATATAGATGGTCTCAACATAGTTTGGTCAGGATCTTTCAGAGTCGCAGGCCACGTCCTAGATCAGTTTGCTATGGAGGAGTTTGAGAACAAAGGATCTAGATATATAATTGTTGCAACAACAGTATCAAAAATAGTTGTGGAGCCTTTAATCTATCCTATCATAACTCTGCCAGTAGTGATCACAGAGACTAATTGTAATGTCTCTTATTGTGTGAATGCTACTACAACACGTATAATAACTTCTAGAGAAAATGTACAGAATATCTCGAGAGTAATGATAACCTTCATACCTAGAGTCTCTGAGGCTTATAACAATATGTATATTGTTGATGAGAAGCTTAGGATCGTGTCTGTCATCGAAGGTCTCGCCCCTGGAGAAAGGATCTATGCCGCAAGACTTTTAAAGAATATTTTCTATCTAATCACTTTCAGAAATGTTGATCCTTTGTATGCTATTGACATATCAGATCCTTACAAACCTGTTGTTCTAGGTTTTCTAAAGACTCCTGGTTTCAGTGAGTATCTACATCCAATATCAAATGATCTTTTGCTTGGAGTAGGTCTAGAGACTTCTCTAGGCAGATCTCTCAAAATATCATTATACGATATATCAGACCCTAAGAATCTGAAGATCTCATCAGAAATATTGTTGCAAGGAGGATCCTCGCCAGTATTAAATGATCATCACGCATTCACATTAGACAGTAGACATAATCTAGTGATAATACCAGGGTATGCCATGATCAACAGCTCTCCTGCGACAGTATTCATAATAAAGTATAGCATTGATCAAAAGAAGATAGAGCTGATCAAGTCTATATATATTGTAGGAGCATCAAGATCATTATATATAGATGACAAACTATATATAATAGGATCAGACATCATCATGATATTAAAACTGCCATCACTAGAAGAGCTGAAGACGATAAACTACTAGATTTTTAAAACAATATATTTTTTCCTCAAAAAACATTATCATTTGGGAGAGGGCCCGTAGCTCAGCCAGGATAGAGCGCTGGCCTCCTAAGCCAGTGGTCCGGGGTTCAAATCCCCGCGGGCCCGCCATATTATTAATGTTCTCAGAGCCGGCTTGATAAAATATTTTTCTTGACATTTCTTTTTTTAATCTCTTTTCAAGGCTTCTGAGACTATTAAGTTAGACCGTAAAAAATAAAGCCGACTATTTGGCTGTGAAATATATTTTTATGTATATGCTTATCAACACTAATAATAATCCTATTAATAATAATACTAAACCGTTTCTTAAGCCTGACGTATCTATATACTCTGGAACCTTAAAAAAGAGAGGCTGAGGCGTCACAGTTCCTATTCTCAGCTCAGGATGTGTCAGAGTATAATTAAATGTGCAGGTTAGAGTTGTTCCTACTCCAAAATCTTCTATAACGAGACCTCGAGCTGGTATCAGGCTGAAGTTTAAATATTTATAATTTAAGATGCTGTCTGACACATTAAAATCTGTTTTACATACAAAACCTGGGTAGGTGATATATGTGTTTTTTAAATTGAAAATGTCTTGATCAAAGATTAGTTCGCATCCCTCTTCTTTACATCCATATATTTTTATTGAGATGTTATCAGAGACGTGACCTACTGATCTATACCCAGATAGATAAAGTCCGATCACATTTCCACCTCTACAATTACTCCACGGTATCGACACATTATAGATATAATTAGTAGGCTTCACAATATTTCTCTCACGCAGAATTTCTAGAGACATATTGACACTAACACTATAGTTGCCAGGCCACTCAGTCACAAAATTGATTATAGGTATGTCTATATTAATATATCTATAGAACACTTTAACGCCTTCATAATAAATTTGTGATATGCCTATCGAGAATATTATGATGCCTATAACCAATATTAGAAGCGGCAAATACTTGTGATAAATCATCTAACCACCTCAGTTCTATGTATTTGTTGTTTTTATAAAAGTTTCAAACTATCTCTCCAAAAATATATGCATGGGTCCGATGATTCTATGAGAACATGTTAACATAAGATCTTCACTAACCAAGCAATCTCTGAATTATTGTTATTTAATTATAATTTGTTATAATTTGTCTGGCCAAGTATAAGTATAGCATCATGGTGTAATTAAATTTATTACAAGGTTCTTATGCGTTTATTTTCTGCCATAAATGACATGCCACATAATGGTCTTTTTCAACAGGCTGTAAGGTCGGCTCTTCTCTTCTGCATATATCTATCACGAATGGGCATCTGGTGTGAAATCTACATCCTTTAGGCGGTTTCGTAGGGCTAGGAGGCTCTCCCGTAGGCGTTATACGTGGGATATTTATCTTGCCTCCTGAAAAAACATAATCAATTGCTGGGATGGATGAGAGTAGCGAAATGGTATATGGATGTCTTGGAGACTCAAAGATCTTTTCGACAGGACCTTTCTCAACGATCTTACCTAAGTACATGACGGCAACTTTATTAGCAAGATGATACACGATCTGTAGGTTGTGTGTTATCAATATATATGTAAGTTTAAATTCTTTCTTAAGATCTTCAAGTAGATTCAGGATCTGTGCTTGTGTTGAGACGTCTAGTGCTGAGGTAGGCTCGTCTAATACTATTAGTCTAGGTCTGTAAATCAAAGCTCTGACGATAGCAGCTCTCTGTCTCTGTCCTCCCGATAGTTGATGAGGATATTTATATAATAAATCTTTTGTCAGTCCAACCATAGATGCGAATTCTATAGCTATTTTATGAGCCTCCTCAGGATCTTGCCCATTTATTATGAGAGGCTCTGACACTATATCTATGATCTTCTTTCTAGGATGCAAAGATCTGTATGGATCTTGAAATACTATTCCTGTAGATCTTCTCAGATCTTTCAGTTCTTTACCTTTCGCAAATGTAACATCTCTACCCATAAACTCAATTGAGCCGAAGGTTGGGTCTAGAAGTTTTATTGACAACTTGCCTAGAGTGGTTTTTCCAGAGCCTGATTCGCCTACTATGGCATATGTGTCTCCCTCTTCAACCTCTAGATCTACTCCATCTACAGCTTTGACATATCCTACAACTCTTGATAACAATCCTCCTCTGATTGGGAAGTATTTACCTATATTTTTTAATCGTAGAATCATCACGGCCACCCACATTATTTATATAAGTGGCACGCAACTCTTCTCGTCTCCGACAAATTGATCAAGATCGGTTCTTGTTTATCACATATCTCAAGTTTAAATGGACATCTCGGGTGAAATCTACATCCTTTCGGAGGTTCGATCATTAGAGGAGGCTCTCCTGATATGCTCATAAGCTTCTCAGTTTTAAGACCTATTCTAGGTATCGAGCTTAACAAAGCCTGTGTATAGGGGTGAAGAGGCTTTTCAAATATCTCTCTCGTTAGGCCTTCCTCAACTATTTTTCCTGCATACATAATTGATGTGGTGTCGCATATCTCAAGTGCCACACTAAGATCATGAGTTATAAATAATACAGATCTTTTTCCACTTTTCACAAGAGATCTGAATAGTCTAAGTATCTCAGCTTGAACAGTTACATCAAGTGCTGACGTGGGCTCATCAGCAATTATGAGATCTGGCTCTGTCGATAAGGCGATTGCTATTACAACTCTCTGAGCCATGCCTCCACTCAGCTCATGCGGATAGCTGTGTAGAACTCTCTCAGGATCTGGTATCTCTACTTTTCGCAAAAGATCATATGCTATCTTATATGCTTCTCTGCGATCGAGTCCAAGATTATGTTGTAAAGTCTCAGAGATCTGTTCGCCTACTGTCATCACAGGGTTAAGAGCTGATCTAGGGTCTTGAAATATTAATGTTATTCTTCTCCCAAGCAGTTTCTGGGTATAGATGCCATTTTTTGATGCAACGATCTTTCCATCAAAAATCACTTCGCCATCAACTATTCTTCCCGGATGATCTATGAGGCCTGCTATTCCCATGCCTAGAGTGGATTTTCCAGATCCTGACTCTCCTACTATACATCTTGTCTCTCCTCTCTCAATATAAAGATCTACTCCGTCAACAGCTTTAACGATTCCTGAAGGAGTAAAATAATAGATCTTAAGATTTTTAACTTCTAGAATCGGCATATGATCACCTGTATCTTACGTCGAATATATCTCTCAACTGATCTCCAAGAAGATTAAAGCCTACCACGCTGAGGAATATCATGAGGCCTGGGAAAGTTGAGATCCACCAGTGGCTCTGGATCAGGTCTCTCCCCTCTGATACCATCAACCCCCACTCGGGTGTCGGAGGAGGAACTCCAAAACCTAGAAAGCCTAGGCCGGCCGCGGTTAATATTGCTCCTCCTAAGTTTATCATGCCTTGGATCATGACTTGAGGAATCACCATAGGAATGATGTGTCCTATGAGGATCCTTGTGTTAGATGCTCCTATAGACACCGCAGCCTCTATATAAGGCTCATTCTTCACTTGAATAGTTACGGCTCTGGCCATTCTAGCATATTGAGGCCACGATGATAGTGAGATGGCTGTTATCACGTTAAACATTCCAGGTTTTAACATGGCTGCAATTGCTAATGCTAATATTAGAGATGGAAAAGCCATGAACATATCAGTGATTCTCATCAACAGATCATCTATTCTCCCACCTAAATATCCTGCTATTAATCCTATTAACATGCCTATTAAAGTGGCTAACACTACAGATGAGACTGCTATGAATAGAGATATTCTTCCACCATATAAAATTCTTGAGAATATGTCTCTCCCAAGCTTGTCTGTTCCCATAAGATGTTTTGATGATGGAGGCTGAAGTCTCTCATCTAATCTCTGGTCGAGAGGATCATATGGTGCTATGAGCGGTGCAATTAAAGATAATATGATTATGAAAGAGATAATTATTAAGCCTGCTACTCCAAGTTTTCTTCTCATGAGCTCTCTTAAAGTCTCAGGCATCATCATATGATCACCCATATTTTATCCTTGGATCAATATATGAGTATAATATATCTACAATAAGATTGATCACTGAATATATTATTGCGATGATGACCACGCCTCCCACAATGGCGTTATAATCCATATAGATCATGGCTCTCGTCAGATAGCTTCCCAGACCCGGCCATCCGAATATAGTCTCTGTAAGAACAGCACCCTCTAGAAGTCCTCCATAGACAAGTCCTAACACAGTTATTATTGGAATGAGAGCCGGCTTTATAATGTGTCTAGTTAAAATTGCTCCGCTGCTGAGACCTTTTGATCTTGCAAATTTCACATGTTCTTGTCTAAGCACTTCTAAAACAGATGCTCTAGTCACTCTAGCTATGTATGCTGAAGAGAAGTATCCTAAGACAGTTGCTGGAAGGATCAGATGAGCTATAGCATTTTTAAAAGCATCAAAATTTCCAGTCAACAGGCTGTCTAAAGTCACGAGTCCTGTGATCCTTGGAGGACTGGGAATATAAGGATCTAATCTTCCAGGCCCTGGCAATATGCCTAATCTGAAGTAGAATATTAATAATAATATCAGCCCCAGCCAGAATACCGGCATTGAGACTCCGAAGAGAGATATAAGTCTGATCAAATGATCTAATGCTCCATCTTTTCTAAGGGCTGAGATTATTCCCATGGGAATTCCTATGATTATCGCCACTATAAGAGATGCTGTGGCAAGCTCAAATGTTGCTGGAAATCTCTCTTTTATATCCTCTATGACGGGTCTATTAGTAGAGACTGATTTTCCCAACTCTCCTTTGAACAGATTTATTATAAAGTCTATGTATTGCACGTAAATAGGCTTGTCAAAGCCGTATTCTCTCCGGACTTTATCAACAACGTCGGGCGGAGCCTGAGGACCTAATATGGCTCCCACAGGATCTCCTGGAAGAATTCTTGTTATGAAAAATACTATAGTTGCGATCCCTAATACCACTATCATCATATATAAGCTTCTTCTAAGAATATAGCTATATAAACTCATTATGTCCACCAAAAAATTATTTTTCTTCTTTCATAAAAAAGATATATTATTCTTTGAGAACAGGCTCCTTATATACTTTAGAGAGATCTAGGTATGTTCCGAAAGAGGGGTCTGGAACGAAGTTCTCAACCCATGTTCTCATAGCCACATACTGAACAACTTGATATAAGACTGCGTAGGGGCCGTGTTCAAGGATGTAATCAGTTATCTGTTTATACAAAGCTTCTCTAGTTGATCTGTCCAGCTCTTTATATGCTTTTTCAACTAGATCTGCCACTTTATCGTCATACCACATGTTTCTCCATGCGAGCTGTTTAATTCTATAGTCTCCGAAAGCCTTAGCATTATTATCAGGATCAGGATAATCAGAGCCCCATCCGGCAAGTACTAGTTGAAGAGATTGTTGTCTATATTTCTGATACATTTCTGCGGCTGCCATAGGTCTTAGAGTTACTCTTATACCGACTTCAGCAAGATCTCTCTGAATTTTTTGAGCAATCTCCTCCTGTGGATGTGCCCCAGCTGGATATGCTAATTCTATGTCAAAGCCGTTGGGATATCCAGCCTCTGCCAATAACTGTTTAGCCTTGTTAACATCTCTATAATAGGGCGTTGCTGGGTTGAAACCTAGTAGAGGATAAGGTATTATCGTCTGAACCTTCATAGCTCCTCCTTTAAGAATATCTCTTATGATCCCGTCATAATCTATGGCGTATTTTATAGCTGTCCTAACCTTCTCATTAGATAGATATGTATTGTTGACATTCATACCTATGTATGCCAGCTGAAGAACAGGATATTCAAGTATTCTTATGCCTTTCACATTTTTAAGTTGCTGGATCTGGTCGATCGTGAGGCCGAACGCTATGTCTACATCACCCTTCTGTAATAATAACATCTGGGTCGCGGGCTCTGGAACATGTTTAATTATTATAGTCTTAATCGATGGCGGACCTCTCCAGTAGTTAGGATTGGCTCTGAGGACTATCTCAGAGTTTCTATCCCACTTCTCCAATATATATGGCCCAGATCCGGCCGAGTGATCTGTGAGCCAACCAGATCCCATATCATTTCCAGATGCGTGAGCCTCTGCCTCTCTAGGATTCACAATACCGCTTGTTGTAAACGCCAGAACTGATAAGAACAGGTCTGGAGCCACCTTTTCTTTAAGCTTTATAGTTAGTGTGTAGTTATCTGTTGCAACAATATCCTCTGGTTTAGCAATAAATTGTTGTAAAAGCCAGGCAGCTGTCTTGCTTAAGATGAGAACTCTTCTCAGTGAATACTCGACATCTTTAGCTGTAAGAGGATCGCCATTAGCAAATTTAATTCCTTGTCTTATCTTGAATGTCCATAGAGTTCCATCAGGAGAGTAGCTCCACGACTCAGCAACCTCAGGCACAACTCTGGTCAGATCTGGAGGCTCGAAATCAACAAGCTTATCATAAAGCTGATTAACCACCATAACTGACGTGAACTCATACGCAACAGCAGGATCCATGGAGACAGCATCACTTATATCCATAGCAATAACAAGTGTGTCAGGTCTTGTGGCAAGTTGTATCTGTTGCTGAGGCTGTCTAGCATATATAAGGAAATAAGACCAGCTCGCAACCAGCAATATGAGAAGAATTATTGAAATTATCCATGGAAGACCTAATCTAGAGCCGGGTTTAGAAGACGCACCCATATTATCACCACTTTCCTTCATAAGAAAACTACATAAATGAGTTTATAAATATTTATGACCTTGATGTATTTATCGGTTTTATATTAAGGATCTCAATGAATCATATTAAAGAATCTTAGTGTTTAGACATGCTGAAAACCAAAGATTTATTTTGATAACATATATATTAAAACGATATATCTATTATCATCTTTATACTACCATAGTGTTATAAATGATTTTAGAATAATCTAATTCTTTAGAATGTATGCTTCAGCTTAGCCTTATGATGAGATGAAAAATGATGATACACCCAGGTAACCTGGTTACCATCCTGGATAAAGATCAAAATCAACAGAAAGATCCTATTAGAGAGTTAATCTATTCGTATAGAAAGACTTTGTAGTCAGTCTATTTATCTCTCTTAAAAACAGATGTTTTTCAGAAGGATACGAAGATCATCACTTGATTTAATATTCTCTTAAGCTGAAATATTATATGGAGATTCATAAAATAGGTAGATGAGATGGAGGCAAAGACTATTCTTAATATAATTGAGATAGCTGAGTCTCGTTTTCAGGAGGCTTTGAAAGAGCTTGATATAGCCGAGGTTTTTCTGAGAGAAGGTTTAGTGAGAAATGCCGCTGGAAAAGCTTTTCAGGCATGGAAGTCGATCCTTTCATATCTTGCTCTGAGAAATCTAGAGCTGTTAGAGAGTAGATATAAAGGATTTAAAAGAGTTGGGCCGAGAACAATACCGTT
>WYEB01000058.1_pt1 | contig 50323 bp, 57 predicted proteins | sample 6343061 | NCBI WGS metagenome assembly WYEB01 (sample SAMN13812332, study PRJNA600296) | hot springs metagenome | biome: ENVO:00000051; feature: ENVO:00002007; isolation source: sediment sample from Evening Primrose shelf | place: USA: Yellowstone National Park, Evening Primrose Hot Spring ... | reverse complement strand
TCCTCCCGTTTTCGTGAATTTCCCCACACAGGGAACACTTCTTAGATGTATTTTCCTCATCCACGAGCTTAACCTTTATTCCGTATTCTTGTGCAACGTTCTTGATTCGCTTTATTATTGCTGAATAGCTCCAGAAGTTTGTATTTCTTTCGTTTCCTTTATCACGAGCTATGCCCTTTGGGTAGCCGATGAAGATTTCTCCTACGCTTTTGTCATATAAGGACTCTACGATTTCCCTTGCTAGTCCTTCTCTAGCATTCTTGAGCAGAACAGCGCGCCTTTTGTACAGCATTTCAAGCTTCCTGCTAGTTTTTAAGCCGTGTCTTGAAAGCCTCTTTTCTTCTATTGAAATGCGCTTTGTTATTTTCTTGAATTCTGAAAGCACTGAACCTCCTTTAAAGAGCGTCCATGAGCCGTATTGCACAGCTACAGTTGCAAGGTTTACAATCCCTAGATCTATGCCCGCTTTCATTTTGCCTTTTGGTTTATTATTTACTTTAACGCTCATAGGAATTCTTGCGTACCATTTCTTCCTTGCATTATCGTAGAATATTTCAAGGGTTCCCTGTTTGCCTACCCACTTGAGCTTGCCAATGAACTTGAGCCTCAGGTTGAAATCCATGAGGAATATTTCGTTTCCTTCAATTTTGTATCTGTCGTTTCTTATCAGCAAAAATAAATCATCTTTCTTTTTATGTGGAGGCTTTGGTTTCATCCACTTAGGCAATTCACCTTCTTTCTTCTTTTTGCTTAGCTCGAAGAAAGATTTCCACGCCGAAGCGTTCTTTCGCGTTACTTGGTTAACGTTTGCGCCGTGCAATACAGCCTTATATTTTTCATAAACGATTTTTCCTGTTTTATTAAAATCTATAGGCTCGTGCTTTTTATATTGCTCAAGCCTCAACTTATTAACTTCGTTCCAGCAATCAACGAATGCCTTTCCGAGAGCCTTTAGTTTTGCTTTTGTTTCTTTCCCAGCAATGAGGCGTACCGTGTTTGATCGTCGCATGCTTTCTGTTATTTTATGCTAATTAAAGTATATAAATACTTTAGCCTCTTTCATGAGAAAACACGTTAGCAAAGAAAAAGTATTTCAGCATCCCCGCCTCTAGAAGAGGCGAGGCTTTCGTTCATTTTGTAACAGAAAGGTTTTTACTTATATAGTTATTAGCAAAGAAAGAAACGATCAAAGTCAAGAAGCTAAAGATCATTCCAGTTAAGAATATGTAATTAAAAGCCAAAGTCCCTGCTTCGCTGAACATTTCTTTAAAAAAAGAAGCTGTTGTCCCATAAACCACATAGGACTTATAGTCAGTCATAAAGGTTGCAGCAAGCACTGGACCTACGGAAGATCCCAAAAATCTTACCATTGTATTGAAACCAAGTCCAACAGCTACATTTTCAGGAGGCATAGAAACGGCAATCATGTTAACCATGGGTATCATTATAGACACAACGCCAACGCCAGTAATAAAAGAATCTATTACTAGTTGCAGAGGTGTTGCCCTATAATTAATCATTAGCCAAAATCCTATCATGGAAACTAAACTTCCGTAAATCAGAACATATTTAGGCCCAATGGTTGACGTTGCGGAGCCTGCAAGTGGTGCTATAAAAATCATGGCCAGCGTTGCGGGAAAAAGCGTAAGAGCGTTTAAAACCGTAAGACCCAAACCATAAGGAGGTAGTTCTTCTGAATAATATATTACTCCAAGAAAAAGGGTGAACATAGCTACGCCTGAAAGAAACCCTGAGAGGTTAGCAACAAGCACGTTCCTCTTTTTTAGCAGGTTTAAAGAAATAAGGGGGTTTGATGCTTTTGATGCATAAAACAAGTAACCAGAAAAAAGTAACACACCAAAAAAGAGCAAAATTAGCTGTTCAAAACTTAACCAGCCTTTGTAGGGCGTTTCCGTTAGATAAATTAAAATTAGAGCTGTACCTGAAGATAAAATTATAGTACTCAAGTAATCCACTTTTTCTTTATGCGGTGGCGCTCCACCTCTTATTACAATGTATGCAAAAAAGAGCATTAACGCTGCAAACACAAACCCAATATGAAACATCATTCTCCAGCCAAAATATTCTTCTATGTAGGCTCCTGCTATCATGCCTACGGTCATTCCTATTGCAACCATAGCGCTTATGATTCCTTGTGCCAAAGCTACCTTTTCTTTTGGAAATATGTCAGTAACTATTGCTAAGCTTAAAGGAAAAAGAGAAAAGCCGAACCCTTGTACAGCCCTTACAGCTATGAGAAAGTACACATTTGGAGAAAAACCAGCCAGCAGGACAGCTAAAGTATAAACTGAGAGAGATATAAGATAAAGCTTCTTCTTCCCATAAACATCTCCAAGTTTTCCGAAAAGAGGAGCTACAGCTGCGCCAACTACAAGGTAAGATGATACAATCCATGCTGCCTGTTCGCTTGATGCTGATAAGATGCTCTCAATTTTTGGAAGGGAAGGTATAACCATGGCTTCCACATACATAGTTAAAAGCGAAACGAGAGTTAATACAGTTAGAGTAGCATAAGGCCCTCCCCTTCCTGAACTCATATTACTTCCTCCTTATTCCATATACAGCCATTATGATGAGTATAAGCAGCACTATTCCTGCAGTTATATAAAGTATATCGCCTTGAAGGCCATCAAAAAGAGTGTAAGAGGTAACGTTGATAGGAACGTCTATTATCTGGTACATGCTTTGCATTGTAGGAGGCTGTCTCCAGCTTATAAGCAACGAAAGATAGTAAGTCGATGGTTTTATGCCTGAAGCCACGTTTACAACGTAACTTACCGTAAACGTCTGGCCTTTTGCTATATTGTAGAAGGTTTCATTTATCGATGACGCACCTATAATTGGATTTTCGCTTGATGGAGAGTAAGGGCTGAATATTGGGTTGTAAAGTAGAGTTACAGTAACAAATTTTGCGTTATAGTCGCCTATGTTCGTTATGTTAATGTTAACGTATTCATCGCTACCCCCAGGGGTCATTTTGCTGTAGGAACTCCCGCTTAACTGAAAGTATGCCGATGGCTTTACCTGAACAGGCAGGGTAATGTTGAAATTGTTTAATGGAGTCTTTATATTCAGTACTACTGTAGCGTTCATTGCGGTTGGGGTTTGGTTTTGATAATTTATGACAAAAGGAAAAGTAAAGTTTACAATGTTTCCAGGGGGTAAATAAGATAGGAACACGCTGTTTGAAGATGGATTAAGAGGCTCAAGGGGTTTCTCAAATATTGCTGTAACGTTGATGTCTTTTGCTATGATGTTTCCGTTATTTGTAAGGTATACAGTTATTCCACCCGCATACATGCCAGCGTAAATCACTGTAGGTATTGTTTTAAATCCAACGAGCTTTATTTCATAACTGCCGATAATAGGTACTTTAAACGAAACGTTCTCACTACCTGATAAAAATTCTTCTCCAAGTTGCGGAACCTGAACCAAAATTTTATAACTTATTGTGATAGTTTGATAGTAATCCATGTTCTTTGCCTGTTCGCTTACGTTAAAAAATCCTGCAATATTCAGCTCCTGTCCTGGTTTTAACTGAGGAATAAAAACTGTTATGTTCCCCTGACCCGGGATCGAGCTTAACGGAAATGTAGGCGAATAAGTAATGTTAACATCATAGAGCGTTAAAGGCCCTAGATATGTTATTTGTAAAGTCAATGGTAGGTCTGAAGCTCCTGGATACGCTAATATTGGAGATTGCCTTGTACCCCAGAACGAATAAACTACAAAAACCGGAGAACTTTGAGAATATGCTGCTCCTATGTTTGCTGTTCCGAAAAAGCTTACCATCGCGATCAAAAGAAGCCCGTTTATGATCTTCATAACCTAGATATATCAAAGTCCTCTTTAAAAATTTTCTTAAAAATGCATCAGTTTAACTAAGAGAGATATTTTCGATATCTTGCTAAATTTATATTATTGAGAAGTATTAACATAATGCTAATATATTAAATCTAAAAATTTGGAAATATGTCTCCATCAAACAAATTAGAAAACGAAAAAAAGATCGAACAAGTTGTCCAGCAGCTTACGCCTTTGTTAACTAATAAGGGAATTCCACGAAGTTTAAGGAATATGTTAAAAGAGACTCTAGATCAATTACAGGACAACAGCGTAAGTCCCGCAATAAGAGCAGCTAACACAGTAAGCGTTCTGGAGGAAGTATCACAAGATCCTAACATACCTTCGCATATCAGGGTTTTGATCTGGAACATGATGTCTTTACTAGAGACGATTCGTGAAACCAGCTAAAGTTACAGAATTTTAGCACATTTAGTTTGTTTTGAACTGATTTTATTAAAACTATCTTAAAAAATGTTTCGTTAAAAAACTTTATGTAAAAGAATGCTTTTTTATACCGGTTTTTATAATGTACTAACATGGTACTTGTAAAAGTCAGTAGAATAACTGGCATGAACGACCCAGTAACAGGAACACCTGGAAGGCTTATTGAGTTTACAGAATATTCAACCATTCCTTTTCCAGGAGATGAAATGACAAGGAGTTTTCTATCCCAGCTGCAGGCTATATTTCCGATACAATCAATAAAAGAGTTGTGGACCCCAAAGTTAGTTCTATTTTTAAAAGAAAACGAATACCTGCAATTGGGAATACAGTTTGAAGTTAATGATATATATGAGGTAACGTTTGAAAAAGGCAGCATTGTTTTTAAAAGATCTACAGCGGAACGCTAAAACATAATCTAAAATGATGTATTCCAGTCAATTTCTGCGTAAAAAGTGTGAAAATTGTTATGTAGAAATTTTCGGCGACTTAAAGTCAAAAAAAGAAATGATACTAGTTTCAATTGCGCTTGAAAAAGCATCAGAAGGCGAAATAGTTTTATTTATAGATAGCAGGGGCTCTTTCAGGCCAGAAAAAATTGTAGAAGATAACATGATAAAAATCGAAATCATGGGTAGAATCGATGTGCTAAAAGCTACAGAGCCAGGATTCCTTTTTGAAAAAATTTCAAGATTAATAGCTAACAAAAGATACAAAACAATTCTTTGGGATGGTATGTCATTGCCTTTTTATGAATTACAAATATCTCACGAGCTTTCGTTTTTATCAAGATTTTTTTCTCTTTACACTATAAGAGGCAATATGGTTGTTGTAACAAATCCAATAATATCAATAAAAGGAAAACCCCTTGGTTACTTGTATACAGATCCATATGTACACATGAGAATAAAAGCTGAAATCTTAAAAGAAAATGAAGGAAGAGCCACTTCTTATGGCTGGTCAGCAAAGTACATTATAGATGGACCTTATGTAATGTTTGAAGAACTTTATTTCTGACATCCTCCCCGCCTTAAACAGTAGATCAAAACTTTTTTAGTGCAGGATTGCTGTTTAAAGTTATGGCCACAAACAGCATCCTACGATCTAATAATGGTAACAAGTACTTATTATACATTTATGAATCTATCGACAAGGCTATGAACATAAAGGCTCGAGATAGAGAATCGATAAAGAAAGTAATAGTTCTTTCTTCAATAACGAACTCTTATGTTGAGGGAACTGCTTCATCCGTTGATGTATGCGGACAGAGTGTAAGGAACAACCTAAAGCAACAGGACCCAGAGAGCGTTCTAAAGTACAATGAAGAAGTAATGAAGAAGATGAAGGAAATTGGAGCATTAAGAAAGCCTGTAATCGTTGCTATGGACTGGCACAACATAATGTTCTATAGCTAAAAGCTGAAGGAGCAAAAGGGACTAATTTTAATCAGTTCGCAACGGCATCTGTCGTTATGGGAGATGAAAAGTTAACAGTTGCTGTTACGCCTGTAAATAACTCAAGCAAGGTTGAATATGTAAGAAGGCTTTTATCCAAGGTGTTTAAGCTTGGCATAAAGGTTAAAATTTTGCTTTTAGATGCAGCACACAGTTGACATAATAAATTAACTTGAAGCAAAAGGAATAAATAAAGCTATAAGAATGATGTTCAGAAAGAGGTTTGCTATAGAGGCTTCATACAGGATGATAAATCAGTTTTTGCCAAAGACGACGTCAAAGCTTTACAGCTTAAGGAAACTTTACTTCTACCTCGCAGTCCTTTTATACAACATATGGGTTTTTATGAATTATAAAAGGGAAACAGTAACAGTTCAGTACGTGAAGTTTTTATTAATGATTGAAGCTTTAACATATACGTTAAAATATTTAGATAGCTTTTATTTTAATCATAATGGATAACTTCACTAGCTTAGATCATGCATCATTTTTGGCTTAAAGCGTTATTTTTATAACATAATAAGGTTAATCGGCGCAATTTGATGGTTTACTAAGCCTTGCCTAAAGTTTTTGAGTAAAGATAGCGTTTAAAATTTTGTTTAAAATCTGGTATAATAGCAAAAACACCATAAAAGTTAACAAAAGTTTTGATCTACTGTAAAGGGCGAGGTTTGTCGTCCATTTTATCAGAAAAAAGTTTTAATTGAATCTTGCGGAAGGGATTTCCGCTACCTTAACATTAACGCTAAAAAGCTACACATACACGCTTTGAACTCAATGCCAAATCTCTTCTTAACTTTTTATAATTTGTTCAGGTTTCAAAAAGGCACAAAAATGATACTTTAGGAGGTGAGCTTATTTGGCTAACATCGTGGGCATAGAATTATTTATAAGCAAGTTTTTATTATAATAAAAATTGCAAACAGAGGAGAGAGATAAGTGCTATTAATTCATTTACCAATTATTTTATCAACACTGATTGCAATAATTCTAATTTTAATTGGACCGATTATAGCTTTTGTTATTTTATGGAAAGCCATAGGATTTAAAGGCTATGCGTCAATATTCGCTTATTCGGAAGGCAGAACATTCCTTTACAAGCTGGATCCGCGAGTTAAGCTTCTCTATGCTATAGCAATCCCAGCGCTCGCCAGCGCATTTGGATTTTATGTTGGGGTAATTCTGCTAGCGTTTACCTTGTTTCTTTATCTGTTTATGACAAATCCCGCAAAAAACTTAAGGTTTGTAATTCTTTTAATGTTATCTATAGTAATACCTTCGGCTTGGGTAGACAGCATAACGTTTTCCGGGTTCAGAAAACTGAAAGGACAGCTTTTAATCGCTTTAATACCATCTTCAATGGGCATAAGGGGTATTTCTTTGATTGGTTTTTTATTTGGATTGATGATATCTGTACCAGCAGCTCTTGAAGTGGCCTCAGTTTTCATTCTTGTTTTTACGTCATCGCCATCTGATTTACTTACAAGCTTGGTTAAATCTAAGATTCCTTATGAGCTTGCTTTTGCCATGACTCTCGCGCTGATATCAATACCAAAGGTTTTAGATGCTTTTTCATCCTTAACCGAAGTCTTAAGAAGCAGAGGTTTTATAGGCGGGCTTAACTTTTTGCCATTTAGATCTTTTTTAAAAAGGCTATGGATCTATGTTTACAGCACTGGAATTATAATAGCGGATTTTGTAATAGATGTTCTGAGGTCTTTCCAAAACATTGCTTTATCTGCAGAGATAAGGGGTTTTAGGGCTAACAAAAAAAGGACATACTTTCATGATTTTAAGATGAAGCCTGTTGACTGGATTTTGGTAAGTGTTCTAATGTTTGCTTTTTTAATAGCTATCCTGCGCTGACATCCTCCCCGCCTTAAAGAAAAACTAGCCCTTTAAGGCGGATCATAGGTTCGTGGTTTATCGCCTTCATCTTCATGACTTCATAGCTAGCAGGTGCGAATCGCACCCACCCCACTCTGTTCGTCCAGCGATAGACCACGGGCTGTTCCTTTAGCCACTTACCCTTATCCTCAAAGAACTCGGTATAGGGAGAGCTCTCGTGTAGCATTCCCTTACGGGACGCAGTTTAATACGTTTTACAACGTTTTAGTATTTAAATTTTAGCCCGCCTCTAGAAGAGGCGAGGCTTTTGTACGTTTTGTAAAAACCTTAGTACTATACAGATTGGCCATTCTTTGATTAAACTTTCCTTTAATAATCTTTTTTAGAGCCTTAGCTCTTCAGACCGCTCCTGAATATTCAGCTTTGCCCTGTCCTCAGGTGAGTTCTAAAATCTTGTCCATTTTAACTTCCATTAATAATTTTATGGTTTTCTTAATAACTCTTTTGAGCGGCGTTTGCTCTCCTTCTACCTTCACTTAAAATTATTCTCTACGTTTGGATACACAGAAATCTCCTTTAGTTATTTAAAAAATTACTAAAAAGGTGCGGAAGTCCCTTTGCGTTAATAGTTTAAAAGAAGTTCCCTTAAAGCTATTGTTGCATACATTCCTTTATAAAGTATAAAATTTACAGTTGCTTCGTTTGCATTTTCATCAATACGGAAGTTAACGCTGTGCGTAATCATTCTAGCTGGTCTGATGCCACCTTCCTGACTTATCTCTTTAAGTTCGTCTATGTAAAAGTGACGGAATTTTATTCCTTCCTCTTTTGCAACTTCTATTAACGCTTTAGAATAAATATCGCCTTTGTCCCTAAAACCGTAACCCGGAAGGTAGGCTATTTCAACTTTTCCGTTAAAAAAACCTTCAGCAAAATTAATGGTTGTAGGTTGACCTTTAACTTCTCCGTTCAGAACTTTAGAAATTTCTCTGTTAAAGAGGTACGATTGATAAGCCTGTACGTAGAATCTTTTTAACCAGAGAGGCACAGCTGTAAGACCTTCGTGCCCAGACTTTTTCACAAGTTCGTCTGCTCTTTTAAAATCCCTCTTTACTAAAGCTTCGCCTATAAGATGATTGTTGTTTGAGAACCTCTGAGGACCATAAAAATTTGGAGCTGTCCACGTTTCCATTATTTTTTTCCAATTTTGAAATGCCGTTTCATTGCACTCACAATCCCTTATTTTGATCTTAAACGTATTTCCTAGGAGATCTTTTCTTGTTAACATCCTTTTTGTTCTTCCTACTATTCTTATTTTTAGCCCCTGTACATCTTTTAATACTACCTTAACCCTCTTAAAAGAAATGAAAAAATATGCTAAAGCTTCTTTATCTTTTATACCGAGATAGTTTGCAGTGTTTCCCAAGATCTTTCTAACTACAGCGTGATCTAAATTGTTTTTTTCTGCAACTGCAAGAAGGTGTTTACCTTCTTTAAAAGAAAACCCCTTCTTTATAATTTCTGCAACAACAAAATCTTCTGGATAGACCTTTATCTTTCCCTTTATCCTTATTTTGTTTAAAGGTTCTGCGTTTATTCCAGGTATCATAATAACTTTAGCTTTCCAGTTACCTGATCTATTTTGCTTTCAGGTCCTGGTCCTATAGCGGCAGCAGTTTTGGTGCCTGGAGGCACTTCAGTTAAACCCATATCTTCTACAATATATGTTATAAGGCCAAGAGATTCTGCTTTCTTTACCAATTCTATCATTTCAGATTCAGAATTAACTTTTAGAACTATCTTGGCTGCCCCCTGTATATACCAGTTTGAAAAAACTTCTGGCATCATATCCCTACAAATAAGAGCTGCTGCGACAGCAGCGTGAGCGCCCTGGGCTACCATCTTGCCCTTGCTCATCTTAAGGTCAGTCCTTATAAGTAAAGACATTTTATAGCGCTCCAATTATTTTCCCATACCTTTCAAGAGCCTTTGTGAAACATTGGATAGGAGCCTGAACAATGCCAAATCCCACTGTTCCCACTCCAGCTGATTTATGAGCCACGCCAGTATTTATATAAGGAGTTATATTTGTGTCTAACACTAGTCTGAGGTCTATACCTCTTGGAATGCCTTCAAAATTCATGTATGGTATTGGAAAGCTTTTATCTTTGACCATAGTTATTTCATACATAAGCCTTGTTATCCTTAAAGCTTCACTTACTGAAGCTCCGGTAACTTGAGCTACTGCCGGTGAAGCAGCAGATGCAAAAGCGCCAAATCCGTTTGTTTCCATTATAGCGCTGTCTCCTATATCCGGGTTTGCATCACCTTCTTTGAAACCTGGGAAGAAAAGCGTTTTTGGCACAGGAGCAGGTGCTACAAACCATTCTTTTCCAAGCCCAGAAACCTTTATTCCAAAATCTGTACCGTTCCTTGAAAGTACAGTTACAAGAGTGCTGTTCTTTATGTTAGAGGCCGAATCCATCATGACCTTGCCAGCAGCCATAGCAAGGTTTAAAAAGAAGAGCTGATTCTTGGCTATAAATTCATAACTTTTTGATACTTCGCTTCTGGCGAACCCCTTTCCCTCAATGTAAGGGCCAATTTCACCTAGAAAGAGAAGAGTGCTTGCGTTATTTCTTGTGTGAAGCTCATCGCCCATCTGAAGAGCCTGGGACATTATAGGCCTTAGCGGTAGAGGACCATGAGATTTAAGAGCTTCTTTAAGTATTGGAAATAGGACCTCTTTCATCCACTTTAACCTCTCTATGACTTCTTTAGAATAAGCGCCATATCTTAAGACCTTCCCAACACCTTCGTTAAAGTTTGTATAAGCAACGTTTGTTCCTTTAGAGTTTTTAACTACGAATAATGGCATGTTCTCAGAAATAACTCCTGCCATGGGCCCTACAGCGTTCACATCGTGGTTTGGAATAAACTTTAATTTTTCAGACCTGATAAGCTCTTCTACCTCTTTTTCATCCTTTGCAAGACCTTCATAAATTGCGGCGCCTATAACAGCGCCTCTTAAAGGTCCAGACATCCTTTCCCAAGATATTGGAGGACCTGCGTGGCTAAAAATTCCTTTGCTAATTTCTGGTATTGCCTCTTTTGCAAGCTTTATATCTACAAGAACCGGATCTGCAGACGTAAAAGCTTCTATTGCTTTTTTGTTTGCTTCTTCAGTTTCTTCTGTTTCCAAAGCTTCCAATACTTTTAGAAGCCTTGGGACGCCTCCGCCTGGAGGTTTCCATTCTACCTTAACTGCTTCTGCACCTTCTTTAATCAGGTCCTGATAAAAGCTGTCAAGGCCCACGTTCAGAACTTTTACCTTTTTTTCAAGTATGCTGCTCATTTAAATCACCTTTTAGCTATTTCTAAAGCTACTTGAGCAGCTTTAGTGCTCGAAGGATAAACTAACACTCCTGCGTCTTTTAACTGTTCTACCTGAGTTTTTAACCCTTGCGGATCGTTTTCAGTGCCTATCACAGAAGCAACAAAAGAAACTTTGTCGTTTATAGATCTAGCCTTTTTTATGACTTCAACCATTTCTGACGCAGGGTTCATGTTTGCTCCATAACCTAAAACAATATCAAAAAGTATCACAGCAACTTCTTTATCTTTAACTTCTTTTAAAAGTCTTTCTTTTCTGAACCTGAAATCTATCATCGGATGAGGTATTCCTCTTACGAACTCCTCAGCGCCCATATCTATAACCGTATCTTCTTTTGAACTATCGAAGCCACCAATTTTATAATTATTATCGAGGGGAGAATTTGAATACGCTTTTATTCCTTTTTTACTCATTATGTACTGTGTTTCATAGCAAATTGTTCCTCCAGAAAATAGACCTCTTATGTAATACTGTTTACTGGTTAAATTGTCTTTTGCTTCTTTAACCTCCGTTTCTGATGTCCATTCAGGGAGTTTAAACTCTTTTCTGTTAGCAAAGTTAAAAGATACACGAGCTGCATCCTCTAAAGTATCTGCGAATTTAATAGAATTGCTTATGTCTTTGCCTTTAAACCCTATAAAATTCATAACGGCTGGCTTGTTTACTTTTAATAAAATGTCAACCGTTTCGTTTACTATCTTTTCAGAAGGAGGTTTGGAAATTATGGTTATCACTTTGGTTTTTGGATGTGAAGAGAGCATGTTTATTCCGGTTTTCAGAGTTATGCCCCCTATATCTTCTTTTACATCGTTTGAGCCGGTACCTATAGCGGCGGTTATGCCACTACCTGCAAGATCTAACAATGAAGTAACCACCTGAATACCAGTACCCGCAGCGCCAACAACGCCTACAGGACCTTCTTTAACTACATTAAAAAACCCAAGACCAACAGAACCTATAATTGCTGTACCTGCATCAGGTCCCATGACCAGAAGGTTTTTTGCCTTTGCATAATTTTTTAAAACTTTTTCTTTTTCTAAAGGCACATTGCTGCTGAAAATCATGACATGCTTGTTAAGTAAAAGAGCCCTCATTGCTTCTCTGTACGCATATTCGCCTGGTGTGGAAATTAAAACAAGATCTATATCAGGTTCAAAAGAGACTGCGCTACGAATGCTTAAATAACCTTGAGACGTTTCTTTTTCTTCTTTTTCGGTTTTATATACTAGTTTTTTGGCATATTCAAGGGCTTTATTTACTAAACTTTCATCTTCTCCTTCTATTACAATAACAAGATCGTTAGGACCAGCTTTGCTGGCTTCTTCAGTATAAAGGCCAGCTTCCTTCATAAGCTCTTTATTTGCTTCTGTTCCCATCATTACAGCAGCTTTTGTAACTCCATCTGCTTTCTCCACAAGCTCATTTATTCTCATCAAAAAAACAGAGTCCCTGTATTCATTCTTTAAAACCAGCGTAGATTTATTTCCCATTGTATGTAGTTTTTTAACACCTTTTAATATATTTTATATTTTTTTAATTATAATAATGCATTAGAGGATTTTTTACCTTTCTTTCATTTTAAACTTTAAAAATGTAACATTAAAGAGAATTTTATTTTTAATTGTATTTAGCAGATACATGATTAACGTTTTTATAAGCTAGAAATATACTTTTAACATGGAAGCCAAGGCTTTTTCCAAACTAAGCTCAGGTAAGCATCTACAGGTAGCGCTTGATATTATCGATAAAAAGGTTGCTTTTGATATAGCAAGAGCAGCAGACGCTCTAAATGTTAGTGTTATTGAGGCTGGAACACCCCTGATAAAAAGATACGGTACAGACATAATAAAAGAATTAAAAAAAGAAACAAAAGAAGCGTTAATATTGGCTGACATGAAATCAGCAGATGTTGGAGATATTGAGGTAAAAATGGCAGCAGAAGCAGGGGCTGACATAGTTACTGTTCTTGGCTGTGCATCAAACGAGACTATTCAGAGCGCTAAAGAAGAATCAGAAAAACACGGGGTCCTTTTAGAAGTTGATTTGATAAACCTTGAAAATCCAGAAGAAAGAATGAAAGAATTAGAAAGGATCGGAGTAAAGGCTTTTTCTTTTCATGTACCTATTGATGTACAAAAAAAGCAATCAAGCGGTGTAGATAAAATGCTTGAAAAGCTCAGAAAGCTCGAAAAAAGTAACAGCATTATATCTGTAGCTGGAGGGTTAAACCCTGAAAGAATTAGTGTATTTAAAGGAACCGAAGTTAACATTTTTGTAGTTGGGGGATACATAACTTCTTCTGTAAACTTTGACAGTAAAATTAGGGAAGTTTTAAGCGCCATAAAAAAACTTTAAAATGAACAAAAGACTGCAAAATTGGCCTGAGGCGATCTTAAAATCCTCTTGTTTAAAACCTTTAAAAGCAAAATTGATTTATGAAGGCAATGAAGTACTTGATTATATCTCTGATGATGGTGCGCTTTTTTTAATATCTGATGAAATAGATCCAGAGCCATCATCCATTACCATAAAAAATTTCTTAAGATTAAAGGAACTAAACCATGAGTACGTCATTTTTCAGCAAAACGTTTTGATGATCGAAGGTTACAGAATAGATGTTTCTTTAACCAAAGTTTTTTCGACGTCAGATCTGTATTTACAGAATTTTGACGAAAGCTTTTATTTTAAAATAAAAGAATTTATAAAGGAAAAATATTCTTGTGAGCTTTATCCTGTTTCTTCAAGAAAAGTATGTGATGTCCTTTTAAAAATTGAAGCTAATAATTTGCTAAACCCTCAAAAAATCAAAAGCCTGATAGGATTCGGCATAGGAATGACTCCTTCAGGAGATGACTTCCTGGTAGGGCTAATGGCTTCATTAAAAGGTTCACATTATTTTAATTATTTTAGGAAAATTATTGTAAAAAATTTATATAGAACAAATAAGGTAAGCGGCGAATTTCTCAGATGTGCATCGTTAGGAGAGTTTTCAGCCACCTTAGCTGAGCTTATTAAGGCTGGTAATGATCATAAACCTCCCGAAAAATACCTTTATGAATTATTTAAAAAAGGTCACACATCAGGTATAGAAAGCTTATTAGGATTTCTAAAAGGTTTAGAAATAAGAAAAACGCTTTTATAAACTTCCAAAACGCTTTTATTAGCTTCTATAAATAAAGGTTAACGTGCTGACACCAGATATCATGAAAAACTTCATTACAAATAATAAAATAGATGAAACTAACAGCTTAACCTATGCGGAAAAGGTGGCTTTAAACCTGATAGCTTGGGGAAAAAAGAAAGGCATGACGATAAAAGAATTAATGGATTGGTACATTGGTATATCTCAAGCTCCTTTTCAGGAAGAAGTCGACAAGGCAATATTAGAAGTTTTAGAAATGGCGGCTAAGATTGAAAGTGAGAGTTAAACTTTTTGCGAAATTCAGAGAGATAGCAAAAGCTGATTACATAGATATAGAAGCCTCAAACATAAAAGATCTAAAAGAAAAGCTATCAGTTATTTTAAACGTTAACGTTCAAGACATTATCGTAATGATAAACGGTAAAAAACTACCAGATGTTGAGGTTCTTTATAACGTTAAGGAAGCTATTGCTTTCCCTCCAACTTCTGGAGGCTGTTAAACAAAGTTTTCTTAAGCTCATCTTTGTTTTGAGGAACGTTAAAAAGCTTGAAAAAATCATCGGTAACCGAGTACATTTTTTGTCCATTTGTTTCTTCTTTCTTTATCAACCTCATCTTTTCCAATGTCTTTATATGTGAATAAATAATGCTTCCCCTTTTTTCTTTTAATTCTTTAACGCTTATTGGCCCATAATAAGCTATTAATGAGAGAGTTTTAGCTAAAGATCTGCTCAAAAACGACTTTTCTCCAAATTTTTTAGCTATAGGAGCGAGTTCCGGCCTGATCCTTAACATATAGCTGTCCTTAAACTCAACGAGCTCAAGAGCAGACTCTTTTGAGTATATATTTTTTAAAGAATCTAACGTTTCTTTTATTTCCTTCGGTTTAACTTTTAAAATATTAGAAAGCTCTTCTATATGGATAGGCCTTCCTGAAGCTAACAGCGCTGCTTCTAGCTTCATTTTTAACGAAATACCATTCTTCTGTTTTGACATCTTTATAGCTTTAACATTTATAAAAATAAATATAAACAGAATGGTAAAAAATATAAGAGGTTTGTCTAAATTGAACTGGACCGTTGAACAAGCAAAAGTTCTTGAAGAGTTTATCAACAGGTTAAAAGAAGATTATGAAGTTCATGTTAGAAAAACATTCTGGATAACAACTTCTTTTAACATTAAGGTTGATATTATAATCGGTACTGCTGCATTTTGTTTTACAAATTATAAGATAGGTAAACTAAAGAAAAGAGCGATCAAATATTTAGGCTATCACTGTTTTATGCTAGATCCTTTACAATTAAATAGTGAATTTATTGAAAAAACAAAAGGATTGATTAGAAACCTAAAACAAATGCCTTCAAAAATAACACCAATAAGCGAAAGAAAGGCCCCTGAAAAGCTTCCGCTCTACTTAGAAGATAGAATAATAGAAGCTGCTGCTGAAACTGCAAAGCTCCCGAATCAAGATATAAATGCCGAGATCGTAACAAAAATAGTCGAAAAAAAGATCCCTCAGATTACAAAAATGCATTCTGCTATGGATAAACTAGTCCTTACAGATCTTGGATTTTCGCTTGTTAGTATCAATCAAAACACTTTAGATTATAAAAGAGCATCAGAAAGGCTATGTAAAATGATGAATATAATGGAAAACTTATTTGGAACGGAGGGTCCCATTACTGTTTCTAATCTTTTCACTCTTTCAGCTCCTAATTTTATAAAAAACCTATTGGTGCTCGGAGGACCTCATGTTAAGCCCGGTATAATAAAGGTTAAAAGTTACGTAGACTTTTTAGAAAATGTTCAGACTTTTACAGAAGAAATGCAGAAATGTAATGTATTTCTTGATTTAGATGAACTAAAGGATGAAATATGCTCCTTTAGAAACAGAATAATTTTAGAAAAAAATGATTGGATTAAAAATTTTTGCTTAAAGTTTACTGTTTAGATCCTTCTGCGCCAAGACCTAGGCTGCTTATATCTGGCAACGTCTGTTTCATCCTTGCCTCTGCTATTGCTGAGGCCTGTGATAGTATGCTTTCGGCTTCATCGTTGGTCGGTTCAAAGCTAATACCTGAACTTGAAATCTGTCCAGCATCTACCATTATGTTGTTTAACAGCGTTGATATCTCTCCTAATTCGTCTTCAGCAGTTGGCATTACGTTGCTTACGCCCCTCCTTATGCTGCTCAGCACTTTCATAGCTGGGTCAAGAACAGCCACTACGTCTCCTAATTCAGTTGCAGTAGAGAGCCTTGTTGAAATCTGTTCTAGCGCAAGTTTCGCCTGAGTAATCATTTTGTACATCTTTCTGATTTCAGCCAGCTCAGTTGCATAAATGTTTGCCCGTTCGTTATCGTGTTTCTGTAGATATGATACAATCTTTTCAAAGTATTTCTTATCTTTTTCCTTTAGTTTTGATGCCGTTCCATCGAGCTTTGCTATCTGGATCTGAATAAGCCTTATAGCCTGTTCGAGCTTTCTTTTAAGAGGTTCGTCCGGTTTAACTGCAGTTTTAATTTTATCACCTATGCTTTCATCTTTTTTGCTTTCCCAATTTTTTTGAAAATTGCTCATGAGTACTTAAGTTTTATTTAGTTTATTTTAAATACTGTAACTATTACTTGCTGTAACTAAGGTTTCATAATGTTCTGGTTACATAATATTTATTAGCAACAAACTTTAGAGGGAAAGCTTACATTATTCTAAAGGTATGCTTTTATTCCTAATAATTTTAGAAAATGTTGATGATAGTAGTAGTTTTAGGAAGCGGCGGTTCTGCTGAGAGCGCTAACAGGGCATGTTCTTCATACCTTATTAATTCCGAAATTGTAATTGATGCAGGGCCTGGTTCTTATAAAAATTTTTTAAAGTACGGCGGGAATCCTCTCAAAATAAAGTATTTTTTAATATCACACCTGCATGGGGACCATTTTTTTGATATTGGTGCCTTTTTGTGGGGCATGTCTTACTATGGTAGGACTGAACCTATTACTATAATAGGACCGAAGGGCATCAAACAAGCTTTTGACTCTTTAATAAAGTTTGCTAACACTCCGAAAACTTTTATGCGATTTGATGTTCAATACATAGAAATTGAGCCAGGGGAAAACCTTAAGCTTGAAAGTTTAAAATTAAGTACTGAAAACGGAAAACATACTGTTCAGGACATTGCTTATAGAGTAGACTCCTTGTGCTATACAGGCGACACATCGCCAAACGAAAACATTGTCGAGCTGTGTAAAAAAGCTTCATTATTAATTCATGAATCTTCTGGTTTTGCAGAAAATGAAGAATATCTTAACAGTGTAGGACACAGTTCAGCAAGACAGGCTGCGACAGAAGCTTTACAGGCAAACGCTAGAAAGTTGTTGCTTACGCATATACCTCCTTTAGTATCAAATCATACAGCAAAAATGAAATCGGAAGCTACAAAAATATTTAAAGAAACTGTAGTAGCAAAAGATCTTTTGGAATTGGAAATATGACTGGATTAGAGGAAATTTATAAAGAAATAAAAAGTTGTAAAAATTGTAACCTATGGCAGTACGCTACACAAACTGTTTTAGGTGAAGGACCTCAAGACGCAAAAATTATGATAGTAGGTGAGGCCCCAGGAAAAGAAGAAGACAGAACAGGAAGGCCTTTTGTTGGTAGAGCTGGAAAGCTGCTTAGAGATACAATAGGTTCTTATTTAATAAAAAAAGTATATATTACAAACGTTTTAAAGCACAGGCCACCTAATAACAGAAAACCAAAAAAAGGCGAAATAGAAGCATGCTCTAAATTTCTTTTAGAGGAAATAAAAATCTTAAAGCCAAAAGTTATAATAGCTCTAGGTTCGACTGCTAGCAAATTTTTAACTGGAGAAGAAAAGATCAACGTAGCTTTTGAGAAGGAATACGAATTTATGGGGGCAAAAGTATTAGTTAACTATCATCCAGCCGCAGTATTAAGGAATCCCCGACTTTATGATAAATTTAAGAAAAAAATAGACGAAGCTTGCGTCAATCTATAAAAGTCTGTTTGTGCTATTTTGTAACATGTGATACAAAAGCATAAAATATAAACAGGCTGATAGAGAGATCTAAGTTTGAACTGTAAACTAAGGGTCAAAATCTGATCTGAAAAACCAACATAATATTAAATGAAGATAATTAAAAACACAAAATCATAAATCACATTGTTAATTGTAATTGAAATGCTTAACTTGCGGGAGCACTGCTCATTTACAGCCTTAAGCTTTGTTGTCAGAAAAGGTCTTGTACGCTCCATTTATTAACTCTTCAATGTGAGCTTTAAGTCTAGTGTTTTTACTTGCAATATATCTTTTTGTTTGCTCAATGAGCTTTGTTAGATCCATTGGCATGTCATAAAACAAAAAGGGCTTTATATCGCTCTTAACAGTTCCCGTTACATGAGAAAACGGCCCTATAGTCTTACCGCTCATTATCGAAGTGTTTATCGAAGATCTTACAAAATCACCGATAAACGCTCCTACCTTTATTTTGCCTGTATCAACTCTTTCTCTGCCGTTAAAAACTTTGATAGTACCATAAGTATTTTTTAAATTGCTGGTAGTGGTTCCTGCTCCCAAATTTGAATAACTACCTATATAGCTATCACCTACAAATCCAAAATGGGCTTTGTTTGCAAAATCTTCTATTATTGATCTTTCCAGCTCACCGCCTATTCTGCAATATTTTCCTACATAAGACATAGCGACCTTTGCAAAAGAAATCACAGAACCTGTTGAAATATATGCTGGACCATAGATCACGCTCATAGCTTCGATCCTAGCCCCTTTTTCAATAATAACTGGGCCTTTCGAATCATCTATTACAGAAAATTTGTTTACTTCACCCTCTATCGAACTTTTTTCAAAAGGCGGATTGTAAAGAGAACCTGTAATTTCCCATAAACCTTTAAAAAGAAAACCGTTCACTTTCTTTTTTACTGAATTTTTTAAGGATCCTTTTGAAGCTACAAGCGTATTGTTTTCCCACAAAGATTCCCCATCTTTTAGCTGATCAAGTGCTTCTCGGATAAGTTCCGGCTTAATTCTTGAGTTTATTATAACATCAAAGTTATTTGCCTTTTTAAGTTCATAAGCGTTTATTATGTATTCAGGAGCTATAAACCCTTCAATTTCTCCAACCTCTTCTTTTATCCATTCTATTAATCTTTTGTATCTGTATATGATAAAAGACGAAGGTTTTACGAGTGAAAATGGATAAAAACCGTCTGGATAAACCTCTTCGTAAACTGCGTATTTTAACTTCAAGGAATCTCCCCAAATTTTTCAGCAAATTCAAAAGCTGCTTTTCTATAATAACTCAAATTTCCCACGTCAACAAAAGATTTAACATCGTAAATCAAAACCTTTTCCTTGGCCTTTATTGCGTTCATAACTGCGTTATTCATTCCATATTTTTGGTCAGGTATATATTTTAAAAATTCAGGTTCAAACACAAAAGCTCCAGCAGCAACCCTGTAGTGGAGTTCTGGCTTTTCTTTCCATTTTTTTATCAACCCTTTCTCTTCTTCTATAACCCCATATCTTAGTTTTTCTTTTATTTTAGCAGTAAGAACAGTAGCCATCGCTGAGTTTTTTTTGTGAGTTTTTATAACCTCGTCAATGTTCGCTTCTATAAGCGAATCGGAATAGCTTACAAAAAATGTATCATGCTCATCCTTAGCGACCCACTTAAGCTGTCCCGCTGTTCCCAGAGGTTTTTCTGAACAATTTATCTTTAACTTTGTTCCTTTATAGCTATCTTTAAGCACAAGGTCATACGCCCACTTTCTTCCGCTTATAGCAATTATTATTTCTTCAAAATTATAGCTTGTTAACCAATCAAGAATATGCTCAATTATAGTTTTTGAACCAAGCGTAAGGAGTGGTTTGGGAAGAATAAGGCTGTAAGGATACAACCTTGTGCCGAGCCCTCCAGCAAGTATGTAAGCTCTCATATTTTAAACAAAACAACCAAGTTAATAAAAACTTTTTTAAGTTAAGCTTTCCACAACCTTGAAAGACATTTTATGTTAACTTCAGAGTTCCTTTTGAAATAAAGGCTTTTTTCTGGCATGCAGTCTACCCTATAAAACTCTTCGTGCATCTTTTTCCCTTTAACCTTTAAGAACTTAATAGCAAGTACAGCTTCTTTTCTTTTATAAGCGCCAAACATTTCAAGAAAATTAAAAAGCCTGTTTATTTCGGCTAATGGAACATATATTTTATCTCCTTTGGAAGCTTTTGCCTCTATAGCTATAATCATGTTTTTTTGATCGTTTATTGCTAAAACGTCTGGAAGGTTAACTGATGGGCTTCCTAGCCTAACAGCTTTCCAGCCTTTCTTTATAAAAATTTTAACAACCTTGTCTTCCCAGTCATAGCCTCTTTTCTTGTTACTCATAATTTAGACCAACCTTTCTCCTGACCGCATCCTGAGTTCTTGTAATAAAAGGATTTACGTTTCTGTGTATTGAAAGAAAAATAGTTGAAACATCGATAACGAACAGCTTGTCTATAATATCATCGTTTTTGCCTATATTCATTTGATAAACCCTATGTCCTAACGCTTGTAGAGCTTCTGAAATAACTTTAAACCTTTCCGAAACTAGATTGTTATCTTCTGTTGAACCGATCATCATGATTGGCATGTTGTAATACATTTCCCATGCAGTTATACCGTTATGCGCAACCTCCATTATGTTCTCATAAACAACATGCAACTTTGCGTTTTCACTCAAAAGATACCTGAACCTTAAAGCGTGTGGCTCAGCGTTGTTTGAGTAATAAACGCCGGCCAAGAATGCATTTTTCAAAAAATCTGCCATTTTTCTGGCCTGTTCTGCAAGAACTTCTTCTTTTTCCGAAAGCTTCTTAAAGTATAATCCCATGTTTTCTGTCATTTTTTGGTTTAAAATTTTATCTAACAATGGAATGAGCCCTGACATTATGTAAGGAAACCCTAACCTTGAGCTTTTTTCTTTGTTTATCTTTACATAATTAATTTTTACTTTGATAGCAAATTCTTCTAGCTTACCACCACCAGTAACTATGTATACGTTCATGCCTGACTGTAGCGCTTTCTTAGCGCATTCTAAAGTTTCAACCGTTTCTCCAGAATGGCTAACAACCACTAGTGTTTCACCCCTATGCTTTTCGCTTGGCATTTCGCCCGGTTTTAAACACAAAATCTTATCTTCCCCATAAAAAAGTCTTGAAATAAGCAGAGGTATTAGCGATGCACCGTAACCACACCCAAAAACTTTATTAGAGATATTAACGTCAAATTTTATGTCGATTGGCAAAAACATTGAATGCCATCTTTCATAAATTTCTAGCATATCTTCAGCTGAGCTCATAGTCAAATAAAACTTTAAAGAGGTTTAAAATATTTTGTTTTTAAAACTTTTATGGAATTCCTATGGTGTTTCCTACCCCAACAACTAGAACGCTATCCCCTTCTGAGGTTTTTTCCTCTATAAGGGATTTTACTTTCTCAACAACTTGAAGCGCAGCCCTTCTTACATTATCGTTCATTTCACTTATAGCTTCTTTTAAGGACATCTTAACTATAAAGGCATGAATTGGAATATTGTACTGTGTGGCGCTTTCCTCTATCTTGAACCTGTCGTTTCCAGGTCCTCCCATGGCTACGCCAAATCCTTCAACCGTCTCACCTGTTTCTTCCCCTTCTAGCTTTAGTCCTGCATCTACAGTTATTATGATTTTTGGCTTAAAGTTTTCAATTACTTTTTTTACCGCATCCCCAGGTCTTCCGACAGTAGAGCCAGGACCTTTTGCCTTTAAAATCAGCACCTTTCTTCCTTTATAGTCTGTTTCTGCTATTTCTGTATCTTCTTCAATTTCTTTAAACTGCGCACCGTTTGCGAGCTGCACAGCAACCAGAGGTCCTAGAGCATCTCCTATACTTTTCCCGTTTATTATAGGATCAAGGCTAGCATAGTATGCTTCTGCTTCTTCCATTATAAAAGGAAGCATTACCTGTAACATTATAAGCGAATAATAATCGTGGTAGTTTTTCGCAGAAAGGTACTGGTGCCTGGCATACTTGTAAATCTCGTTCAAAGCCAGAGCGCTTTCAGCCAAACCGCTCAGGTTCTTGATCTGAACGTCATCGGCCTGTACCAGTGATTTTAGCCTTGTTATGAAAAATTTTTCGTACGTTTTTACTAACTGGTCAAGCTTTTCTATTATCCCATGAGGATCGAGATCTGTTGGAGATATCATAAAAGAATTAACTATTATGTTAGCTTCGTTTTTTGCATCTTCTTCTTTGACGCCCCTATTTTTTAATTCGTTTATAAACCTGTCAAGAGAACTTTTAGCCATGTTCTCAAGAACATTAAGATGCTTTGATACAGACCTCATGCTTAGTTCAAGCTGAATCCTCTGACCATAGGCTATAAAAATTACGATAAGCATTATCCAAATTATGTTTGAGATATAGACGATATCGTTCATAAATGCGTTTGACATGCTCTAAAAAGAGGCTGTATAAGAATTAAATAAACATTGCTAAACTAATGCATATATTTGCTGAACATTTTTTCTATCAGTTCATGATCCAGCTTTTCATACGTTTCTGTAGTACCTACGTCAATCCAGAAAGAGTTAGTTATGTAACCTCCAACGTTCCCATCTTTTACAAGGGATGATATCATGTCGCCCATAATGTCTACTTCACCTTTATAATTTGAAAATTTCTTTATTGCATCTATCTTCATTGCAAGGATTCCTATTGTCGGATTTATGTTTATGGATGGCTTTTCTTTAAACGAAACGACTTTTTCTCCTTTTATTTCAGCCACCCCAACGGGAAGTTTATAATGATCAGAAACGGCTATAGTTGCAGAGAAATTTTTATCCTTGTGAAATTTAAGAAGTTCAGCCAGATTCATTTCTGTTAGTATGTCTGAGTAATAGATGAGCACATCTTCATAACCATCAAATTTTCCAGCTCTGTAAGCGTTTATAAGCGCCCCTCCGTTACCTTTCAATTCTTCGCTATCATAAGAATAATCTACTTTTATTCCAAAATTTGAGCCATCGCGAAAATAGTTCACTATTTGTTCTGCTTTATATCCTACTAGCATCGTCATTTCTTTTATTTTATAATATTTTAGATAATGAATTATAAATTCGAGTATAGGTTTTTGAGATATGCCTATAGGCAACATCGTCTTCTGGAAATAGTAGGTCAATGGCCTTAACCGGGAACCTGTACCTCCGCATAAAATTGCAGCTTTAACACTCACGAGCATCTATATGTTCTTACGGTATAAAAATTTTTAAGCGTCTATCTTTTCCAGCTTTTCCAGTATAGAATTGACCTGTTCATAAAGCAAGTCCAATTCATCCTTTTCCTCATTTTTTTCTTCCTCCTTGCTTTCTTTAATTTCCACTTGGTTTTTTTCCATTTCTTTTTTGAGCTCGTTAAGTCTCCTGTCGATTTCAGAAATTTTTTCATTTATTATGTTTAACAGTTGATCTCTTAATAGTTGAAGCTCCATAACCTCTATTAAAGTAGAAATCCTGTAGATCTCTTTGTTTACCGACTTTAATTCTTCCTTATATTTTTCAATAAGTTTGTTTTTTACATCAGGATCCAAATCCTGCATGCTGTAAACCCTCAAAAGTGCATCTGATACTATTTCTTTTTGAAACCTCAGCATGCTTAACTTTCTTTTTGCTTCATCTTTTGTCATTTCTACCCTTTCTTTTTTGCCAAAAATATTGAATTTCAAGTTATAAGGTTATTAAAGAAATTGCTAGTTTAAAAGTTTTTTAACTTGCTGAAAGTTAAGGATAAGTTGCATGCTTGCTGATACAGATTTACAAATAGCGGCAAACCTACAAAGTATACAAATATAAAATATTTGGCATAATTAAGGTTTTGATTAAAGCATACAAATTGAACGTTTTTAACAAAAGCGCTACTACTAAAAATCCGCAATAATCAATATCTTTTTTATATATAAGAATGAGTTCGTCGCGTAACATTATTTGCTTAATTACTGACTAAACTGTTGCCCTTATTATTTTCTGTGCATCAACTTTATCTTTTATTCTGTTTTCAAAAATTTCGTCACATATTAGCAAAAGTTCTTCTTTCGATAACTGATAGTTAAGTATATAGCTCTCGAGCCTCTCTAAGCTTAAAATTTTTGTCTGCGAAAAGAATTCGTTAAGTTTTTCAACAAGCTTTGCTCTAAAATATTCTGATTCACCTAACATTTCATAGGTATCAATGTCCCAGACAACATATATTGATGCCTTTGTAGGTTTTATAGATAAAGCCTTAACCCTTTCTTTGATCTTATCTAGGATAACTAACGCAAAATCTTCAGCTGACTTCATGTAAATTTTTGAAAGGCCGCTTAAAGGTGAATTTTTTCCAAAACTGTTAGGGATTAAAGACAGTGTATAATAACCTTTAACATAATATGAGTAAAATATATGATTTTTTCCCTTAAGCCAAACTTTCCTGAACTTTTCTGTAAATGTATCTAAAGCATCAAGAAGAAACCTTTCTTCTGCCCTGTTAAGATCAGAGGTTTGACCCATCCATGATTCTTTTTTACCTTCAAAAGAACTAGCTAAAACTGATGGGCTCCCAACAGGAAAATAATGAAATCCAAAATCCTTTCCTGCTTTTAGACCGCTTACTGCTTCAATTATTTCTATCATTTGTTCATTTTTACCAATTTCAACAGGTAGGAGATTTATAAAGTGCTGACCTTTATTTATGTTTCCTGCCACATATTTTAAATGAAACGTTATAAAAGGCCAATCGAATACAACTTTTAATTTTGGACCAAAAAAAATAAAGCTTGCGCCGTTTATAGTTATGTCTGCAGGAACAAGATCTGTGATATCACTGTTAAACGTTGCATTAGTTACTTTTTTATCATAAGAGTTTGCAAGCCTTGTATTTTCATCAATTATCATAAACGGTTCATTTTTAAACATAGTGTTAACTAAGGTTATACCTTCTGTAGAATACCCATAGAGAACGGCTTTTGCGCTTTTCACCTAAGATATCTTCATGACACTAACTTATGAACATAACGCATCCAATGTGATAAAGTGAATGACAAACCTCGCCATTTATGGCGGGGCAAAAGCTTTTAAATAAAAAATGCTGTTTTTGTTTTGAATGCTCTCCTCTGGTCAACTCTTAAGACATGAGGAGCGGGAGCCGAATTCTCCCGCAATACCAGAGGAGGCATCTACGAAGTTACGTATTCAAATAAGAGGACAAACGTCGTGCGCCTTTTTCCGAACGGTTTTCAAGAAAGGAAACTAAAAAGGTTAGCGAACATTTCAGCTAAACTCTTCAACGAAATTAACTACGAAAGGAGGCAACAGTTCTTCCAGCAACATCACGTGGATTTCGATACAACGTGGGACAAATATTACGAGAAGTATAAAGAAGAACTAGGAGTGAACACTCAAGCAATTTTGAAAAAGAACAACGAAGCTTGGAACTCTTTCTTTTCCTTGCTGAAGCTGAAGAAGGAAGGAAAATTGCCGCCATTCATAAAACACATTAGCCCACCGATGTACTGGAAAGACAAAGAAACTAAGAAGAGGAAGCTAATGCTTGTGATAAGACAAGATAGATACATTGTGGACGAGCATAACAACAAGCTCATTCTTAAGGACTTTAACATGGAAATTGATTTCGTAGGCAGGCTGAGGTTGTATGGCAAACAGGGTAGGCTTGAAATATACTACGACGAAGCAAAGAACGCGTGGTACGCTTCAATCCCTGTTGATGTAGGAGTTGAAATAACTAAAAAGGGAAATAAAAGCAAGCATATTGTTCACGGTGAAAGTAAAAACATTCAGGTTGAATCGCCTAAAGGAGATAAAATGGCTTCAATAGACTTAGGCATCAACGTTTTGGCAAGCGTGATAGTAGAAGACGGAAATTGGTTGCTGTACAAAGGCGTTAGGGCTAAAGAAAATTATTTCTACTTTGAGAAGAAAATAGCAGAAGTACAATCATTAGCAGATAAAACGAAAAACATGGGCGAACATGAAGCGTATGAGGAGTTATTAAGAGAGAAGAGGAGGTTACACGGAAAATTAAAGAGAAGGTTTCGTCACTTGTACAGGAACTTTGCTTCGCATTTAGTAAAAGAGTTGCACGAACTAGGCGTTTCAACTATATACTTAGGCTACCCTTTCGAGATAGCTCAGGAGAAGGGCAACAAATTTACAGTAAACGTTTGATCTTATTGCAAATTCATGGATGCAATAGAACTTAAGGCTCAAGCGTATGGGATAAAAGTGCTTGAAGTCGTTGAGTATAATACTTCAAAGAACTATGCTTATCATGATGTAGAAGTCGAAAGAAACCCAAGAGGAGTAGTTAGTTGCCCTAAAGGACATAGACTTCATTCAGACCTTAACGGCGCATTGAACATTCTCAAAAAAGCAGTGAACGTAATTGTTTCAAAAATAAAGAAGCCTTTGTCTTTCATAGTATATCACAACAGAGTAGCACCCATTAAAGGGCTGTAACCCTTGAGACCTCAGCGAACCCTCGCTTCTTCAAGGGCGGGGAGGAGGTCAGCTAAAGACCTAGCCTTAAAATCAGAAAAGCTTCCAATAGAGCTGAAAGATAAAGTAAAGCCACGGATGTAACAAAATATGTAAAGGCTTTTATGTAAAGAGTTTTTTTGGGAAGAGGTGACTCTGCACCATAGAACGCTAAGGCTTTAAAAAGATACAACCCGCCTATCAAAGATAAAATGTAAGAGCTAAATTCTGTAAAAGTATCAGGTGCGATAATCACTGCAAAAGGTCCAAGAAACCAGTATGGATTATTTGAAAAAAATTGAGTGAAAGATAACCCCCATATAACGGAACTTGTGTTTATTATCGATATCCCCAGCACAAACGGGCCTATAAACGGAATAAAACTTGCGATATCTATCTTTACATTGTTAAGAAATATAACTGTTACCATAGATAATACTGTTGGGTAACCAGTCCTTATGGAAATTATGGTTTGATTAGCCTGACTAACCACGGCAGGAAGCATCCGTGCCATATAATAACCGGGCATCGCGCCAATAAAGGCAAGTAGCGAATAAAAAAGCAAAATGGATCCAACATATACCCTTAAAGACCTGAAAGATTCAGAAGAATAAACAGAAAAAGTAAAGACCAAAGCCAAAATTACAGAAAAAGCATACCAGTAAATCTCAGCTAGCGATGAATATGAAAAAAGCAGAATCCCTAACCAAAACAGAACAAACGAAATAACTGTAACAATTGGAATAAGAAAATAAGGTTTTTCTATGTTCAAGAACTTACTTATGTTAGATCTTTCCATTATGTTATTGTTTTTTTGAATTATGCGTTTAAATGTTGCTCATAATTTTGTCTTTATTTCAGTTTCTGATGCTTTTTCTTTTTTCTTAAGAACCATGGTTGCAAGTTTTCCTTCAAAGTCGCTTAATATATAGGAATATACTATCTTTGCTTCATCTGGATCTGCTATTAGTTTAGCTCTTCTTGTATTCTCACCTATAAGAGAGAAAAATAAATCTGCCTGCATCAATATCCTCCACACCTGTAAGAGTTTCTGATCTCCAAGCCACTTCACATATTGATAAAGGGTACACATCTTGTCCATGAGCATAATTTGCGACTTGCTCCTGTACCATAAAGGAGAACCGCCATTGTAAGATACGTTAAATAGATATGGTTTCTGAGGAGCATATAGCGTGCCTGTTGTGGGGCTCTTTACCGGAAGAATCTCAGCAAGCTCCAGACCACCGTTATAAATATAATTGCCAACGACTTCTGCATATTTCTGTCCCTTCGCGGCTATCTCTTCTGCGCTGATGAATATTATGCCATCTTTGTTTCCTATATTTTCAAAAGAACCTGTGGTCAGAGCTTCAGAAAGTTCTCTGTTTCTTACAGCTATCCTGAGATCTCCTGAGACATTAGTATATATAAACCTGTGGTCTGTAAAACCGTTTACCTCTTCCGTTAATAGCGTTTCAATACCGGCAGCTTTTGCCCCTTTTTCTGCAGATTCATTATAGATCAGATAAGGCATGACGCACGCTGAGGCTTTGTTAAGCCCGTATTTGCTTGTCAGATCTGATACAAGTTTTAACTGTTCCGCTATCTCTTCGCCAGAATTTTCACAAAGAGGATAGAGTCCACCATAAAATGTACTAGGTATAATCTTTAGCTTTCCAGTTGATGAAGCAGCGTAAATTTGTTTAAATAGCTCTTGATCATATTTATAAGCCATTTCAAGAAAAACGCCTGTAGTTGAAACGTAAACAGGCATATTTAACTTGGCTGCAGTTAAAAGCGCATTTACTAAAGGTCTGTACGAATTTTTATCATAATATTCAAACATCTCTTTAACCAGCTTGTTATCAAAGTATCTTTCAACTATATTTAATTCATGTATTATTCTGACAAAACGTTCACTAACAAAAAGTCTATTTAAAGGTAATGGAGGATCAAAACTAACTATAAGTGAAGACACCATTGTATGTTTAATAAAAATTAAAAATTTCTTTAAAAGAATAATTGTCAAAGTTACTTAACTACAGAAAGCAATAATGTTGAGTTTTTTTATTATAAAATTTATATTTGAGGTTTTTTTAAAAATCTCATGGTAAAGCTGGAATATGAGGATACATTTGTGAAAGTAGCTGCAATGATTGGTGATGAAGATTATATCAAGGTTGCGAGGGCCATACTGAATAATCCTGATGCGACAGACGAAGAAATAGCGAGCGCAACAGGGTTAAAGATCAACAAAGTTAGAAAAGTTCTGTACGATCTTTACGAAAGAGGTTTGATAGCTGGGATAAGAGACAAGGATCCAAAAAAAGGTTGGTTTGTATACAGATGGAGAATCCAGAGGGATCAAGTTGATGTATTTTTAAAAAGAACCAGAGAAATTATACTTAAAAAGTTAAGAAGCAGGTTAGAATATGAGAAAACTCACACATTTTACTGGTGCGGAACTCCTACCTGCAAAAAGTATACTTTTGAGCAAGCTATTGAGTACTTTTTCATTTGCCCGGAATGCGGTAATCCTCTTAAACAAGAAGATAATTCAGAATTTATAAAGGCTCTTGAGTGGAAGATAGACCAAATAATAGAAGAAGATAAGAAGAACGAAGAAAAAAATAAAGCTGTTCAGGAATTAACCAGTTGAAGAGTAAACTGTAGTGCCTTTCTTTCCTTCAACAAGATCCATAAGGTCATAGAGATGTCCTATTGTTGAAGATTCTCCACCAGCTTCCACGAACCTTATTGCTGCTAATACCTTTGGCCCCATGCTTCCTTCTTTAAAGTGCCCTTCAGCGTAGTATCTTTTCATTTCTTCTACAGAAACTTTCTCAAGTTTTTTCTGGTTTGGAGTACCATAGTTCAGGTAAGCACCGTCAACGTCAGTTGCTATTATGAACTTGCTTGCTCCAACAAGCGTTGCTAACCTTTGGCCAGCAAGGTCTTTATCTATAACGGCCTCAACACCATAAGCTACTCCGTCCTTTTCTATTATAGGAATACCGCCCCCTCCGCTGGCAACTACTACGAACCCAGCGTCTACTAGAGTCTTTATTGCATACCTTTCAGCTATCAATTTAGGATCTGGAGATGGTACAACCCTTCTCCATCCCCTTCCGGAGTCTTCTTTAAATACCCAATCGGGGAATTGCTTTCTCAATTCATCCACTTCCTCCTTTTTGTAGAAAGGACCAACTGGTTTAGTTGGGTTCTTAAATGCAGGGTCGTTTTCATCCACTATAGTTCTGGTTACTATAGTGACGACGTACTTGTCTATTTTTCTGGCTTTAAGCTCGTTTCTAAGTGATTGCTGAATCATGTAACCAATAAAACCTTGTGTTTCTGCTCCTGCTACGTCCATCGGGAAAGCTGGAACGCCATAAATCTTCTGACCTGCATCATGCCTCAGCAAAGTTGCACCAACTTGAGGGCCGTTCCCATGAGTTATGACAACTTTATAGCCTCTTTCGATTAGATCCGCTATCTTTTTCGCTGTTATTTTAGTGTTCTCATATTGTTCCTGGAAAGTACCCTTTTGACCCCTCTGAAGTAACGCATTTCCACCGAGGGCTATTACAATTAGGTTTTTTTCTGACATCGCTTAACCCTTAATTGGGATAAATATTAAGTTTACTGTTTACTTTCTAATTAATACTCCCACAAGTACAGCATTTTAATTATAATTAACATTAACAATGTAATTGAGAATTTTTTGTTTTTGATTAACTTTTGTTTTAATGCTATATAGCTATGTTTTAGGGCAAATTTCACCTTTTAGTGTATAGTTCAAAATAATGGTCTCATATTCATCTATTTAAATTATCAAGCGTAAGAGTCGCAGACCCGCTTAAAGTTATTTTCATTTTAATTATTTTGTTGTTTGTTGAATAAATTTTTATTAAAGAATTTTCTGCTAGCACATGTGTGATTATAGAGAAGCTTTGAGTTAATGTTTATAAACTACCTTCACTTCTTACTAACGTTTATTTCAGTTTTATCAATAAATATGTAAATTAAATTAACATTATGTTTGTTAACGTGAAAAGAATCAAGTATGAGGCATAAATTATAAGTTCTGTTTGGATCCTTTTTCTGGTTTGTAAGGCTATTTGCTAGATCGCTAAAAAAAGCTTTGCTGAAAAAATTTAATCTATAAGTTCTTTTAGTCTTTTTGCAACTTTTTTTCCTTCTTTTGTAAGATCGTAATAAATTCCTTTGGGTTTTTTATCCCTGTTGCGTTGCTTAAATTTCAGCTAGGGCTTTATTGATGAAGTCGGCAACCATTTCAAAGAGCCGTTGTATTTTTGAAGAAGCTTCAAATTCTCCAAATGCATACACGCTGTTTCGATTTCGTCTTCACTGTAAGTTGGCCTCCACCCGCTTATTCCAAGAAGCCTTCTTGCCATAAGCCAAGGATTATCTGGACCATACTTCAAAATATGAACAAGTATTTTCTTTTCTAGATCGTTAAGTAAGCTCTCTTTATCTCCAACTTTCGAGGTATGATTTTTGCTCATCCGTTAGCTTTTCAAGCACAATCCCGTTTACGTTCAAAAAAGTTTCTACAACTTTTTTATCTATTTCTTCCGGAACAGTGTACACCTTTTTCTGAAGATTGTTCCTGTTTTCGTTAAGGTAAAGCACGCTCATAAGTTGAAGAGAAAATGAAAGATCCATTATTTCTATGGGATGACCGTCTGCAGCGCCTAGGTTTACGAGCCTTCCTTCAGCAAGAACATAGATCTTCTTTCCATTTGGAAGCACATATTCTGATACGTTCGGGCGAGCTTCTCCAACATATTTTGCATTTTCCCTGAGCCAGGCCATGTCTATTTCTACATCAAAATGTCCAGCGTTGCTCAAGAACGCTCCATCTTTCATGTTAAGCATGTGCTTGCCCGTTATTACTTTTACGTCTCCAGTACAAGTTATAAATATGTCACCGTAACGAGATGCTTCATCCATGTTTGTAACCTTATAACCGTCAAAATAAGCCTCCAGTGCTTTGAACGGATCAACCTCAACTACTGTAACCCTAGCGCCTAAACCTCTTAATCTTTCCGCTACTCCTTTACCGACCCATCCATAACCTACCACCACTACCTCTTTTCCACCTATCATGGAATTTGTTGACCTCATCAGTCCATCAACTACGCTCTGTCCGCTGCCAAACCTGTTGTCATAGAGGTATTTCCCTTTGGCATCGTTAACGGCTATTGCAGGGAATTTTAGAATGCCATCTCTTTCCAGCGCCCTGAGCCTCCTTACGCCGGTTGTTGTTTCTTCTGAAACGCCGTATATACTGTGATAAACCTCGTTTTTTATGGACATTATTGAAAGATCAGCGCCATCATCAATTATTATGTTAGGTTTAACTTCAAGAATTCTCATATGGTTCAGCTCATATTCTTTCGGAGTTTCCCCCCTCCACGCATAAACATGATCTACATAATCAGTTAAAGCCGCTGCAACATCGTCCTGAGCTGTAATTGGGTTGCTACTGGTAATGCTTACTTCAGCTCCAAGTTTTTTAAGGGAAATTGCAAGGTATGCGGTCTTTGCTTCAAGATGAAGGCTTATTCCAACTTTAACGCCTTTAAGCGGTTGTTCCTTTTCATATTGTTTAACGAGCTCATTAAGAACGTACATGCGTTTTGATGCCCAATCTATCTTTTTTTTGCCCTGATCTTTTAAGTTAAGATCTTTAACTTGATGCTGCATGATACCATATATGGTATTGACCTAAATTAAACGTTTTTTATTGCGAGTTGAGTTTACAAATAACTACAATTTCCAGTTTTTATCCAAAATAAACCCTACCTCATCGCTTTTTACTATCGTGCTACCGTAAACTTTCTCAAAATATTCCTTCCAGTTTTTATCAATATAAGCAGCTACAGCATCTTCAACGACATAAATTTTGTAGCCTCTGTAAAACGCATCAGCAGCAGTGTGCCTGACACATATGTCGGCATCAAGACCTACAAGGAAGATTGTATCGATTCCTTTTGATCTCAGCAGAAAATCTAGGGGCGTTCCAAAAAAGCCAGAATAAGTATGCTTCTCAAGTACTTCTTCCCCAGATAATGGCTTCAGTTCATCTATAATTTGAGCGTCCTTAGATCCCTTAATTGCATGAGGGCCCCATAATCTTATCTCAAAATCTGATTCTATATGAGAGTCTTTAACGTAAAATACATCAAACTTCCTTTTTCTGAATTCTTCAAGAACCTTTTTTGCCGGATTAATAGTTGACTTTGCTTCAGGAGTAGAAAGCCTACCGTTCACAAACTCCTCAAGCATATCTATAACTATCAGTGCAGGTTTTCCCATAGCAATTATGTACCTAACTTTTTATTTAATAGTTACTTATGAACTCTCTTGCTAATTACATTATATCAAAACTTTTTAGTGCAGATGGCTGTTTAACGGTATGGAAACTTAAATAACCCTACGATCTAGTAATTCTAAAACCTATTATAAGAGTTAATAATTTATTGAAAAATTTATGGGTAATACTTTTTTAAACTTATGCGAACAAACCACAATGAGCAACTTAAAGCAGCAGCCTGATAAGACATGAGTATAACTAATCCATTATTAAAAAATGAAGCTGTTGACTCGTTAAAAAACTTTAATCTTTTTAATGGTCTGGCATGACAATAAGCTTTGTGAGTATAAAGGGGATTACGTATCAGTTTGCAACCGCATCCTTTGTAATTAATGAGAAAAATTTAAGTTTGGGAATCAGCAGATTTAAATAACTTGTTTTATTAAAAACTATATAAAGGAAAAGCCGCTCATAAAACTGCTAAAATGATAATTTCATCATAAAATCAGAAAAATTTTTGATCTACTTAAGCGAAAGAAGACTTTCACCACTTCCGTAAGGTTAAAGAATATGTGAATACCATTTTCTTAAATACTGAACCTGCAGCCTGTTTTTAAGCTCAACAAGATCCCTCAAGACAGCTCCAGCTGTCTCTCTTCCGCCAGCGCCTTTGCCTATTAGATATACGCTTCCCAGTTCCTCAACTTCAAACTCAACAGCATTATAAGTCCCATCTATATTAAGCGGGTCATCTTTTGGTATTATTTCAAGAGAAACGTGAGGGTTTGGAGTTGAACTTGCTATGAGCTTTACAGTGTGATGAGAATCTACTTTGGGTATGCCTTTCTCTAGACCGCTGATTTCAACATCCTTCAAAGTGTACTTATCTTCAAAGACATGATTAAGAAGTATGACAAGCTTAGCAGCGCTATCAGTCCCGTTAAGATCAAGCGTAGGATCTGCCTCTGCTATTCCAAGCTTTTTTGCTTCATTCAGAGCTTCCTCCAAGCTTGAACCTTCGTTTATAATTTTTGAAAGGATAAAATTTGATGTCCCATTTAGAATGCCTCTGAGAGACTTGATTTTGTTGCCTTTCAGCGCTTTATCTGCAAAATAGATAAAAGGAGTTCCACCACCCACCGTTCCGCTATAGAGCACAACAAGCCCTCTAGAATAAGCCTCTTCTAAGATGGTCGGCATATAAAGGGCCATTGGGCCTTTGTTTGTTGTTATTACATTAGACCCGTTTTTAAGAGCTTCGAGTATGTGAGTGTATGCCGGTTCAGCGTTTACAAAATTTGCAGGAGTGCATTCGACGACCACGTCTACAACTCCTTTTTTGATCGTGTCGAGCACAGGTTCAACGTTGAAACCTGCCGAAAGAGTTTTTAATGATTTTTTAACGCTCAGCGTTTCTGCCGGATTTATGCCTCCTTCCTTGTAAACACAGCCTGATCTGTCACATACAAAAACAACCTGAAGCACAAGACCATATTTGTTCTTGAACTCCCATGCTTTCTCATAAATCAGTTGATGCAAAGCGCTTCCCACGGAACCATAACCTATTATACCGATCCTCATCCTTTAATCACGCGTTTAAGCGCTTCTAGATCTGCGTCGATAGTTATTTCTTCCGCGCTTATCTTCATCAAAGAGTCAGGGTCTTTTAAACCATTACCTGTAACAATTGCTACGACACGCTCATCTTTTTTAACTATGTTTAAAGCTGTTGCCTTTGCTAGACCTGCTATCGAAGCGGCGCTAGCTGGTTCTACAAATATACCTTCTTTCGATGCAAGCTTTTTTTGGTATTCAAGTATTTCTTCATCGCTTACGCTTATCATTATGCCTCCTGATTCTTTCACCGCCCTTATAGCTCTCCTCCAGCTTGCTGGATTACCTATTTTTATAGCAGTAGCAACTGTTTGAGGGTTTTGTACTGGAATTATTTCTTCTTTACCTTCTACAAAAGCCCTATATATTGGTGAAGCGCCTTCTGCCTGAACCCCTCCAAGCTTTGGCAAACTATCTATAAATCCCATGCTTTTCAACTCTTTAAGGCCTTTCCAGAGAGCAGTTATGTTTCCTGCATTTCCAACAGGTATAAATATCCAGTCGGGAACTCCGTATTCTTCTACGATCTCGTAAGCAATAGTCTTTTGACCCTCTATCCTATAAGGGTTAACTGAATTAAGCAGGTATGTCTCGTTTGTAGTTGCTGCAAGAGATCTGACTATCTTTAATGCATAATCAAAGTTACCCCGAACTTTAACTATCTTTGCACCTGCAGCCCTTGCCTGAGCCAGCTTACCAAGAGCAACTGAACCTTCTGGCACAACCACAAAAGATGTTATTCCAGCTCGTGCGGCGTAAGCAGATAAACTCGCTGCGGTATTGCCTGTTGAAGCGCATATAACAGAACGCGCGCCTAGCTCAATAGCTTTTGTAACACCAACTGTCATGCCCCTATCTTTAAAACTTCCGGTTGGATTAAGGCCTTCGTTCTTTATCCAAAGATCTTTAACGCCTATTTCTTTGTACAGTTTTATACTTCTGTGAAGAGGCGTTCCTCCCTCGTTTAGCGTAACAGCTTTTTCAGAACTAACTGGCAATAAGTCTTTGTACCTCCAAACGCCTCTGCCAGTAAATTTTACATCTTTTAATTCATTCTTATCATAGACTATGGTCAATGGGTCGCCACAATTTGGACAAAAGTACATGTTCTTATCTAAGCTCTCTTCATATCCACAGTTTTCACATTTATATCTCGGCAACCTCATAAAATAAAAGAAAAGATATTTTAAAACATTATTATACAGTTTACATCTTTTCAGCAAAATTTCTAATTCTGAACCTTTTCCATTGACAAAAGAATAGCATTTGCTTTATTTTTCATGTTTCTGTCAACTCTAACAATGACCAGACCTTCATCGGGCTGACCATAGAGTACGTAGCTTCCCTCTGGAGCATAAATTATACATGGAATCCCTAATAGGTCTTCTTCTCCTTCTATTTCGATTCTTACTCTTTTAGGAGAGTTTAGAGAATTTTTAATAGCCTCGATTGCTTCATCACTTATTGTCCCTGGATCATTCTTGATTTTTATTATTTCTTCTGCTGCTGTCGCAGTTTTTTCTCTTCTCAACCTTTTTTCCTTAAGATCTACGATTTCTAATTTAGGCTTGCCGCCTGCCATTACAAAAGATTCTGTAGTCTTGTCACCTACAGTTATGACGAAATCTTTGTTTAAGAGATTTTTTTTGATATAGTCTGTTTCTTTACCTTTTTTAACAAGAAGACCTAGGGGTTTTTTAAGTTCTTCTCTTAAATGATCTGTAAGCTTATACAACACTTATCGCATACCTTCCTGGAACCTTAATGTTTAGCAGTTTGGCAATTTCTGACTTTTCTGCATCAAGTATTATTATTTCGCCAGCCCAGTTTATCGAAAGATCTTTAGAACCACAAACTGGACAAACGTTCTCTTTTGTTATGAAATGGCAGTTTCTACAAGCCTTTTCAGATGGCATATTTTACTACCCCTGTTTCTGTTGTTGCTGCAAATATATCTTTTTTATCTCTTCTTCTATCCATTCAATGGCGCCAAGCATGGGCTGACGACACGTTATGCCTATTTTGGCCATACTTATACCGCTGCCTATGCTTACTGCAATTATTTTTGCCCTTACCCTGCTTCCCACTTTAAGCTGCCTCTTTGTGTTTTGGCCTATTATCATGCCGCCTTTAAGGTCAACTGTAACATAGTCATCCATTACCTGGCTAATGTGCAAAAGCGCATCTGTGGGGCCTATCTTAACAAAAGCGCCAAAATCAGTAATCTCAACAACTTCACCTTCAATAAGCTCGCCTAAAACCGGATAAAACGATAGGACATCAAACTGAACCCTGTGGTACTTTCCTCCGTCTCCATGCAGAATTTTACCTATTTTTTCTGCATTTGCAGAAAGTATCTTTATCAAAAACCCGTAATCTTTTGTTACAGTGCTTTCATACTTTTCTTTCAACTGTTTTATTGCAATTTCATTTATGTCTTTATCAAAATCGGAGGGTGGTATACGCACAACGTCTTCAAGCGTTAATATCTGAAACAAATAAATCACCTCTCAAAAATTGCTTTTCGTTATAATTTAAACCTTTTGCCAAATAATTATAAAATTTCATCATTTAAATCTGAAAAAATAATTGTTTAACTACGAAAATTTGCGCCTGAGACTTAATATTTTAAAAATAAAAATCTTTGTTTCGGTAAATATAAAAGCAGACTTTTTCCTATTATATCCATGCACAGCAAGATCAGAATTGCGCTCATAGGAGTTGGAAATGTAGCCGAGTACGTTATAAAAGGTATATACGGAAATGTAAAACCATGGCATCAAAGTATAGGACGTTATAACGTTAGCGATATAGAGGTTGTTGGCGCCTTTGATGTCGATGAAAGAAAAGTAGGAAAGAGCCTACGTGAACTTTATAAAACTGGTCCTGAGGTTTTAATAAAACCGTCAGTATTTTTTGCAGAAGAATTAAGCCGAGAAATGGTCACAAACGTTAAACTCGTTAAAACAGATGAGACAACTTTTAAAAACGAGATAAAAAAGATAGGTGCGGATCAGGTTATAAGTTTAATAAATTCAGGGCAACAGATGGCCAGCGAACTCATAGCTAAGATTTCTGCTGAAACCGGCTCTTCTTTTATTAATGCAACGCCAGCACTGATAGTACAAAAAGAAAGAATATTAAGCGAATTTATCAACAGGAAGCTTTTGGTAGCTGGCGATGACCTCCAAAGCCAACTTGGAGGGACGTGGCTTCATAGAATACTTATGTTGGCTTTCAAGCAGTTTGGAAGCACTTGGGTTAAATCATACCAACTAGATGTTGGTGGATCCTTTGAGACGCTTAATACTATGGATGAAAGGATCAGGGAGCATAAAAAGAAAATAAAAAGTTCTGCAATAAAAAGAGAGGATGAAGCATCTGAAGTTATAACCGGCACCACAGATTATGTACCATTCTTGCAGGACTACAGGATAAGCCACTTTTATGTTGAAGTGTTAGGGCCGTTTAACGAAAAGTTCTACATAGATGCTGAATATAAAACCCGCGATGGCCCAAATGCGTTTAACATAATAGTTGATGTCGTAAGGGCTTTAAAATACGAAAAAGATAAAGGATCTTACGGCACTATAAATTTGATAAATTCTTTTGGTTTCAAAAGTAACGCGGGAGGTACAAATCTGTTAAAAATATTGGAAGATTTTGAGAAAAATTATCTTATCTGATTTTCATACGAAAAGTTTTTATTTTACAATTTTTAAAATACGGTTGAAAGAAAATGAGCGAGAAATATACTAAAGGACAAACGTGGGGAGCTTTAAAAAAAGCATGGAAAGCTTACAAGATAGCTAAAGTTCAGGGAGACAAACAGAAGATGTTAGAATATGCAAACAGGATTAGAACATTACAAGAAGAGCTCGGTTTACAAAAATCAAAGTTTCCAGATTTAGGACTTCAATGAAAGAAAACAAATAAAGAGTTAAAAATACCATTTTTTATTATTTTTTGATCCCGTAGCTCAGCTTGGACAGAGCGCCGGCCCTCTAAGCCGGAGGTCGCGGGTTCGAATCCCGCCGGGATCGTTAAAAACTTCATTTTTTTATAAGCGAAGGATAAAAATACCTTTTATTGTATATCTTCTTCTTTTCGTCCCATTCTTTAAGTATTTTTACAGCCTCGTTTGAAACCTTAACCATGGTTTCTACCCCAGCATTTGGTACAAATTCTCCAGTTTCCCTGTTTGCTATCGTTGCAAATATCGCACCGGCTCTAACTTTATAAATTGATGCAAGGGTAAAAAGTGTAGAAGATTCCATTTCCATGTTTATAATGTTTAGCTTTTCTAGAGTCTCGATTATTTTTTCTGAAAATTCATTCGTAAAGCCGCCAAAACCTGGCCTGCCTTGTCCAAGATAAAAGCTATCTGTAGAATACGTGATCCCAAGCCAGTATCTCGCTCCAACTGTTTCTGCAGCTTCCACAAGAGCGTTTACAACCTCATAATTTGCTATCGCTGGATAAGGTATCGGTGCGTAGGCCATAGTTGCCCCATCAGCTCTGTAAGCTCCAAGGGATATTATAAGGTCCCCAATGCCTATATCTTTCCATAGCGCTCCTGTCGTGCCTGTTCTTATTAGGGTATCTGCACCCACTCTAAGAAGTTCTTCTACGGCTATTGCTATAGCCCCTGAACCGATTCCCGTTGAAGTGCATGCAAGCTCCACGCCTTTATAAACCCCTTTATATGTAAGGTATTCTCTTTCTTGAGCTACCATCTGGCTCGAATCCCAGCTTTTTGCAAAAACCTTTACTCTATCAGGGTCACCCGGTAAAAAGACAAACCTTGGTATCTGTCCTTTTTTTATGCGTATATGATAAAGCGCGTCACCAACCTTTGGTTCTTCAGATTTTTTTGCTTCACTCATGGACAACAATATATAGTAAATAAATATTAATAAATATATTTTAAATTAAATAAACAAAAACATATTTCCAAGCTTTAAAATAATGATATTTTCTATGAAAAATCGACCTGTTTGCTCAGAAAGAGGTTCATGGTTTCATCTATCTCGATCTTTTTATCAGAAAGTAGAAATAAAATTGCCAGGAAAACCCTTATAACTTCAAGAGGAGTCTTCCCCTTAAGAATATCATAAATCGATGATTTCCCCTTTTCCTTTAAAAGAGAAAGCACAAAATTTTCGTACTTTTTGATTATCTCTATGGCTAGAGTTTCATTTATCACTGGAAGCGAAGACGGCTCTATACCTCTTGGTATCATTTCCTGTCTTTTTGTAAGCGCTTTTATCATTTCTTTAAAGGCTTCAATCAGCTCGTCTAGATCAACAATAGGTATTTCAAGAGGTACGTACGGTTGAAGGCTAACGTTAATGTTCAAAGGGATTTCTTCCTTAACCTGTTCTCTCCTCTTTGGCTCATACAGTATTTTTTTAACTTTCATCTCATAGATTAAGCTAGAAGTAGAGATAGCTATGCCACTCAGCCTAAAATCTGCTGATTTAGCCTCTTCAAGATACTTCTTAAAAAGTTCCAGAAGAACGTAAATCTTAAGCTCCCACGGGTTAAGCCTTTTTACTAAATCTGGGTTTAATAAAACCCTTATGCTGCTTATCTCATTGTTGCTCATTGCTTACTTTACTCATCTCCAGAGGAATAACTTGACTTACGCCTTCCCTTTCATAAACGCCGAAAACTTTGTCAGCTTTTGAAAGCATCGTATCCTTTAGCGATATAAGAATGATTTGAGATGACATTGACCATTTTTTTAAGAAGTTTCCTAGCTTTTCAGCCTTTTCAGCGTCCAAGTTTGCATCTATTTCATCGAAAATATAAAAGTTAGCAGGGTATGAAGATTGGATTGCCATCAAAAACGCAACAGAAAGTACAGCTTTTTCTCCTCCGCTTAGAGAAGCGGATTCTCTTGGCTGTTTATCGCCAAACTGGCCGATAAGGAAAACACCTCCATCGAAAGGATTATCTGGATTTTCTAGCTCCAGCCATGCGTTGCCATCGACTATCTGCTTGAATATTTCCCTTAACCTTTTGTCTATTTGTTCAAAAGATTTTATGAAAGCTTCCTTTTTCTGCTTTTCTATGTCCTCGATGAACTTTAATATGGCATCTCTATCCCTCTCAAGCTCATTTCTCCTGTTTGAAGCTTCTTTGTATGATCTGTAATACTCTGTATAGTCTTTCTCAGCCATCCTGTTAACTCTTGTTTCAAGGTAATCTTTTTCGTCTTTTAGCCCAGATATTAATGTTTCATAATCACCCACAAGTTCATAGGGTTCATATTTTATTGAGTCTATTTCTTCTTTGAGCCTGTTTTCTTCAGAAATAAGGGTGTCAAGTTCTACCTTGAGCTTTTCTACTTTCCGGTTAAAATCCTTTATTTCTTTTAGCAGCTTATCCTTTTCCTTTGAAAGCTGTTCTTTTGATGTTTCAGTTTCGGAGAGCATTTTAACTCTTGGTTCAAGATCTTTGAGATAAAACTCGAGTTCCTTTTTTTCTTTATCAAGAAACTCCTTTCTGTTTGACAATTCGGAGATCTTGTTTTTATAGTATTCAATTTTTTTCTCTAATTCAACTATGCTGTTAGAAGTCGCGTTAATTTTTTCTTTTAAAGAACTTAAGCTCAAGTTCAGCTCGTTAAGTTTATTCTTCTTTTCTAAAATCATGAATTCTAGTTTTTCTTTATTTTTTAAGCTTTCATTTAGCTTCGTTTCCACTTCAGATGTGCTCAAATCTAAACTTTCTGCTTTTTTAAGCTTGTTCTTTATCATTTCTACCTTTTCATTTATTTTGAGTATTGTGTTTTCGTACTTGCTTATCTCTGATGCTTTTTTTTCAAGCATATTTTTTAATTCCTTAAACTCTTGAATGTATTTTTGTAATGCCTCTTCTTCACTTTTTATTGCATCTTCAATTTCTTTTATTATTTGGTTCTCAAAATGTTCATCTTTCTTCATAGCTGTTTTTTGCTTTAATTCGAGTATTTTGTTTGATATCTCAGCGATTGTTTGGGTTCTCCTTGAAAGAACCTCTGTGAGTTTGTTTATGCTTTCTTTTATCCTGTTGAGCTTCTTTTCATAATTATTAAGGTCTAACTTTAAGGCGTTTATTTGTCCTATTTCGTACATTCCGTTATAGATTATTGTGCCATCTTTTAGAACAAATACTTCACAGCAGTCCTCTTTACTAATGCATATCCTGCCAAAAATATATTCAACAAGTTCTTTGTACTTTTCTGGAAATTCAATATATTTAATTATAGATCCCTCGCATGGATGATTTTTTGTAATTTCGCTAATAAATACAGCCCTTTTTCTGCCAGAATTTTTCAGGAAAGCCAGCGTTTTTTCGTTAAAACTTGAAAAAATCAATGGATCTTTAAGAAACTCCAGAACCGATTTAACCAGATGTTCATAGCCCGCTTTTGGTCTTATTATATCGCTAAGCCTCCCGAGGTAACCTTCAAACAAACCGGCATCCAAAATTTCACCTTCATAGTCTTTTTCCTTTATGTTTTTAAGGATCTTGTGAGCCGTCGCATAGCCTATTGCTTTAACCAGAACGTCGTTTGCCTTTATTATTTCGTTAATCATTTCTTGTCTTCTTTTTTTTAGCTCCTCAAGCATTGAAATATATTCAGCAGTTTCTTCAGAATTCATGTTAAAATGAATAGATTCTATTTTGCTTTTCAGTTCCTCGTGGGCTCTTAGTAATGTTTCATAGCTTTCAAGCCTTTGCTTTTCATTCGTAAGCATCTCTTTCAAATATTCAAGGTTTTTTTCGATCCTGATCCTTGCGTTTATCAACCTTTCAATCGCTGAAGATAGTCTCCTCTGATAGTTGTCTTTTTCATTTATCAACTTTATAATACTATCTTTCTTATCTTCCAAGTTCGATATTTCCTCGTTTAGTTGCAAAAGTTCCCTGTTTAATTTATCTAACTCTTTCTGCGTTGAAGCTATCTCTGTTTGTAGTGAAGCTTCGGTGTTGGTAAGACTTTTCATCATTTCTTTCAGCTCAGATAGAGCACTGGAAGCCTTTTTGGCTTCCTCGAGGTAAGAGTTAACGTTGAGGTCTATGTAATGTAGCTCAGATAATATTGAATTTAGTCTGCTCTTTGCATCAGCGTACTCCTCATAGAATTTCCTTGAAGATTCGCCACCTTCAAGCATTTTAATAAGCCCATCAAGCTCCTTCGATAGGGTATCTGACTTTTTCTGCGTTTCATCTATAGATCTGATGAGTTTTTCCTTTTCTTCAGATATTTCCGCTAATCTCTTTAAGAGAACGGCCTTTCTGTACCTTTCGATCTCTACGTTTATAAGGTTTAACCTTAAGAGTTCGTTCATTTCGGTTTCAAGCTTTACCATTACTTCTCTTTTTTCGTCCATCTTTGCAAAAGTTACAGCAAGCTGCTCGTCAGCTTCCTTTAACCTCTGTAAAGCTTCTGCTTTCTTTTCATCATACATTTTAATGCCTATTATTTCCTGTAAAAGTTGCATTCTGTCTGAAGGTGACATGTCAGCTATAGTGTTAAGTGAACCTTGCGGCACTATATTAAGCCCATCAGAAGAGATTGAGGCTGCTGCAAGCAAATCTTCTATAGCGTTTTTAGTTATTCTTTTACCGTTTAAAAAATACCTTTGTGTTCCGTCTTCCATAAGCTCTCTCGTTATAGTAACTTTTTCAGAATTTACCGGAATGGACCCGTTTTCATTAGATAATGTTATGCTGACCCTTGCAAACTTGTTTCTTGAGCCTTCGTTTATAAGCCTGCTCATTCGGCTCTCTCTTAACGATTTCGGGCTGTTGGAACCTAGGGCAAATCTTATTGCATCAAGAATGTTTGATTTGCCGCTTCCGTTTTTCCCAGTTATAGCGTTAAAACCTTTGGTAAACTCTAGAGTAGTATGATCTCTAAACGATTTGAAGCCTTTTAGCTCAAGCTTTAATATATATACCACACCTTTTTTATTAAAGGGCAATAATTAAAAGTTATTTACTAAAAAATTAGTAACGTACCAAAAAATTTAAATTACCAAACTGAAAAGATTTTTTATGAACAAAAAAAACCTTGCTATAACAGCAGTGTTTTCAGCGGCAGCAGTTATATTTGAAGCGCTTCCTTTAAAGGTTCCTTTCCCTTTGCTTTCATACCTTACTTTTGATATAGCTGAGATACCAATTTTCTTTCTTCTTTTTTATAACGGAATAGAATCAGCTCTTGTTGGTTCCATCTTGCTAGCTATCGTCCTGATGGGATTGGGTAGCTTTGTGCCGATAGGCCCTATTTTTAAGTTCCTTGCAGTGGCTTCAGGAATAGCTGGAGCAGCACCAGTGTATAAAAAATCGCTCATAGGGTCTTTTATTACTTCAACACTACTTAGGGTTGTAGTAATGACTTTTGCCAACTATGTTTTGATAGAATTTTATATGCCTGGATTTTTAAGTTATGTAAGCGAATTCTTTGGATTTAATCCACTTGAAAGCGTAATTATCCTTACAGCAATATTTAACATAATTCAAAACAGCTTTTCGATTCTGATTGCTTACGTGCTTTATAAAAAGATCAAAAGCAGGACTGGATAAAAACTGACCTCTACTTGTGCTGAATGGCCTGGAGTGTTCTTTGTCATAAAAAAATGGTTAAAGCTTTTATCTGGCCCTCTTTAAGTTCCTGGTAAGAGCGAGGTTTGTCATCTTTTTGACAACACCTTTATTGTTTTTACAAATTAATGGTATGATTCAACAGGGAAGTTTAATTAAATTCTTAGATCTTTTAAAGTGAGATTTAACCACGTGTTTGAAGATAATCGTTTGAGCATTTTCTTTTTATCTTCCTGATCTGTATCTAAACCTTCTATAACTTCTTGCAGGTATTTTATTGTGGTTTCATAAAGTGCTCGATCAACAGGATAAGGCACACCATCTTTACCTCCATGAGCGAAGGAAAAAACAGCAGGGTCCTTGTACGATGGTTCTGTTCCGTATATAACTGCTGCAGTAAGTGCAAGAGCCCTTACTGCCTTTGCGCCAATACCTTTTGTAAGAAGAAGTTCCTCATAAGTTGAAGGATTAATTTTGCTGATTATTTTCATAAGGCGTTTATCAAAAAACCTCTCAAGGTGCAAGGATTTTACCCCATAAATGTAGCTGTCTAACCCTCTTCCGGCTGTCAACATTTCAAGCGTTGCTTTTCTGTTTTCCTCTGATTCTTTTGTTGCGAGGTTGAGAATCTTCCTGTTAGGATCTAGCGCAGCTATTCCAGAATGAGGATCGTTGAGCATATCTTTTTTATCATCCCCGGTTATGTGGTACCTTCTTGCATATCCTTTTTCCTCGTTAAGCCCCTGTTGTATAACAGCCCAACTTTTATTTTCAGAGATGATAAACCAGTGCTGGTATATTGAGTAACCGTCCTGTACAGCAACACCATCAACCTTTGCGGAAAGCCTGCTAAATTTTACATAAGTTTCTCCGTTAAGGTTGAACGTTTCGCTTATCTTTATAATTTCTGCAGGAATTTTTTCTGCGGAACCTTTCCCACCAGCCACTTTTATGCCTATTTCATTTCTGTTTAGAGCTTCTTTCAGAGCGGCCATCGTAACTGTTGTAAGGCCGCTGCTGTGCCAGTCAAACCCAAGTACAGAACCGAAGGCCTGAAACCAGAAAGGATCTGATATCTTTTTTAAAAATTCGTCTTTACCCTTATCCTCAACTATCAAGTAAGCTATCTGTCCTGCTAGAACGACCATTTTTTTGTAAAGCCATTCTGGAGCCTTGCCCCAGTGGAGGGGAAGATCTGCTGTTCCTTTTATCACTATAATTGATTTAAGCCAACTTATATTTAAATTAATTTTTATAATTTGCTGTGTTGAATAATTCTTTTTATCTTAACCAATAAGCTTTAATTGATCATGCCATTAGCATTGCGTTCTTAGCATAATTGACCATTACATCGTATGCCCAAACTTTTTGCATAGCTTCCGCTAGCAAACCAATTACGCTTCTTGCCTTAAGGTCTTCTCTAAACTTTCTCTTTATAGATGAGAATATCCCTTCTATAGCCCACCTAACGCCATACTTAACTTTCTTTGCCCATTTTTTATAGCCTAGCTTTATATACTCCCTAACCTCTTGTCTTCTCCTCCTTCCTTTACAACGATAAGTTGTAGCGTTCTTCCTTATTTTATAGCTGATTCTGCATCGCCTATTGAATTGAATATTTCATTAGTGTCATATGCACAATCTCCGTAGAACTTCTTCAGCTTTATCCCTTTCTCTTTTAACAGCTCTATGTGTTTCACAGCTACCTTTGGCTCAGATATTTCGCCTATCTTAGCGTCAACAGCAATCAGCTTCTTAGTCCTCACGTCAGCAGTTATTATTACTTTAACGTACTTTCTCATTATTTTTCCGTAAACATAAGTCCTGTACTCGCCAGCGTTGCCAGTCTTAAACCCAGTTCCGTCTGAACCAGCTTCAACATCGTAAGTTGGTAGCCTTATTTCAGGCCTCATGTCATGTACTCTTTGCCATATGGTTGTGTAATCATCATGGTAAGGTATCAAGCATCTTTCAAGTCCCCTTTAACCAACACTGATGCTATAAAGCCTGGATTTTTATAAAAGATTCAGGAAATTCATATGGCCTACCTTTCTTGCCCTCATTTATCTTATCCAATTCTTCATACCAGTTGTCAAACATATCTATCGGCAGCAAAAACTCGCCTCTTATTACAAGCTCTTCATTGTAACTTTCCAGTTCCTTTTGTCTATAAACTTATTACCCCATCTTTTGTTATTATTGCGGCTGTCTTTTGAGTTCATAAGCAAGAAATTGACAGCCGCGCTATAAAATAATTATTCAACACAGCATTTATAATTAGTTTTTCCGCAAGTATAAAATTTCACCCTGCGGAGGAAATTTATTATGAACAATCTGTTTTAACGTTTTTAGCGCATAAACTAATGAGACTAAACATGAAATTGGTGAGCTCTATAAATTCTGCTATAAAACTTTGAAAGATAACCTTGGGATAAACTTTGCAAGCAATTCAAAGATTTTTGAATCTGCTCAAATTTAGTATTTGTTTGAGAAGAACTATATAGTATGGAAACAAAGCGGGTTGGAGTTCAAGATATGACTGCATATTTCAAGCATATTGTTGAAATGAAAATAATAAGCAGACAGGGGCCTCCTGAATAAGAAATTAAATAAGCTAATATAAGGTCCCTATCTTGATTTATTAGCTAGTGACTAAAATTTGACTCAAAACAAAGCTATATGACATTAAGCCAATAGTTAATCAAAAACAAAAAAATCATCAATTACCTCTCTAATTGTTATGGAATGTTATTACCTGCGGGAGTACTGTATAATTTTTAACCGTTGAGCGATTTTTATAGCTCTACTTTTTCCATTAATGTTTTAAGAAAAAGATTTATTTGTCTATAAGCTAACTTTCTAAAGCTTGAATGTACAGTACCTTAGCAAAAAAGATGCAAAAGAGCTGAGAAATAAAGCAAAAGAAATGGGGTTCGATTTTGAACCAGAAAAAATTATCACAATAGATAAGGACTCAAAAGTTTTGATAGGTAACGGTATATTTATACTCACAGGGAACAGACTTCTGCCTTTTATAGCAGACAAAAGGGTTGATCTTTTGCCAGAGATATCAGTAGATGAAGGGGCTGTAAAACATATACTTAATGGTGCTTCAGTAATGAGACCTGGAGTAACAAAAATAGATGAAAGAGTAAAGAAGGATAAGATAGTTAAAGTCACATTTGGGAAACAGGTTATCTGCATCGGATTATCCCTTTATGATAGCAACGAAATAGAAAAGCTTGAGAAAGGCATTGTAGTAAAGAACGTTCATAGAAAGGGCGATAAATTCTGGGTTGCAGTTTCTGAGTATTTGACTACATTAAAGCAAAAGGGATGAACGGCTTTAGGATGATGAGCGATAAATAAACTGTCGCAAAACCTAGAAGAAAAGCTATGACCCAGCTCAAAATAATCCACCTCAGATAATCTGTCTTAAATATCCTTGGCTTTGAAGAAAAACCAACACCTATAAGTCCACCCATGGTCACAGTTGTGAGAGAAGCTGGCAACTTAAGATATGTAAGAACAAGAAGTATTGTTGCGCCACCCAATACAGCACTTATTATTCCTATAGGGCCAACAACTATAAGATCTTCACCAATAGCTTTTGACATGCCGGCAGCCTTGAAGGCCCCTAACGAAGCAAAAACCGCAAGAATGGCTATCTCTGCATAGGTCAAAGAGTAAGCGCCAGCGATGAAACCAACGTTATTGGCTCCAAGAACAAAAGAAGTGTAAAAAACTGTGAGCAGTGCCGAAATTCTGATAAAGAGGCTAAGTGTTGAAATATTTACCTTAAAAAGAAGGCGTCTCAATGCTTTGTGAAGCACAGCTGAAAAAACTAGAGCTATAAAAGGAGAAATTATCCACCATAAAAATAGCCAGCTTACATTTTCTGATATGTGTTTTACGCCCTCAACAATGAGTATAGCAAGCCAGCCTCCAACAAAAGATTGAGTTATGCTCAAAGGTAGATTAACTAAAGTGAAGGCATAAAAAAGAAATATCTGAATTACAAGAAGAAGCAAACCATAGGTTGCATACATTGACCCTAAAGTTTTTGCATAGCTTGCAGTATATTCTCCCTGCAAAATTGTTCCTAGAAGTATTCCAAGACCTACTGTTATGGCAGCCACGCTGTAGTTAAAACCTGCGCTTCCAGCCAGTCCGCCCTCAAAAACGGCTCCGTTGTTCAGGCCAAAAAGGTAGATAAGCACGATAAGAAGCACTATATCCAGCAAGCCTATGAGGTTCATTTATATCCCTTTGCTATAAGCCTTATAATTATATCTGAACTGTCTTCAGCTGAATCTGCTATGTTGTCCATAAGGTTTATAGCTTCCCTTAAAGTTATGATGTCAAGAACATCAAGGCTTCTCCCCTTGTTGTGAAGCTCTATGAGAGTTTTATCCTTTATAAAGTCAGCTTTTTCCTCCATGGTTTCAACTTCTTTTATTTTTAACAAAATTTCATGAGGAGGTGATTTTTTCAACATAGATAATACAACGCCAAATGAATCTACTGTATCTACGATCGCCTGTACAAAATCGTTAAAAAACGTTTCTTTAAATAGAAAATTAAGGGCCTGCCTTGATACGTTGTATTCATAGAACATTTTCGCTACATCTTTTGAGTAATCAGCCATAAAGTCCATTTTCTCAAGAAGATCAAGAAAGTCATCCCTTATGTAAGAAAAAAAGCTCCCTGAAGCTATAGCCTCAGCCAACTTTTCATGAATTTCGTCAGCTTCTGTTTCAGTTTTGTTTATTTTATCATAATAAACCTGCAAGTCGTCGCTGGAACTTACATGAGCCATAAAATCTTTAAAAAGCAGCACCGTTTCTCTTAATTTTGAATAATAGTTACAAATTCCCTGAAGTAGTTCTCTTTCGCCGCTACCTATAAGGGAAGAAAAAGATACCAACCTGTTCACCAAACTGAAAAATAAAAACTAAGAACTATATTAACTTATTATAAAAATTTCAGTACCTTATCAGTCCTTTTTCTTCAAGAATTTCATGAAGCTTTTCAACTGCCCTGTAGACTTCTTCCTCTTTTTTAGCACCCGTACAAACGAGCTTTCCACTAGCAAAAAGAAGTATCACTGTCTTGGGATCATCCATCCTATATATCAAACCAGGGAACTGCTCTGGCTCATACATAGTATGTTCAAGAACCTCAGCAGCCTTTTCAAGGTTTATCTTTCCACCAAGAGATGCAGATGCCACGATGTTCTGTATCTCAATAATGGGTTCGTTCTTTATGTCTATGCCTGCTTTCCTGAGCTTTTGAACGACTGTTTCTACAGCTTTCCTAGCTTGCGCTTCACTTTTAGCGCCAGTACAAACCATTTTACCCGAGCTGAATATTAGGGTTGCTGTTTTTGGAGATTTTAGCCTGAATACGAGACCTGGAAACTGTTCAGGATGATATTCTACGTCAGGAAACAGTCTTGTTATTGTAATAAGGTCTATAGATTGATTTACTGAAGCCGAAGTTACTACATTTTCAATACTTATTGACGCTATAGTTTTAGGCAATTCATTAATATATTTTAAAAAGCTGTATATAAATACTTTTTAAATAAAACTGGTGCCGTTTAAGCTATGACCCCTTTATCTTATGTAATCAAAAAATTACTTAATATATTCAGATAGCTAATAATTTAACAATGGGCTGAACCGATTAATAATAAAAAAAGAACTTAAGGCTTTGAAAAGTTATTTACGTACTAAAATTTTTTGCTTACGTTCTCAAAAGCTCCTATCCTTTTTTACATATTAATTAATCCTTTCAATGAGTTTCTTTAAACTCTTTTCATATACCACATGCTATACCTATTAAACATCATCGTACAAAAAAGCACTGCGTAAACGGTCTTATACCATAATTCTTTGCAAGATTAGGAACTTTTGAGTTAGGGTTCGTATGTTAACCATAGCTTCCCGTTAATGTTTTTCAGTTTCATCAATAAAGATAGATTCAATTTCGTGCTTATTAACGTCAGAGTAGCACGAAATAATACTTTTGAA
>WYEB01000057.1_pt1 | contig 50611 bp, 49 predicted proteins | sample 6343061 | NCBI WGS metagenome assembly WYEB01 (sample SAMN13812332, study PRJNA600296) | hot springs metagenome | biome: ENVO:00000051; feature: ENVO:00002007; isolation source: sediment sample from Evening Primrose shelf | place: USA: Yellowstone National Park, Evening Primrose Hot Spring ... | reverse complement strand
GCAGGGGCTCTGGGATAGGCATTTAGCAATGTAATCCCTGAGGCCTGGGTCTATTGTATTACTTGGTACTATGTAGTTAAGGACCTGGGATACGTAACCCCAATCCTTAATCCTAATCCCCTTGGCCATTAGGAGTGCCGTTAGCGCCTTATCAATGATGGAGAGACCTAGTTTTAACGCCTCATTGAGGGTTTCCGAGTCCTTAGTCCGTTCATACTTATTTATTAGTTCCGTGAGATTTTGGAGACCTCTCCGGGCATCCCCTATGAGAATTATTGGTTCTGTATCCACGAATAATTGCATAATGTCTTACTTATAAGGTTTTAGTTATAGAACATCGTTTTCTATAGTAGCTTGGTGCAGATACTATATTGCTTGTCAACAATTATATAAACAATAATTGGGATAGCTGTTTTGTATATATTTTTATTATCATAAAGGTTAACGCACAGAGTATATGGCATCCCAAAAGGCCTTCTCGTAAGCCTGTATTATCCGTGCCATATTCATGACCCTAACCGCGGATTCCCCATCCAGGTCTCCAGAGATCCTCGCCGCTCTATCTTCCAGCTCCGTGTATGGGCCTTTGAATACATCGAAGAACCCCACCTCACGAATACCGTACCTACTCCTCAATGCATTACCGAGCCTAGTCACGTTGCTACCCCAAACAGGCATGTTAATTGTTATTGCAAGAGCAAACTCCCTGGTAGCGGCATAATTCGCTAGCCAAGAGAGGTAGTGGGTGTATTGGATTGCCTCGGGAATTACCTCGAGCGTCACTGGGTCCTTAACCTCAATGCCCAATTCCCTCATTAGCTTCATTAATTCATGAAGTGCTACGTAGTCTCCATCAAGTAGTGTTTTGAAGAATTCGAGCTCCTCAATTGTTCTCGACCTACTCAGGCCTATCGCTAGTGACCTCAGGTCATGGTTTATTATGTACCATTGATTTATTACGAAGGCCCTTATCGTGTTCATGCCTAATTTACCGTCCTCGGCATCCCTGATCAGTGGGTGATTTAATATTTGATTATTGAGTGGCTCCAGCTCCCTCCTGACCCTGTCCAGAAGCTCCCTGGCGCTGACCATTGATTAAATTACCTAATATTAATTTAATTAATAATTCTTACGACGGCACAGTTATGATTGACAATGCTTATCGCTAAATCATCCTTTGAGTTTCCTTAACCATCCTCTCTATGTCTGGCAATCTTAGTCTAACGGCAGCTGCATCTAGTTTTGCTTCGTGGAATCCCCACACGTGTAGGTAGTTGGCTTCGTCCCACACTGCCCTGATCCAGTCACCGAGTCTCTCGCTTATTGCCTCCACCGCCTTCTCTAGCTCGGTCACCGTCCACCTACCCCTTTTATCCACCCTACTCAATATATCATCCAATCTATAGTGTATCGTTAACGCCTTAACAACCTCCTCAACAGCCTTGTAAAGCTTCTCACTGGCCTGGACAGGGTCCCTATCAATCAATCCCCTACCCTCCTCGAGGTACTTCAGGGCGAGCTCCACATGCGCCTCCGCAGCAATTTCTGGGTCTACACCTAAATTTCTTGACAATAGGTCTATTATGTACGTTTCGGCGTCTATGCCTCTCCTTGCTAGTTCCTCGGCTATTTTACTTGGTATTGTTATTGTCAGCATTGCCTTAATGGTATAGTAATTACTGCGTTAAAAAACATACCCAACACTTAAATGGACCTGCGCTGCGCGTATCGAGGTGGTCAATAGCCAGTTACGTGACTTGGTGAAGGCCGTGCTATTCGACGAACCTATTGACCTGGATCCCGAGGTCATCGAGCTGGCTAGGTTAAATAAGGTCCTACTTCACATCCTCAGGGCATCTAATTATGATGGCGAATTGAGGTCTTCCCAGGAGGATGGTTTGAGGAGGGTTGTTAATGTGGTCGCTGAGGTTGAGGATGCCCTAGGTGGTATTGAGCACGCATTCATTAAGTTAGTCAAGCCCGTAACTTACGTGCCGGCTGACGTCGATGTGCTCGTTAGGAGAGACCAGGTGTTGTTGGCTACCTCGAGGCTCGTTAGGCTTGGTTATAGGGTTTTGCTCTATGAGCCATACACAATAACCCTGGTTAAGAACGGTATAAACGTCGACCTTTACGTTCACCCATCAATCGCAAACCTGGTCTACGCTAGGGGTGAGGAATTCCTTAAGTCGAGGGTTAAGGCTAAGTATAACGGTGTTGAGGTGATCAGTATTGATAGGGACCATGAGGTTGTCCTCACGGTGCTTCATGCCGTGTATAAGGAGGGCATTGTGACGCTCAACGACGTGGCTACAGTGATCAGGTGGTTGGATGATGGAGTAATGAGGCTATGTCTCAGGTTAAGGTGTGTGCAGGTCCTCGAGTTGGTGCTTACGACAGCGTTATTATCAATTAGGGGTATGATAAATCTTCCGTATAAGTTACCCATGGGCTATTGGTCAAGTAAATTATTGAGCAGGGTATTAAGTAATGGTGCTTATGTACCGTCAATACTCCAGGGCCTTAAGCGGGTTGGTGATGCCAGGTCTCTGGGTCAATTAGCTATTAGGATTACAAGAATTAGTTATTGATAAAGTGGAAATTTTAAAATACCAATTAGGATGGGTTTCTGTGAATGGCTGATAATGACGGTATTATTTCTAAATCGAGGCGTAGATTTATTGAGAGCATACTGGTGCTTGCAACAGCTCTTGGTGTGGGTTTTGCTGGTTATGAGGTTGGTCTATATGAGGCTAGTAAGGTATTGGTAAAAACCGCACAATGCCCTCCATGTACACAATACGGTTTACCACAGGGTTATGATTACGTGATTTATGCATCGGATGGGAATTACTATGTGGTGAATTCTAAAAATCAGGTGATGTATAAATCAAGTGATCCAGGGGATGCCATTGAATACGTAATTAGCCAACTTGGTGGTAAGGGTGGGCGTGTTTTAATTAGGTCAGGTCTGTACGTATGTACCAAGTACCCCTGCATCTCAATTAATAATTCAAACTCCTCAGGAACCCTAATCATTGATTCCGAATACGGTGCCGTAATCACCGTTGTCAATAATGCGGTTAATGGTGCCGGAGCCTTACTTTCACTAACTGGTTCTAACGTGGTCATCAACAACATCACAATTGATGGGAATTCCCAACATAACAACTATGTTGTGGACAATCAATTCAACATCTTAGTAAGTAATGCTAGGAATGTTTGGTTAGTTAATGTGAAGAGTATTAATGGGCCTAATGGGTTTGCCCTGGTAAACTCAAGTAATGTGGCTATGATGGGGGTCAAGGGGTCAGGTAATAGGTTCAGGGGAGTGTATGTGAGTGGGTCTAACACCGTGTTATTGCTTAGCAGTTACATAGAGCGTAATGGCTATTACGGTATTGAGATTGATGGCTCCACGAATGCCGTAGTTGTAAACACGGTATTGCTGGATAACGGTAATGGCGTTCTAATCAATAATTCAGACGCACTCCTGGAGGTGCTGATTGAGTTTGTGAAGGCTAAGGGTAATTATGGTATAAATGCTTCGGTGACTAACCCAGGTTATGAGTTAATAATTTCAAACAGTGTGGTGAGGGGTAATGTGGCTAATGCAATTAGCCTAGCCGTAAGCAACGCGATGGTCGGTATTAGTAATAGTATTGTCCACGGTGGCTCGGAAACAACACTCAACGTATCCGGTTCCAACTCCACCCTGGTTATTGAGGGTTCACGATTCACGGATCTCAGTACTGCCCCTGGTTCATACCCATACATCATTAAGGGCCTTAACAGTGCCTTATTGAGTGGTAATGAGTTCGTTTTTGGTAACCAAGTATCGCAATTGAATGGTTTGAAGATTAGTGATGTGGACCTTGTCGTGGTGCGGGGTAACGTGATTAGGGGGTACACTGTTGGTCTAGACCTAAGTAACTGCGGTACTGCTCATATTTGTGATAATTACTTCATGGATGTAACAACACCTGTAACGTATACAAACACAGGTCTAGTTAGGGCTAGGGCCAATGTGGGTTGGACACCAATTGTCAATACACCGAGCGTCCCAGCCAGTGGCTTGCCTGTCGTGAATAACTACCCAGTTAGTGTTATGGTTTATGTGTATGGTGGGTCGGTAACGCAAATCACGATAGTAAAGGCTAACCGATCTTATACCGCCTATGAATCACAGGCGCCACAACCGCTCAATAGTGAGTACTTCATACTTGACCCAGGTGACTCAATAACAATAACCTATGTACAACCTCCAAGCTGGGTTTGGGTACCAGTTAATTATTAAAATATATTAAGTGGTTTCATTGTTGAGTTAATCGTGGTTTTGAAAATAATTGTGCCTATCGCGGTTGTGATCATCCTAGGCCTGGTGCTCATTGTTTCGGTTCATGCGCAGCAGTATCAATTGCTAATCGCCTATAGGGAGGTTTCCTATCTTGGGGCTAATGGTGTTAATGTGACTAGGGATGTGCAGTTGCTGAATGAGGCGATAGTACTGGCGGAGGAGGGTAATTACTCAGGGGCTCAGTACATTGCTGCCGAGGTCATAAGGGATACCCATGCGTTGAGTATTGCGTTGTACGTAAATACACTCCACATGTTACTGCCAGGTATTGCATCAATTATTGTGGTGGCGGTATTAGTAATGCTTTACCTAATGAGGGATAGGGTAATCGGTAGGTTAATGCTTAGGTTAAGGAGGAATTACAGGGTTGTTAAGGGTAATGGTAAACGAAATACGTTATTATTTGATGAGGAGGTTCTCGCCGTAATTGCCGCAATAATCGTAGTCTTCCTCGTCTTCCTATCCTTCTACCCGGCAATCCAGAGATACGCAATCGAGCCCTACGCAGCAATAGCCTTCCTGGGCCCCAACGGGACAATAATTCAACAATCAATTAATGCATACCCTGGTGAGCCGATAAACGTGAGTGTGTACGTATATAACGGTATGGGGAAGCCGATATGGTTCGTTATCAACATATACATCACAAACACAAGTTTCATAAAGCCACCATTAAATGTAACGCCAACCCTGATCCTTCAAAGGATAGTGTTGAATAATGAGACGTGGGTGCAGGATATACCAATAAGCCTAAACGGCACTGGTTCCTATAGGTTATTCGCAACACTATGGATGTACAACCCAAATAACCTAAAGCTTGAGTACCTAAACACGTACGTGTACGTGGCGATTAATGTGACGAAAAGCTGAATCTCCTAATCAAAAATTTATTAACCTGTTACGCATTAACTCGTGGGAATGGGCGCGAACTTGAAGGGTGAGTTTCTTCGTTTGCTTCGTGAGGATGAGGAGTTTAGGTTAGCCGTTATGGGTCTTCTTGGTTTTAGTGATTTGAAGTCGTCTGTTGATAGGCTTGTTGAGGCTGTTAACGAGTTAACGAAGCTTGCAAGGGCTCATGAGGATAGGCTCTCGAGGGTTGAGGCAGCCATTGAGGAGTTGACGAGGGCTGTTAAGGCTCATGAGGAGAGGTTAGCGAGGTTAGAGAGCGCGGTTGAGGAATTAACGAGAGCTATTAAAGCTCATGAGGAAAGACTAGCAAAGCTAGAGGAGAGGATGACCAACGTCGAGGATAGGCTCTCGAGAATCGAAGCAGCAATAGAGGAACTAACAAAGATCGTTAAAGCACACGAGGAAAGGCTCGCAAAGGTTGAGGATAGGTTAACCAGGCTCGAGACCGTGGTCGAGAAGTTGGCTAATGCTGTTAGTGTTCATAGTATGAGGTTGGATTCATTTGATAGGAGGTTGATTGCTCTTGGGGCTAGGTGGGGTGTTGAGTCTGAGGAGACATTTAGGAACGCTATGAAGGGTATTGTTGAGGATATTCTCGGCGTTGCCAGGGTGAGTAAGTGGGTTTACTTCGATAAGGATGGCGTGGTTTATGGATACCCATCGCAGGTTGATGTCGATGTTGCGATTAAGGATAGTACGCACATACTGGTTGAGGTTAAGTCGAGTGTGTCGAGGGGTGATGTGTCGGAGTTCTCGAGGGTTGGGAGGTTGTATGAGGTGGTTACGGGCATTAAGCCGAGGCTCGTCATGGTGACGCCGTTCATCGATGATAGGGGGTTGGAGGCTGCCAGGACATTGGGCATTGAGGTTTACACGGATGTCTAGATCTCCGATGCCTTTAGTAGCTTGGCTAATGATCTCGTTGGTGTTTCCTTAGTCGTGTCTATTACCGCTATCCCCAAGGCCCTGGATAATACCCCATAAATCACCCACTGCCTCGGTAATGCCTTCGCCGTTGGTTCACTACCCTTACGCGCATTCAGTGTTTCTAAGCTTGCCGTTATCAGCACGTTCCTGCAGTACCTGGTTGCCAGGGCTATGGTTGCCCTAGCCCATATTGTCCTTAGGAAGCCTATATCGGTGGTTATGCAAACCCAGACTAGGAAGTCGAGTAAGCTTCTTTCGCCTATAACAACTTCGTAGGTGCTGGGTAGTAGGTAACGGAGCAACCAGTTTGGGATTACTGAGATGAATTCCAGGAACCACCACAATGGCCTTAGGACTTTTGGTATTGATATTCCGTAATAGGGATTATCAAGTCCCTTCATGTTTTGAAATAGTGACAGAAACCTGGCTAGCAATGAGGCTGCCATGTGAGATCCCCTTAGCCATGATATCCTAACATGCCTGTGTCTCGCCAGGTGTGAAGCTAATAACCTAGCCAGTGTGCTCTTTCCTGAGCCATCGGGTCCGAGGAGGCATATCCTCTCATTGGTCATGTTCTCCCCTAAATTAGTACTTGCCTCACATTATCATAGCCAAATAGGCTCTGTAGCACCTTCAATACATCACTTGAGAATCTCTTCTCACCAATCAATATTAATGGAGTCTCTACTCTCGTCCTCATCAATGCCCTCAGCAGACTTTCCTGGTAGGCAATTCTTAAGTCACTGAGAAGCTCACTACCGTAGCTTCTGGTCCTGAACTTTACATCAATGTTCCTTAGGGTATTCAATACCTTAATGATGGTGGTTACCTGGTCATTACTCCATCGAATGCTTGTAATGCTTAGGCTCACTGGGTCAATTATTAGAAACTCTGGTATGATACCTTGGTTGAGTAGGTACGTTACCACGGTCATTATCATACTCTCCATCTTACCGAGAACATCCATACTCGATGCATACGGTACTATGGCTATAGTACTTACGAACTTGCTCAACACCTTCACCACATACCTATCAAGCTTGATCGACTTAGCCCAATGCACCCTCCTAAGTGTATCCCCGGGCATGTACTCCCTAACCTCCACAACATCTCCCAAACCCCTTACAGTCCGACCGCTGAGCACCCTCTGGTAAAGACCTAGTAAGTAGGTGAGTCTGGGTATAACCACCACTGGTGGGTGTTCAACCTCCCTCTTAACCTTAACGAGTCCTCTAGTGTCCTTGAGTATTATCGTTAATGTGGGCCTCACAACACCGCCAACCCAGAAGTTTGCGTAGGCATAAATGCTCGATACGCCATTGAATGAGTTAATGGGTGACTTTATCAATACATTACCCTGCGTCCTTATGTCAATCCTAGCCTTAATCCTTGGCTTTGACTCTATAATTAGGTTGTAAAAAAAGCCCTTACCCTGCACAGCCCTTAATGGTACCTCAGTACGTATTGTTATTCTCGCACCCAAATAAAGGAATGTGTATACGAGGGCTACCAGGAGTATGTATGCCAGTGGTATGATTAGGGCTAGGGCCCTGTAAATACCGAGTAGGGTATAGGCTAGTGCCGAGGAGACCGAGTACGTGAGTACTATGAACCATGGATTATATACTCCCCTAACCAATTCCCGATCCAGAATCATCGTTATTAATACAGAGAATATGGGTATGGAGGGTATGGGCATGAATAGTAAAACTAGGGTATGGAGTATGGTCAGTGATAAGCTCAGGTTATCCGTGGGGAAGTAGTACCACTCAATAACCAGCAACGTGATGGATAAAATTAGGGCGAGGGCATCCACCCCACTATACACTAACCAAAATATGTATAACACAGGGAGCACCTTACGTAGTAAGAATGCATTAGCCCAGAAACCCCCAGCCCTTAACCTACCCATGTACTCATTAATGACGATACCGATGAGTACGCCCAGGGGTGCGGCTAGGGTGTGTTGAATTATCGTGATTAATTCCAGGGTGGGTATTCTGGCCTCCAGAATGAGTATTATAGGTACTAGCCCTGCAAGGTATATTATAGTTGACGAGATCAAGGTACTCATTGACTTCCTTAGGTAACCAAGTATGATGAATGGTATGGGCAGTAATGCCGTGAACAATGCGATCTCTAGGGTGTACATAAGGTGTCTTACCTTGGTACGGGTACCCTACTCAGGGACTCATTTATTATATCCATGGGCTTAACAACATCCCTATACTCAGGCTTTATTATTATCCTATGGCCCAGGGCCGGGTAAGCCATGATCTTTATGTCGTCAGGTATTACGTAGTTCCTACCATTTAATAACGCGTAGGCTTGACTTAGTCTGTAGAGGCTTATTGATGCTCTCGTACTCACGCTCACGGCTAACCTATCATCCTTCCTAATCTCGTTCACTATGTCCATGAGGTACTCAATGAGTACATCATCAACATAGACATCCCTAACGACCTTAATGGCATTGAGCAGATCCGCCGGTGTTATGGCGGACTCTGTGGTGTTTGATGAGAGCACATCATCAATCCTGTAGGAGCTCACTATTACCCTCTTCTCATCAGACCTACCTACATAGGCTATGTTTATACTACTCATGAACCTATCGAGGAAGGCGGGAGATAGTTCCGGTAAAAGCCCTAGTTCCGGCTCTGTAGTGTTCAGTGTGGCGAGTATTATATGAGGGTTTGGTAGATCAAGCACATTCCCATCTAAGGACACCTTACCCTCCTGCATCGCCTGGAGTAGTGCTGATAAGGTTCTCGGTGGTGCGTTGTTTATATCATCGAGGAGGACCACGTTGGAGAATATTGGGCCCTTAACGATTTTGGCTGAGCCATCCCTTGTGTAAACCACGAAGCCCAGAATATCTGATGGTAGCGTTTCATTACTCATTTGAACCCTGCTGAAGGATCCACCAATAGCCTTGGCCAAGGCCCTTGCCAGGGTTGTTTTTCCAGACCCTACCGGCCCCATTATTAATGAGTGCCCGCCGGCAATAACAGTGGATAATAAAATATCTATAGCCTGCGCATTACCAACAATTACCCTGCTAATGAATTCCCTCACCCTGCTTACAACATGGAATATTGCAGAGATCCTGCTATCCACGTATTCCACCCCTTGTTTCTCTTACAATTACTAAAACCATTAACAGAACCATAGGCAATACTACTAATAAATACCTAATGCTCCCTGACCTAAGGTACTTATACGCATAGTGCCCATAAATCCTTAAGATCGATAGCGGGCTAATCCTCTCAATAAACCCCTCCATGTACACAACTCTCTTACCGCTACATAACCAACGTAGCAATTGGGCATTGCCGTAATGATTAATTAATGAATTCATGAAAATGGCTGGATCGGATATCAACACAATAATACCCCTACCATAATGAGTCAGAACAACGATAGGAAATGGACCCTTAGTGATACCGGAGGTACTGAATGGGCTTGTCCAAACCATAACCTCGTAATTACCCTCACTGGGTACCTCTATGTATGTGGTGTTATCAAGAATGACATATTGTGCGCCAATGACCTCCTGGTAGTTGGTACTTACGGTGGCAACTGGCAAATGCTCATTGACGAAATTCATTATTGGATCAACCACGGTAGTGTTTGCGAATGCTGCGTTTAATCCCATGTATTTAAGAATGTAATTTCCGTAGTAGCCGCCATTACTTATGATGATTAACGTGCCACCTGATACTGTGAAGTTCATCAACTCCTCCACAAGTGATTTTGGTGGTTTGATCATTGGTATTAGGATTATTGCCGTGGCATTGTTAATTCCGTAGTAACTAATTGATGCATTACATATGGATACCGCCTTAGAATACCCATCCCAATAAATATTGTATGCACTGTACGGGTCAGGTACAGGTATCAATGGTGGTATTAATAACAACATTAGTGCGGATATTATGACCAACAGAGTAACGGTAATGATTAATGCCGTGTTCATAAGCCCTCACTAATAAAATCTCTTAACTTCTGAAATTCCTGGATATCGTACCCAGTGGGTGTGTAGTTTGCGTATATTATCCTCTCAATATCCATTGTTGCCTTCATGAAGGCTCCATACCTCTCATAATCCATGTACTTACCCAGTAATGTCATGATTTCCCTCAGGGTGGAGCTCTCTGAGGGTTTCAATTTATATTTTTCCAATAACCTATTGAGTATGTCCACGTACATGTCATAAATAATCAAAGCCTCACCCCTCAGCCTCTCCCTAATGTTTTTCAATTCCATAACCATCAACTTAACACCGGGTATTGACGCACTACGATGTGTGGTAACGCCTTCCCTCTCGCTGGGTGCCTTGGTAATTACCATGATTGGCGTGGCAGTAATTATGAAGATTATGATTGCAAGCTCCAGCGGATTTATTACAAACAACCTAATCATGGTCTCATAACCACTATATGGTGGGTTTGGCGCCACGTATATGGTTAATCCATAATAGTTCATCCAGAGGGTTATGGGCAGCTTAATACTCCCTCTAACCGCAGTGCCACTAAAGCTCTTCATTACCTCCTCACCATCGATCATCGCCGTTAAAACCCACTGACTGGTCACGGTTGTGTTTACGTGGATATTGACTGCGAAATTAAGTGGTAATCCAGCAATCACGTACTTACTCACCTCAATGGATATTGACGGTTTGAACGCCATTATTGATAAGTAGAGCATAGCATTAGCCGGTGCATATTGTCCCTTAGGCATAATGTGCATTACTAAGGTGTAGTTACCGGGGCTTAGGTTTGCCGTGCTTATTGATATGTTGAAGTAACCATCATTATTAGTTGTTGCGGTGTGGTTTATCCCATTAATCAACACCACCACCTCCCTACCACCTGGACCGTTAATCCAACCCGTTATGTTTAGTTGTTGTCCCCAAATGACCTGTGTTGGTATTGACACTAGGTATGTTGTGTTCACATAGAGGATGCCCATCACCAGAACGGTGGTTGATCCCTCATAGTAGGAACCGGGGGGTGGTGTATAACTTACCATTATTGGTAGCTTACCCACGTAGACCTGGGGTATTGTCACGTTCACACTAAAGTAGCCTTGTTTGTCAGTAACCGCTGACGCCAACTCATGTAACCCCTCGTACAGGTAGTAGATATTAATTAGGGCATTCCCAATGCCTGTTCCATTCCGCATTGTTAATCGACCACTTACTAACACGGTAGAACCGGGCGTGGTATAGTAACTGCTCACATTAACGATTAACCTAGTTGGTATTGGTTTGTATTTCATAGCTTCCTGTTGTGACAATATTATTATTCTTAATGATTCATTTTTGTAGTTGAGAATTTCATCATATAGTTCGGTCACTGTGCGATTTATGGTCATGTACAAGGTATTGTTTAAACTAGTTGGTGTTATCTGTACTAGCCTTGCTGTTATTGGCGTTAACACCGTTTCCCCACTATCTATGTAACCAAGCATTGTCAAGAGGTAGTTCAGCGATTCCAGGTTGTATTGTATTGTTGACAGTGTGTGCACGGCATCATTACTTATGCCCAATGCATCCTCAGCAAGCGTCCTGCTCTCATTCAATTTATAAGTATATAGATAATAGGTGCTCTCATTCACTAAATCACTCAGCTGTTGTAGTTGGTTCATTAATTGTTGGGTCTCACTATTCAATGAGTTGGTGATACCTAGGCTGGCGAGCGATGTTTGTGATATGTAATTAATGATGTAGTAGGCGTAACCGTAATCATGGGTAACCACCAGGTCTAGCGTCTCAATGTATATGTAAGGCACCTCTGTAATACTTAAGTGGGCACTTAGGGTGTGCGGGTTGTATGTGCTTATTGAGGTCTCGTACTCCCTAGTTACTATTATTGTGGCTGTTAACAATGATGCGAGTGATATCATCAACATCGTAAGGCCTAACAGGGCTTTGTTAACCATCGATGTCTACCTCGTTGGCGGCTTAATGAGTAGTGGTAAGACCTTCAGGGCTATTATTACTAGTGATATGAATACGAGAATAGCCATTATCGCCGTGTTTATGCCCCTAACACGCCTATTAACATGCCCCAGGACTAGGTTTACCACAATGTATATTATTGCAAAGGACAGTATGTAATAATCAACATCGTCAACACCTGCGTAGTATAGGAATGCGAAAACAACATCCGTGATCACCAACTGCAGTAATGCCATGAGCTTAAGCGACATTCCCAACACCAACACTCGCTAAATAAATAATATGTTTATTATCTCTTCTCTCCTCCCTGGTTATCACCACTGGTTTACCCAAGGTCTCCACCACTATACTCGCAACGGCGCTTGCTATGGGGGTTCCAATCACCCTCTCAACCAGTGTATTGCTGTAAATGTTGTCCAACCTTGGGTTTACTACCTCCACTCTAAACTCATTACTCACCTCCTCAACCGCCGCCTTCCTAATCACTGATAAGTAATTAGCTAGGCATGAGTCTATGCTGGTCTCCACATTACCACCACCCAATACACCACCCTCCCTGCACAGCTCAACAACCTTAGAACCTGGTGTATACACTAAGATACCTATTCCTGACCCACCATACCTAACGCTGAATCTCAATGGTAGCCTCTCCCTACCAAGCTCCAGGTGTTGTGTTAGGGGTATTATTGCCATGGGCTTGTTATCCTCGGTGTAGCTTGACGGTAGGTAAACAGCACCCCTAACTATGCCCAGGTCCTCGAGTAGTAATACCATGTTGTCCCAACAATTATATACCTCACGGATCTGCCCATCGCCTGTGGATTCATTCCAGAGCAGTAATAGGCCTATGGGTATTAGGGATATGCCTAGTATGAGTATTGGTGATGAATAGAGTGCGAGTAGGCTTATCGATGTTATTAATACTCCCGTGACTATTAATACGATACTAACATAACTATTATAGTTAATAGTCATAATTAACACCACGCGGCAATACCCATCACATACCTAGCCTTCTTAATCATTGCGAGTGTAAGCATTATTGTTGTGAATAATGTCATGGTTATAGGCATTGAGATCACCGTATACCTGAAGGGCATATATGCGAGTAAGACGCCAATTATTGGTATAACAACGAGGCTCAAACCCAGGGATAACACAAACCTCTCTATGGGACTAACCTCATTACCCTTTGGGTATATGAATTCGACCACGGAGTAACCAAGTATGAACGTTATGAATGCGGTACCGACGAAGTACCTAATGTAGGTAACCACGGGATTACTGATGTAAATAAGTGCAAGGGCTACGTAGGTGATCGCAATGGAGATCCAAAACCAAAGGGCTTCGGAGCTAAGTAGGTAATTAATTATTGAGTCACCCCTCCCAAACCCACCCAAATTAATGAGCCCCCTCTTCCACAATACCCAAACCCTATACGCAATTAGGTAATCTGGCAACCCAAGCTTGCTCGATAACTTATTTGATAATTCACCAAGAGTAATGCATTGACCACCTTCAATAACCTTCAATAACTCACGATCTAATTCCTCAATTTTAACATTCCATTTACCTTCCATAACCTATTCCAGCCTATGGACTGATTAATTTTAAGTCTTTCTTACTGCACTATTATGCATTCACTTTGGAAATAATTGATGATCACTATGCGATTATTAATTGAAATATTACGTATCTTCAAATAATTAATTCCAGATAATAACTAATATATATGATAAAAATATTAATTATAACCTGAAATTCTAACAAATTATTCAACATATGATGAATTTTCCTAATTCACTTTGAATAGTAAAAATTAAAAAGGGAATACTTTTTGATACTGTTAACAATGCCTTATGAGTGTTGATGTGGCTTTACAGAGAGCTCCGGATGCTGAGGTTTTCAGCCAGGTTATGGTGGTTATACCAACGCTTAACGAGGTCGAGGCCATTGGTAAAGTCATTGAGGAGGTCCTTGAGGTTGGTGTGCCCAAGGACTCCATACTTATTGTTGATGGTGGTAGTACTGATGGTACAGTGGAGGTAGCGAAAAAGTACGATGTTAGGGTTGTTAGGCAGGTTGGTAGGGGTAAGGCTGATGCCATAAAGACTGCCCTTAGGAATGTTAATGGTAGGTTTAGGTACATGCTAGTTATGGATGGTGACTATACGTACCCGGCAAAGTATATACCAGCACTCATCGAGATTGCCGAGGAATCTGGTAGTGATGAGGTTATTGGTATTAGGCTTGCTGGTGATGGTAGTCAAGGCCTACTGTATAGATTTGGCAATTGGTTGCTAACCAAGGCCTTTAATGTGATATTTGGTACGAACCTGCACGATGTGTTGAGTGGTATGTACCTTATTAGGATCGATAGCCTTAGGGATGCCATGATGGAGATGGGTGGTTTTAGTGTTGAGGCTGAGATCGTAGCCCACATGGTTAGTACCGGTAAGTCAGTTACGGAAATACCCATTGAGTATAGGAGGAGGTTGGGGAGGAAGAAGTTGGGTGTTAGGCATGGCTTCTCGATCCTGTGGGATATGGTGAGACTGGCAATGAGGTATAACCCAATATTCCTACTATTCCTAATGGGTGCCCTATTGATAATACCCGGGCTGGTCATGGGTGCCTACGTTGGTTACTGGTACATATTCTACGGCATTAAGTACTACTTCAAGGGATTAATCGCCATAATGACCTTCCTAATAGGGCTCCAATTCCTGGGGATGACAGTACTATCGCTCTACATGAAAAGGATGGAATACAGACTGAGAAGGGCAATAGAGTCATTGCATAAGTGAGTGGTGTAATATGGTGCAGCCATTAACTAAGTCTCCCTTCTACGGGAGAATCCTCGAATTAATTAGGTCATTCTTAAACACGAATTTAAAAACCTGGAGGGCCCTGACAAACCCCTCCCCATTAATTGCGCTGAGACGTAGGGCGATTAGGGTTGGTGTTTGGTGGAGGATGCCGCCTTTAAGGAGGGCTTTGATTGATGCAACCATAGTTTTTCTCAGGAGGGGAGGGGTTGTTAGGGCCCAGGTTCTACTAAGTATGGTTAGGGATGTGGTTATCGAGATCCTGACCCACGTACTCAGCAGGAACGTGGTATTCACGGCATACCTAATCGGGCTAGAACTGCTGGGTAGATTTGGGAGGTATCTCGATGTTGTGAGGAGTGCGAAGTACGTAGTATACATGGGTATTCAGTGGTTGAACACACCACCAGTCTTTAGGTGGAATGAGGGCTAGGATACTCGTGATCAGCAAGTTCGCATGGCCCGAGGGAGGCGGTGCCGAGTTAGCCACCTGGCTATACCTAATGGAGCTTAGTAAGTACTTCGATGTAACACTCGTCACTGGTACGGCAAGGCCCAGCGGCGACTTATTAGGTAGGGTTCGTCACGTATTCCTACCAGGGCTTGCCAGGGGTAATTTTAAGGTTAATGATTGGTTAACCCTATACAGGAATAGGGACTTCCTGGGTAGGCTCGTTAGAAAGCATGACCTGGTCTATATACCGTCAAGGAACGTTTACCCAATGGCGTTGATCGCCAAATCTGTGGACGCAAATAAGCCTGTAATCATTCACGTACACGATTACCAACCAATAACCTACACAGCAGCCAAGTTCCCGGGGATTGGGAGTGGGTTTAGGACTGATATTACCTACGAGAGGTTAGAGCATGGTTTACTCAAGGCATTACTTGTCGGTTACTTATCAGGTACTAACTTGGTGAATAGGGAGGCCGTTAGGCACTCCGATCTCGTGGTGTTCGTATCCAGGAGGCAGGCTGAGTATGTAATGAACGTAATGCCAGACCTGAAGGGCAGGGGTGTTGTTATTTATAATCCACCGCCACCGGTAGGGAATGGTGGTAAGAAATTCAGTGAGGAGCCTACGGGTATGTTCATGGGCGGTTTATCGAAGGTTAAGGGCTTCCTCTCCGTAATTGGCGCACTAAGAAGGTTGGCACTCAGTGGCGTTAGGGTTAGGGTCCTTGTGAGTAATTATGTTGATTTAGGTAAGGTGTTGAATTACCTCAATGGCCTTATCCAATTCATTGGTAGGGTGGGTCACGATGAATTATTAAGTAGGCTAAGGACCACCTGGTTCACACTACACCCATCAATCTACGAGGAACCACTACCGTACTCACTCATTGAGGCCCTATTAACGAATAATGCGGTTATTGCATCCAGGGTTGGTGGTATTCCTGAAATACTCACGGGAACGCCAATGGAGAGATTCCTCGTCAATCCATGGGATATTGATGGGATTGTTGATAGGATAAACAAGGCCATGGACCTAGGGCCCGGTGGTATCTATGAGGTCTCCAGGAAATCTGCAATAGAGGTTGAAAGAAGGCTAACAACCAGTAGTTCCACCCTCATTAGGATAGTGGGTGACATGGTGAACATGCATGGATAAGGCCAAGGTCGCCATCATAGGCTTTGGAAAGATGGGTGTTCTACACGGTGCATTGGTTAACGCCACAGGGCTTGGTGAGGTCGTGGCAATAGTGGATAAGGATAGGAGATTACTCAAGGCGCTCAATGAGTTGTTCAGGAACAAGGTTAGGGTGACGGACAACATCGAGGAATTACGTGATATTGGCGTTGACGTGGTCTTCATAACGACACCAATACCCTCACATTATAGCATAGCGATGGAGGTGCTTAAGCTAAATGCTAAGGGATTGTTCATTGAGAAGACCCTGACGGACTCCACGGACAAGTCGAATAAGCTACTCAATACCATTGGAAACGGCGTCATTGGTGTTGTTGGTTTCCAAAAGAGGTTCATACCAACCTTCAGGAAACTTAAGGACTTAATACAGAACGTAAGCCTCAACGAGATAAGGAGCATAAGGGCTTATGCCTACTCCGAGGACTTCCTAGGCGTTAGGGGTGCACCTGGATTGTTAGGACCTAGGGGTGGTGTACTCAGGGACCTTGGTAGCCATGCCGTGGACTTACTACTATGGCTACTCAATGCTAAGGATGCGAGTATCATTAACATGGGTATTGTGAGGACTGAGGATGCACCCTGCGGTGAGGTTCAGATCAACGCGCTAATAAATGGTGTGGATGCTACGATAAGTACGTCATGGTGCAAGGAGGGCTTTAGAGTACCTGAGGTTGGTATAAGCGTTATAACCGATAGGGAGGAGGTGTTTGTTAACGATTACGAAATCGTGATTAGGAGAGACAACACCGTGGAGAAGACATACGAAGCCCAGCTTGAGAAGCCCGTGAGGTACCTACTGGGTGCGCCTGAGTATTACAGGGAGGATGAGGCGTTTCTAAGGAGTGTCGTTGCAGGTAATACTGCTTTGGATTGTGCTTCGTTTAGGGATGGGGTCTTGGTTGATTGGTTCATAGACGAGGCATTGAGGGTCTACAATGCACATACTAGTGGGAGATAATCCATTCCACGGGATTAAGCACCTGGCACAATCGGAGGCTAGGTTTAGGGGTGGCATTAGAGACGTTAGTTACGCGGTAAAGCTCGTACTCATGTCAAGAGACGCCGGGGCTAATGGATTTATGCTTTCCGTAAGTGATACGACACTGGCGATACTCAGGGGTATAAGGGATGGTGTAACTAACGACTTCACCATCGCCGCGATAATACCGTACGCCTATGAGTACGTTAGGAAGTCCACGGTGGTTGGTGTAATAGGCTTGGTTAAGGAGTTTGTAAACAATGTAACGAGGACACTCAATATTAGGGCTATGTACCACGCATTAAGGGCTGGTATGAACCTTGACCTTGTTGATGGGTTGAAGGCGTTAGTGGATTATGAGCTTAATAGGGTTAAGGATTCCTACGGTTCGAAACCCTGGACGTTAATGCTTCATGAGTTGATTGTAGATACACTCATACCCTATGGCTTGGTTGACGTTATTGCCGAGGTCCTCGAGTACATTAGGGGTAGGGGTATTGTGCCCGGTGTTGAGACTAGGAATCTACCCACGGTGTATGACGCATTGAGGAATTACTCAATCATTGATTACGTGGTTTTCGCCGCACCATTCAATGCCGTTGGTTTTCAAATGTCGCCAAATAGGGAGTTGTATGAGGAGTTCGTTAGGAGGAATCCAGGTAAGTTGATAGGCTTTAGTGTTTTAGCGAGTGGTTTATTGAGTCCTAGGGATGCCCTTGAGTACGTTGCCAGGTTTAGGGATTACCTATTGGGTATCTCCATTGGTGTCTCCAGGGAGGGGCAGGTATTCGTCTTTAAACTGGCTAGGGAGTTGCTTGGTTGATGAGGGTTTTGATGGTTGGTAGGGAGTACCCGCCGTACATTGTTGGGGGTGTTGCAACTCACACGTATCACCTAACACAGGCCCTAAGAAGGTTTGGTGTGAAGGTTGACGTGGTATCCTTCGGTAATCCGGCTAGGTCTTATGACGGTGTTACTTTCATAGAGCCCAGGAGTGCCATAATCAAGAAGACAGGAATTGAATTTGGCGAATCCCTAGCCATCATTTACGACATTGCCAGGCTCACAAAATTCATTAGCAACACCCTGAGGAGGGGTGATTATGATGTTGTCCATGTGCAGGAGCCGTATGTGGGTGGTTTGGTTAGGTTTGATAATAAGGTGACGACAATACACGATACGAGCTATGGTGAGGTGAGGTCAATATTCACCCATGAGGTGAATAGAGATTGGAAGAGACTGGGGTTTTACCTGGGTATTGGTTACTTCATGGAGTACTCATCAATGGCTACGAGCAAGGTTGTGATAGTCCCATCACCCCAGGTAAGGGATGAGCTGATCAGCAAGTACAAGTTCAGCCCTGATAGGGTTCGTGTAGTTATGAATGGTGTGGATCCGAACAATAGGTACCTGAGTATTGATAAGGTTGAGGCTAAGGAGAGGCTCGGCATAAGCAAGCCGCTGATATTCGCCTCATCACAGCATGTCGCCAGGAAGAGGCTCGATGTATTTCTATACGCAATGAAGGTTCTCGATATATGGGGAGTTCTCGATGATGTGGAGGTTAGGGTGGGTGGTGATGGACCGCTTAGGCCGATGCTTGAGGGCTTGGCTGAGAGGTTGGGTATTCGGGGTAAGGTTAGGTTCATGGGTTGGTTGAGTAGGGATTCCCTGGAGCTCCACTATAGGGCGGCTGACGTATTCGTAATAACCTCCGACTATGAGGCAGGACCCATAACAATGCTGGAGGCCATGGTTGCTGAAACACCCGTGGTTTCGACGAGGATTAGGGGCTTCCCCGAATTGGCTAGGGATGGTGTTGATGCACTGCTCGTCGAGCCTGGCGATTATGTGAGTGTTGCTAAGGCCATTAGGGAGGTGCTGGTTAACGAGGACTTGGCTAGGTACTTGGCTAGGAACGGTAGGGATTTCGCGATGAGGTTCACGTGGGATAGAGTTGCCGAGAGCGTTATTGGCATTTATAGGGAGGTCGTTGGTGGTTAACATGAGGATACTCCTTATTGGTCATGCCTACCCACCGTACATGGGTGGTTTATCCAACGTAATGTATAACGTATCCCTTAGACTGGCCGTAATGGGCCATGAGGTGGTGGTGCTAAGTCTCAGGTATGGTGGTGAGGCGCCAAACATTGAGTTGCCGCGGTTGAGGGTTATTAGGGTACCTGGCATTGCGCCTAGGGAGTCCTACTTCGCACCAACGCCTCAATTTATTAGGAAGTTCGTGGAGTTGGTGAGGGAGTTTAGGCCCGATGTTATTCACATGCATAATGTTGGTTCGTTAATAATACCGACAGCGATAATGCTGAGCATGGGCCTCAACGTACTTGATGATGTGGTCCTAACACCGCATCACCATGAGGAGGGTAGTAGGGTTGACACGAGGGTCATGTGGACGATATATAAGCCAGTGCTCAGGAGGTTGCTGGGTAGATTGCGTAGGGTGCACACGGTGTCAAACTTCGAGAAGGCCCTTGTGATTAGGGATTTTGGTGTGGACTCCGTGGTAATACCAAACGGTGTTTCTGAGGATGTTCGTGAGTTCAGTAGGGTTGAGCTTGAGGAACCAATCGTGACGTATGCGGGTAGGGTTGAGGATTACAAAAGGGTCGACCTGGCGGTCAGGGTTATTGCAAGGGCCCAGGGGATTCTTGGTGTTAAGATTAGGTTTAGGGTTATTGGTGATGGACCAGCCATGGATAAGGTTAGGGAGGTCGCCAAGACTCACGGTATTGAGTTAATACACACGGGCTTCCTACCAAGGAGGGATTACCTCAGGGAGTTGAGCAGGTCCAGCGCCTTCATTAACCTATCTAGGTATGAGGCGTTTAGCATAGTTACGGCGGAGGCCCTAGCCCTGGGGCTCCCTGCGGTGGTTGCTAGACCGTGGGGTTTAACCTTCAGTTCCTTCGGTGCCTACGTTGTTGATCCAAGCGATGTAAATGGCGCAGCTGAGGTATTAGCTAAGGTGATAAGTGAGCCCAGCAAGGTTAGGGCTGGGGTTCCCACGTGGGGTGAGGTTGTTAGGGATTACGTGGAAAAACTATACGCCGCAAGTAGTGGTCTGTGAGTAGTGCTAAAAGGAGTTAGATAAGGTGATGCGTGAATGACGTACATAGGGGTTAGGATAGTGGAATTCGCTGACAAGATCCTAACGAAGCTCGGCATGACTAGCTTTGGGAAGGCCCTGGTATACATGGCGGTGCTGCTGGCCATAATATTCGGGATATTGATGGTGATCACAATAATAAGCCTTAAGAGGAAGGTGGCCGTGAATGGTGGAGGTAATGAAGGTAATGCCAGGTATACCAGGGTGCTCGGGTTGTTGATACTGGCTGTATCAACGATCATACCAATATCCGCAGCCCTACCCGTGAATGCCATATATAGGTTCTTCGGATACTTCGTATTAGATGCTGTGGATGCCGCATTGATGGTCCTGTACATAGCTGGTAACGGGCGGAGGAGGGCCTACCTGCTCTATGGCATAACAGTAATACTACTTACAGCCGTAACATCAGTATTCATAAAGAACCACTTCTTTGGCTCTGGATACCCATACAACTTCATGTACGAGCCACTGTATACCCAGGGAACCCTGACCCAGTACCAGGTGGGTTCCATCACCGGTGGATTTTACTACTTCATACCGATTGATTCGATAAATCTCGTAACCATAGGCATATACACAGGACTTACAGACCCCATGGAGATACTCTACGACTCACTCTTCGCGCTAGTGACTGTTCTAGCCCTAGTGCTATTCCTTGATAGGCTAGGGGTAAAGGGCTCAGTACTTAGCGCGTTCCTAATCTTCGTACCACCACTATCATTCCTAATAGCTAGGGTCGGTGCATTACCATACACATCCCTAGCCTTCCTATCCCTGGTATTGATGATCATGGGCGCACCAATCATGGGTACCAGCATGATATACGTACTCTCATCCCTAGACTCAATATTCGCACACCCCGTAGGCCCCATAACAATAACAGCAACACTACTAATAACGTACCTAGCACTACCCCTACTTAAGACACAGGGCAGAGAATTCGTCAGGGCAAGGTCGATCATTGGTAAGGCATTGGCTGCGATCATGATTATGGAGTTCACCTACTGGGTTGGTGTAGACATCGCCATATTCCTAATAATGGAGAAGGTACATAGGACAATGGACAGCCTCTTGAGGGTTACGAGTACAGTAATAAGTGGGAATGTATCCACGCTATACAATTTATCACCAGTCGTTGCCCCAGGTTACTCGAGCCCAGAGGTTAGGGTTTACGCCTACATATGGGCATTACCAGTCGCATTATCGCTCGTGCTGGTTCTACTACTCGTGCTCTACGGTATCAATAGGATGAATAGGCTAAACACCATGAGTGGTGTAGGCTTAATCATGGGCTTCTCGGCAGCCCTATCATCAATACTCGCAACAGCACTCGGTTATGCAGATTACGTGGCTGGAGAGGCTACGGGAGTATACCTGCTACCTGTAGCCTACTTCTTAGCCCTGATAGGCAGCGCCGTGGCAACAGGCATACTACTCAGGGGTAAGTCCAGGGTCGTACTCACGGCATTCCTACTATTATTCATGGCATTCGTATTACTAGGCATTTACTCACCCGATTGGGCCCCCATCGAGAACTCATCTATATTCCATGTAGCCGCTATGGTACACCCATACTACGTATCCCTTGAGTCCAAGCAATTAAGCCCCATACTACCTCACGTGAAATTCTACGCCGAGGATGGGCTACCCTTTGGAAGCCAGGGCAAATTACCCACCGCAGCAATACTCAGTGACTTCTCAAAATGCAGGTTAAGCACATTGATAGGTGTTTATATAAACCAGGTACCAAAGTGCATCCTCGAGAGGGGTAATACAGCTTTAACGACGACACAGGGCTACGCAATAGTAACACCGCTAGATGGCTAAGATGGTTAATGAGCCATATTTAACGATCTGCGGAACTACGTACCAAGCAGCAAAGACCCTGGACATAAGTCTATCATCAGTAATAAATGCACTCAATAAGTTAGGGTTATCTTACGAGGTCGTGATTGTCGATAACTTCTCAACTGATGGGACATACGAGAAGTTACTCCAGTGGTCCCAAAAGGTGCCACTTAGGGTCTATAGGTACAGGTGTAGTCGTGGGCTCGGCAGGGCATTGTGCGTTAGGCTTGCCCGTGGAAAATATATATTCATGATAGACCTGGACAGGGTATATAATCCCGAAGTTCTCACTCGAATTATCGAACTTCATAGAGCTATAAGTAATCTATATGGTCTTAATTGTGTAGGAATATGCACTAAGGATTCGATACTTAGGGTTAATTATAGGGATTTGAATAGGGCTGAGGATGTCGATCAATACGTAAGGCTCGTGATGAGTGGCATAAGACCTTTACCGATAGTAACGGAAAAACCACTATATACAGAGTTGAGAATACGCAATACCGGTAATTCAAAAAGCTCTTTATGGAACTCCCTACTTGGCAATCTCCTGCTGACGTTAGTGTCCGAGTCCAGGTATATTCATGGGCTTAACGAGTACTTAAGGAGGTATTTAAGGAATGGTCTGGACTCCTTAACTGGCGGTGCATATACATTCATGAAGTTCGCCAGGGAGGATTACTTCATATGGCATAGTAATTATAGGTTACGTATCAGGGTACCCATGGTCCTTGCTAGGGCATTGGTGGTGGCACTGCTTCTACTGCTTAATCGCCTACGTGGTGTGGAGAGGTACGAGGCTTCAAGGCACCTAAGTAATCACCTATACTCATACCTTCACGCAAGCTTGATGAGTTTATTGTCAAGGAAGCTATTTAATAGCTTATATGGGCATGATGGAGGCAATTACGAGGTTGCAAAGAGGGAATTAATTAATGACCCAGTGTTTAGGTATGCCTGGACAATGTATTCACTAGGTAAATGAGGGCTAGGTTCATAGTGATTGATGGACCAATAGCCGGCGGGAAGAGCACTGTTAAGTACATAATTAGAAAGTTCATTGGTGGAAAGGCGCTAACCATAACGCAATCACCATATGCACTAATCACATATGCTGTAGCAATGGTCATAACAAGGCTTGTTGGGAATAACGGAGGTACTTATCCAATTACTTACCTAGAGGTGAGGAATCCAAACTTACTTGGAAAATTGATTAAACTATTCGTGATAATTGACGCATTACAGTCAGTGATAATAGCTGTTATATCGAAAATATTGACTAGGTTAGGGGTGAGTGTGGTGGTTGAGGATTACGTACCAGCAATAATGCATGACCACATACTCTACAACACACTATACTCCAACCACAGGTTAAGTAAGGACCCAATAATACGGACCCTACATGAAATGACCATAGCTTCAATGAACAACCTAAACCCACTAATTATCCATGTAGACGCGGATGTAAAGACTAGGTTTATCAGGAGCATCAAACGTGGCTTCAGAATTGTAAGCCCAGAAATACTCCATGACACCGCCAGGAGGAGGCTTTTGATTAAGGTAGCGAGAATGCTAATTAATGATGACCGGGTCCTTATCGTGGATAATAATGGCCCAATAACGAATACTAAGAGGCAGGTAATCGAGATACTACATAAGGTCTATAATGAGTGATTGCCTAGTAACCATAATAACTGTGGCGTTAAATGAGGAGAGGAGATTACCACTAATGCTCAAGTCAATAGACTCAGAGCTAACTCACGGTAATCACAGTATCGAAGTAATACTCGTTGATAACGGATCAACTGATAGAACCTACGAAATAATGATAAATTACGCGAAGACGCGCAATAACGTTAAAATAATGAAAATACCCGGACCACTTGGTTATGCATATAATGAAGCTTTAAAAAACGCAAAATGCGAGTTCGTATTATTTTTAGGTGCAGATATGTATTTACCAAGAGGCTGGCTAAGCAGGATAACTGGATTAATCAGAGAATACCCTGAATGTGACGCATTCGTTGCCAGGTTATTGCCGTTATTTAGGTTTAGGGGTTCATTAAATGATTACTGTATGGCCTACTTCCTCGGTGATACTGCTGGTGATGGTTATTGGAGGGAGCCAACATTCCACAGCGGTGGTTTGCTCATTAAAAGGGATTTAGCCGTTAAGATTGGCTTTAAGCCGTTACCCAGCGCTGAGGATGGCGAATTCTCATTTAGGTTCCTAAGGATTGGTTATAGGGCGTGTTATTTTCCCACGATCTATTACGTACTCGATGAGCAGTACTACGATGTCAACACAATGATTAGCTACTTCAGGAAGCTTGGTGTCTCAACGGTGATACTGATGAGGTATGCGCCATCAATAAGCACAGCTAAGGCGTTAATAAGGGCAATCCTTGAACCATTAACACCACACTACCTAGTAACTAGGTATAATAAGGCTAGTAGGTATGTCAGAATATCGAGAATAACCTGGCTACTCTATGGGTTACTGAGACTATACGCAATGATATACCCAATACTCATTCATGGATTGCTGGGAATAAAGGTTAAGGGTAAGATCACTAGGACCAAGTTGTAGATGGCAAGGAATCTAATAATAATAACACAACCAATATCCGTAATTGCTGGGGCATGGTTAAGGTCATATAAGGTATTGCCATACTTAGTAAAAGGATTAAGGTCATATTTTGACAATATAAGCCTATACATACCCTTCAACGGCATTAAATATGCAATCACTCAATTAGTAATTTCCAGTTATGACTATGAAGATATTAGGAGGAAAATACTAAATAATATAAGGACAGTTACGTTAGAGACGGGAATACGCATTCCAACAGGTGAAATAGAGGATAAAGTTCAATACGCATATGATACTGTGATTCACGAATTAAAAACAAATAATTATATCCGTAAGATAATGGAATTTGGACCATTATTTATACGTAATATCACTAAACCTGAAAGATTTTTCGCAAATAAATTCCTTAAAAACATAGATCATGCTGTAAACGATATTTATATCTATACTATGCATGAGGACTTACATTCACTATTCTTAATGGATTACATTAGTGACGATCTTACGAAGCGCGGCAATAAAGTATTGGCAGCTCAATTGCTTCAATTACCTGTACCTCTTTATCTATCCTCATTCAATGCACGCATTAGCATTTACCTATCTAATACAGCAAAAGTGAATTATGCAAGAACTACCTATGAACATCTCCTTAGGAGGAAAGTATTGAGGTTAATCCTGGGTGTATCTCCAGCGGTGTTTTATGGTGAGGGCTTCATCGATATGGTGAGAAGATACTCCACAAGAATCATGGTTCTTAAACCAGCAAATGCCGTGGATAGGGAAGTACTTACGTATAGAAGGATCAGAAATAAGGACTTGATTGCTACGTTTTACGCCAGGTTAACGCCGAATAAGGGTATTTACGAATTATTGATGGCGTGGAAGATCGTGGAAGAGCACGTGCCTAATGCTAAGTTGAGAATAATGGGTGCATTTCCGTCAAATGATATAAAGTATAAATTCCTTAATTTAATTAAAAAGTTAAAATTAAGAAATGTTGAATATCTAAGTTTTATTGATGATCGTAACAAGCTTTACGAATTAGTTTCTGAATCTAAGGTTCTTATTTATCCATCGCATGAGGATGCATTTTCACTTGTTGTTCTTGAGGCGTTAACGTTAGGTGTTACTGTAGTTGCCTATGGTATACCAGCTATAAAAACAATCTATGGAGGTTTACCTAATCTGTTCATAGTGCCTGAGGGTGACCATGAGGCTTTAGCTAGGAAGACAATTGAGGTGTTAAGGATGGCTGATGATGAGTACGAGAGAATTCATGAGAATGAGATCGTGAGGAGATTTCTTGAGTTGCACACTTATTGGGAGAATGTAGCTAAGGCAGAGGCAACCGCACTTAGGGAATACTTGGTCAGTGTTCATGAATGAGCATGCTGTCAAGTTTAAGATAAATACTGTTATGCCAATTTATATGCATTTAAACAAACTAAGTAGAGTCGCTAAATCCCTGAGATTGGCTATTAAATAAGTGCTGGGAGCCTAGTAAGGCTAAAGCAAGCACTAATGTAATATTTCCTTAACATATACTTAACGCAGATCTTTATTCGAAGAGACCAGATCTAAAGAGCATAATTAACCACACAATATGTAAATTAACAAGGCGATATAACAGGTTCATTGAGGCGGCTTGCATGGATTATAAGAGGTACTTTGTATTCGTAAGCCCTACAAGTTTATTACACTATAATGGATATACAAAGATCTTATGGGTCATGAAAATAGTTAAAATAACTAGCTTTTAAGGATAATTATATGAGGGTTTTGGTTGGTTTGCCTAGTTTTAATAATGGTGCCTCTGGTTATACCATTCGTAGGACTCTTAAGGCTTTGGCTGATCAATCTTATCGTGATTTTAGGGTTCTCGTTGTCTACAAGCCTAGTTCTGGGGATAGGACTCTCGATGTTGTTGATGAGTTTAGGGATAGGCTGGATATCGAGGTTAGGATTCAGGGTGATGGGTATTTTGAGGAGGCTATGAACGAAATATTCAAGGCAGCAACCGACTACGACATAACACTAACAACAGACGACGACGCAATACCAACAAAAACATGGATACAAGAGCACATACAATTCCACAAAAACCACGAAAAAATAGGAATAACAACTGGCTTAGTAATTCCTCAACAGAATACATGCTATGAGTACTTGAGGTTTATAAGACAGCTAATAGGTTATCATAAACCGTTGATAAAGGAATTATGCAATTATAAAGTGATAATAAATGACATGGGACTCATTGCGTGTGATCCTAAGTTGATAAGCATGGTTAAAAAGTACGGTTATGCATATACGGTAGCTATTGGTGGTGTTAATATGAGCTTTAAGTCTGGTCAGTTAATTGATGGATTTGCACTTCCAGGGTATACAAAGAGGGGATTGCCTAACGAGAAATTCTTAGCTCTTCATTATATAAGGCGAGGTCTTTATTCGGCGACGTTTAATGGTGGTTTTGTTGAGCATCTTGAGAGGGATTCATTATCAAGACCAAAAAGTGATGTAACCAGATTTATGACGGCTGTCGAAAACAATTTGTCTCCTTATGGTGTACATTATTACGGATTTAAGATTAACATGAATAGATTAAGACTTTATAAAAGATTAATTGGGCTTCACGACACGTTTAGGAGAAGTCTCTTATCAAGAGCTTACGCATTAGGGTTAGGCCTTGCCTTAGAAGCGATAGAGAATGGTTATGAACCGAGAGAAGTAAGGAGAAAATTGCTCGAGATTGAGCAAGAAATTAAAGTAAAAGGTAAGGTAAAATAGTTACCTGAAAATCTGGTTGCCGTGTTTATATGAGGGTTGCGATTATTGATGATGCAGGCTTCGGTTGGGGAAGGCCTGGGTTATTTGGTAAGGAGCTTTATGTCGAATTACTGGCTAAGGGATTGGAAAGCCTAAACATTGACGTTGCTAGGATACTCCTTAGCAGTTCTCCTAATGGTAAGGAGGGAGTCATTACTGTGAGTGGTACAAGCATTCCTATCGTTAGAGCCTTCCTTGATCTAGATCTTGAGCATAAGCTTAAGGAGCTTTTGCAGGGTTTCGATATAGTTCATGTTAATGTTCTTAATGCCAGGTACCCAAGGCACATAGTTAGGGTTGTTAAGAGGTTGGGTAAGCCCCTCGTGGTTACAATGCACTCCTGGGCTTACCTATGCCCGACTGGTTGGGTCGTTAAGGTGCCGGGTAATGAAGTACATGCAGAGCCACGCCTTGGGTTTAGATGCATTAGATGCTTGTGGAATGTTGGTAAGTACTATGGTGTTAACTCGGTATGGTTTACCATGGATGGTTTTAATAGGACTTTAGCCCTGCAGGGGTTACTTAGGAGTGCTGATGCTGTTATATCGCCATCGAGGCTATTGGCTGATGCCGTTAAAAGAATTATCAAGATTGATTATGTATACGCAATGCCCAATCCCGTACCTGACGAATTACTGCAACTAAAGCCTAACTATGGTGGTGATGGATCCATCACATTCTTTGCAAGACTTACTCACGAAAAGGGTGCCCACCTAATTCCTGAATTGGCTAAGAGATTACCGAATACTATTATTCACGTGATGGGTGACGGTTACTTAAAGGACTTTATCGTTAAGGCGTCTAGGGATTATGGAAACATTATTTATCATGGCTTCGTCAGTAATGAGGAGAAGGTTAGGATCGTTTGTAATTCCTCATTTGTTATAATGCCAATCAATTGGACGGAAACATTTTCATATACAGTACTTGAATCCTTTGCATTGGGTAAGCCTGTTGTGGCCTTTGGTCTTGGTGGTCCTAAGGAGTTGATTGAAGATTCGGGGGCTGGCTTTTTAGCTAAACCCTTTGATATTGACGACTTCATTAGTAAGATCAGGTACTTGGTAAATAATGAAGAGATTGTTAAGGAGATGGGGATTAGAGGTAGATCTTTTGTTGAAAAACTGAACCTGAGGTCATACGTAATGAAGATTTTGGAGGTTTACCGTGAAATTTCGCGATAGTTTTCCTACGTTTCTCTTTCAATTTGCTTATGAGTAAGGGTTTTTATTTCAGTTTCTCCAAGTTTCAATCTTGTGAAACTGAATGTGATTGGTGATATTTATGGTTGATGTTGAGCGTAGAAAACTACTGGAGTTATTACTGGTTACTGGATCAACCTCAGTATTGCTGGGTGCTTTGCCTAGTGTTGTTAAGGCATATAGTAATGTAAATAATGTAATTGTTGATCCAAGTCCGATAACAAATACTCAAGCAAGTCCACTTACATGTGACGTAATTGTCCAGCCCGGGCAGAGCCCCACTGGGCAGGCTCAGCCCATGGTTGTTACCTCTGGTGGCACGATAATTGTTGATTCCGACGGTACAATCGTGAGTAACCTAGGCTGTTGGGACGTATACACGAAGTATACCCAAGGTAGTTATTACCCATACTCATGCCCCGGCGGCAAGACCATCACCTCGGGTATTCAGGAGGCTATTAATTACATTATTAATACGAAGGGCAGTCAAGGGGGTGTTGTTTGTCTTGCACCAGGCACGTATGCCGTCTCGTGGGTCTACAGCACGACAATCGGAAACAATACAGCGTTAGTGCTTGAGGGCTTAAGCAACATAGCCTTCGTTGGTGCCGGCATGGATAAAACAACAATTATGTTTAATAACTTATCGAAATGGGGTTCGTACCTCCTCGACCTATACAACGCGAGCAACATAACCATTAAGGACCTGACCCTCCTACCCTACGACCAAAATAATAATCCAGGTGGTGGCATAGGCCTAATAAACACAAACGGCTTAGTAGTCGAGAACGTGCACTACAAGGGCAACGGCATACTGACAACCTGCACTGCGGCTGACGGCACACCGTTCCCATGCGTGACCTGCCCAAGCAACGGTTGCTCAGGCGGGTTGACTGACTCGTTCACGCCACCAAGTAGTAACCTGGTGTTTAGGAACAACATCATCGAATTGAGTCATTCACAATTGAACCTCAGGTACACCAAGGACGTGTTTGTTGAGAACAACATATTCAGGTACAGCCTCGGCGACCACATAATAGTGGCGCCAGGCTACACTACCGAGTGCCCACCGAGCTACAACGTCTACATCAGGAACAACGTATTCCTGTTCGCCGGGGACACGGCGATAGACCTGGCGCCACAGTCATGCGGCTCGGGCTACGCGCCGGGCTCTATAATAAACGGCGAGATTGTGAACAACTACATAGAGACAGCGGGCAACGCAATACTCGCGTTCGCGACAAGCAACATGCTCATAGCCTTCAACACAATCAAGCAGTACGCCGGCGCCGAGAACGGCATATCCGCCGGCTATGAGCAACAGGACTACACGTACCCATTGATAATAGGCAACAGGCTCTACAATAGCCCGGGCATTGCAGGTAGGATAATCGTTGGGAACTACCTGGAGAACGTTGGGGGCATAGGGACATTCCCAGGCGGCCCATCGGACTACTGGTACGTAGTCGGCAACATAATAAACGGCTCAAGTTTCGGCATCAGGTGCGGTGGGGACTACTACGTGCACGGCTGTACGGGCGTGGTTTCGAATAACTACGTATACATGTACGGCCCAGCGGGCCCGATGGGCGGTGGCGTATTTGACTTCAGGGGGCCGATATACGACACGGTCATAAGCAACAACGTCATAGTAGGCCCACCACTGTCTGGTAACCTGGGCTGTGATGACATCTACATGCCCTACGGAATAAGGCTGACCAATTACTCAAGCAGCCAGGGCAACAACATATTCGGGAACACGATAATAAACGCCAAGTGCGCTTACCCGCTGGCGAATCAAGTGGACCCATGCACGTGTGGTGGATTCGCATCAGCCGCTGGTTCCGTCTGGTTACCAATACAAGTGGCGAATCCAGATAATTACATACACGACAACATTGCATACGCAACAGGCGGACAGTATAATTACGGCAACCTCTACCCAACACCACCAAGCATGCTCAAGCTATCGCTAACGCCGGGCACGCCGACCCAGAACCCATACCCATACGACCTCGACCTCGAGATCCAGATAAACGTGACCGGGACACCGGCCAATGTGCAGGTCTTCATTGGCCCGAGCCAGTCCCAGATGACGCTTGTGGTTCAGAGGAGCTACTCAGCCACCGGCACGGACACAATAACTGTGAAGCTGCCATGGCAGTGGTGGATAAGCATCAAACCAGTCAATGCTGTAATAGGTAGTGTTATGGTGAGGAATTCATGAGTGCTGGCATTAATAATGTTGTTGTTACTATAATCATGGTTGCTATAGCCATAGCGCTCGTCGTGGCCATAGCATCCTTCGTATTCGGATTACTGGGTAATACCACGAAGGGTCCTAATTGGCTTTTACTGTATGAATCATTATACAACAATTATACTACATTGAAGGCTAACTATACAGCTCTGCTCCATAGGTATGAGCAATTAAGGAACAATTACGAGACGCTGCTCGCAGAATTAAGCAGGAATAACTCGGTATATTGCCCTCCTCAAACGAGCATCAACATAACATACATAACACCAACAGGTACGTCGGGTAACTACGCCATTAGTGGTAAGTCAGGAGGCACTGAAAGTACCGTTGGAAATAATGCTACCACAAACCAACAAGGTTTCCTCCTGCTTTATCCGAACTACTTTGTTTATGAGGTTTCAAACCTAAGTACGTACTTCATAATAATCACGATACGCAATGACCTTAATGGCACGGTTGAGCTTTACAACGTGACAATGTTCATTAATGGTGATGGTGATGCTGTGGTAAGTAATGCAACAGTTAATGTTCAGTATGGTTATAATGCCACTGACGATGTTATGATCACGTTATTCCCAGGCACGAAAATAGGCGAAGTAACATCATTAAATGACTATTTTAATGAGGAGCTACTTATCTTCAACTCAACAATACCAATAAACGTTACATCGATTATGGTAACGATCTACTACGGTTATGGAGGTAACATCACTGATTATGAGTACATAGTTAACCTGGATGGAAATACTTAATTAATGATAATGATCTGAACATCTAAATCATGGGCGTAGTCGGTAAGAGAACAGCCGCAAGTATCTTCTACGGGATGATTGGTAAGGTAGTATCCTCGCTAATAGCCTTTGGCGGTAGTATTGCGCTTGCACGAATACTTGGTCCAGGCTACTACGGTCTAGCCTATGCATTGGTGGCGTTGCCGCAGGCATTAGTTGGTTTGGTTGATGTTGGGCTTAACGGGGTTATCGTTAGGTATGGCTCAAGGAATGAGTGGAATACTGCACTATCCGCCGTTATACTAAGGATTATCCTGATCATGAGTATGGCCGCTGTGCTACTTCTATTGTCTAGAGATATTGCTTATGCCTTTGGTAGACCATACATTGTTAAGTTCATGCCCATAGTTACATTATACTTCGTATTATACTCCCTAGACATGTTGGTCAGCGCGGTGGTTGGTGCCCTCGGTCTCTTCAATATCGGTAATACCACATTAATCATTAGGAATGCCGTTAGAGTTACGGCAGCGATAATACTTGCTCTGCTTGGATTTGGTGCGATAAGCGTTGTCTGGGGCTTGGCTATCGGTTACGGCTTAGAGACGGTAATTCTCACGGTAATTGCTGTGTATAAACTTAGGAATTATATAGTTGATTTCCTGAGGAATTTAGAAGCTTTCGTTAATGGTGCCCGTGAAGCCCTCTTGATGATTGCACCCTTAATTATCAATGTAGTTGTTGGGTCTGTATTATCTCCGGTAGTTACCACGTTCCAGATTAGATACGCAGATAATGTATTGCTTGGTAATTGGAATGCGTCTACAAATGTCATGTCTTTATTAGAGGGATTGGCTGGTGTGGTTGGTGGTGGTTTGACCTTTGGGATTACGGCATCTAAGGATAGGGACGTTATTAATAAGGCCTTTGTTAAAGGATCAATGTACTCCTCATTATTAATTGGTTTTCTCGCCACAGGTGCCGTGGTTTTTTCAAATCCCGCAATGGCTGTACTCTATGGAAATAAGTATCCCTACGGTGGCCTAATGCTTATGCTGCAGGCCTTTGAACTTTTTGGTGTAGTGTTTGGTCAATACGGTGCCTATCTATGGGCTGCTGGTGATACTAGGTTAATGAGTATAACGGGCATTTTAGGTAGCTTGATATGGAGTACCTCAGCCATTAGTCTTATATTGATATATGGTGGCGCTTGGGGCTTTATCTACGCAGCTATTGTTAGCTCCTACCTTAGTGGTATAGTCACACTGTTATTAACGTATAAGATCCATAAGGTGTTACCTGATTTTAAGTCGAATGTTAGGGCGTTAATACCTAGCTTAATTGCTGGTGCTGTTATTTATCCGTTCGTTAATTTGTTGACGCCCAAGCCTGCCCTGCTGCTAATTGTGCCATACACATTGTTGTACATGTTCTTTATGGCATTGCTATTAAGGAAGGATGAGCTTACGGAGTTGATTAGGGTTTCTGCCACAGATAAAGTATTAAGCCTCGTGCTTATTAAGCCCCTCACAATCATTTTAAGAATAAATAGTGTCGTTTACGGTAGGCTATATGCCCAGTAGGTTCGTTTGATGTGTGGGTGAGGATTTTATGTCAAGGATTGTATACCTCGTTGGTCCCGAGGGTGCTGGGAAATCGACAAATGCGAGGCTACTTAAGCGATACCTCGAAGGGTACCTCGGTAGGTGTGTTGTCATTCCTAAGCCTGAGATTAGGAGTAGGAACTTGTTCGCTGACGTTCTCGCGCGCTTTCTCATGAGGATTGGTAGGATTGAGTATGAGGTTAGGCCTGAGGGACAGTGGGTTCGTAAGGTAGACACAGTATTCATGAGGAGGATTTACAAGTTATGGATTTTTATAGAAGTGGTTAATTTCTTGCTGGCTATTTCATTAAGGTATTGCCACCGTTAATTTTTGGGTGCGACGTAATACTCACCAGGTTTGTTATAGACTTCTTGACTGACATGTACTCGATAGCGAGGAGGGTTAATGCGCCATTGAGGATACCTAGTCTACTCACTTATGTAATGCTCAGGTTGAGGTTTGGTATTGATTGCGTGGTTTATCTGGATGCCGAGTACGAGGTTCTACATAAACGGTATTACATCAGGAGAAGTACGATAATAGAGCCTAGGTGGAGAGTAGGGTTCTTCAGGGCCGTCAGTAAGAAGATATTTGAGTTCGTGAAGGATGAGGATAATTCTACGTTCTATATGGACACGACAAGCATGGATCTTCGCGAGGTGAATACCGAGCTCATAAAAATAGTGATGCACCACGTTTATGGTGAGCGATAATGTCGTAATTCTCGGATGTAATGGCGGTACGGACATAGCGTATGGTGGCGGCGCCTATGTAGTCACTGCAATGGCTAAGTGTTTATCTAGCAATGGTTTCAACGTACACCTAATATCTACGGTTGGTCTTGAGGTTAGGGAGTTAATGAAGATTCACGGTATATCGCTAGGTGGTAACGTATACACGCATTACCTGGTTAGGTATAGTCGTGCTAAGCTACCATACGTGGTGGCGGCAAGGCTTGTGAATAGATTTGAAGGTTTAATTAGGGAGTTAAAGCCGTCGCTAATAATATACAATGATGATGTACCAAGACGCATAGATAAGGTTGTGCGAAGCATGGGTGCGCCAAGGATATTGTATGTGCATTTCCCATACATAACTAGGCGCGTACTTGGTCTTGGTTTCATGTATAAGACAACCGAGTGGTCGCCAATTGAGTCAGTAATTAACTACGCCAATATTAATAAGTTATTTAACGATTTAAGTGAGGTTGATTATGTAATTACGAATTCCCAGGGGGTCAGGAATATCATCAGCTTTGCTCATGGGATTAGAAACAACATAATTAACATATACCCACCACTTAGGCATAATGAGGTTGAAATAGTCAACAAACATAGACCCATTTTCCTGCATGCGGCTAGGCAGGATAAGACATTTCTTGAGAATGAGTTGGTGAGGTTAATAGAGGGCGTGAATAAGGTTCTTCCGAACGCATTGTTTATAATTAATAGGAATAAGTCAAGGAGGATTTCGGGAATTTCCCTACGCAATAAATCAGTATTCGCCACACCCTGGTTATCTGGTAGTACGTGGAATGAGTTATTACGGCTAAGTAAGTATTACCTTCACTTCAAATGGTTTGAGGGTTTGGGTATAGCTACGGCAGAGACTGTGGTTAATGGCGCAATCCCCATAGTTTATAGGTCCATATTTAATGGTAGTTGGACTGACATAGCTAAGTTATGCGATAGTGAGTGCGGCTTTAGTAGCGTTGATGAGGCGTTAGATCACGTGCTGGATCTCGAGAGTGATTACAATAAGTACAGGAGAACTCAAAGCTACCTAGTTGGTGTAATTTCTAAATCCATGAGTTATGACGTGTTTTGTAGATCACTCATATCCCTAGTAAATAGGTTTATTTAGTCAACATGAGGATCTTGACGAATACCACAAAAATAGTTAGGCTACTTGGTGATTACGCCAATGTTGATTATGTACAAACGAGGAGGTTAAAGGACATGCTCACCAAGGCCTCTGGGGATTATTATGATATAATTTACTTCGCTAAATACGTACCACCACTTATTGACTTTACACGAGGTATTAAGACGAAGTCCCGGCTGGTGGTTGGTATGCATGTGCCGATAAAGATAGAACATGTTAATAGACCACATCATGTTGTGCAGAACATCATCATGCCATTACAAGTCATGTTTTACTTAAGGAGGTTGAATGCGTACATACACGTATTGAATAAGGATGATGAACATTACCTAACGAGGATTATTGTGGATAGGAAGGTTGCGTTTTACCTGCCACTTGGCACGGACACCGAACTCTTTAAACCATTAAGCAAGTTTGACATCTTCACTGTAATGTACTCAGCAAGGGCGTCTTGGCAAAAGGGTACTGATATTGCAGTAAAGGTGTTGAAGACATTAGTTAAAAAAATTTAATGATAAGTTGCAGGTAAAGATTGTGTCCTATGGACCATTGACTCACCTATATAGGCAACTAATGGGTTATGGGGATGTCGAGATCCTTGATTACCTACCAGCTAATGAGTATGCGTAATTACTCGGTAAATCCCACGCATTATTGTTCACCAGTAGGTATGAATCATTCGCCCAACTACCCCTTGACTCGCTAGCCGCCGGCACTCCCGTTGTTTCATTTGATGCGAGAGGCTTCGTTAGGGACGTACTAAAGAGAGATGTTGTACTTAGTAAATACGTTGTGGATTTTGGGAACACCAAATTATTGATTGATAGGATTGTTGAGCTCTTGAATTATTGGTATAATAATGAAGGTAAATACCAGAATTTAATTAAGCATTCAAGATCTTTAGCTGAAAACTTTTCAATGAAAAAGTTAACAAATACGTATTTAGAAATGTTCAAGTCCATCTTAATGCGGCAATGAGGATCTTGTTTGTAATACCCTGGTTTAACTTAAAGATGAGAACGGGGAATTCATGTAGGATACTTCACCTCATTAAGTATCTAAGGTTATCGGGAATTGATATATACGTTCTCGAGATTACACCATACTCTAAATATAGTAATGTATTGAAGCTTCTTTTCAATATCGATGGGGATGATGTTAAGCCTACGGTGGATATTCATGTGCATGATTACGTACTTAGTGGTAAGTCGAAAATACAGAATTATACAATTAGGCTATGGCTTATGGCGTTACTATTCTTCAAGTTTATAAGATTAAGAAAAACTTTGTTAAGAGTTGACTTGGTTCACGTACCTGACTCCGCTGTTGAGTGGGTGTTGTTTGGGTACTTTGTCTCTAAGTTAATTGGGCAAAATCTCGTAATTACATTTCAGTTAGTGCCGAGGTACTTAAAGGAGTTTACGTACTATGGTAATTACGGCTTATTTAGGAGCTTGCTTCATAATTATCTCAACATTAAGAGGTACGGGCTTATTCGTGCTATTGCTTACTCATTGATTGTTTGGATTTATGTTAACGTTATTAAGAGGGCACATGCAATAGCTCTGAATCGTTATGACTACGACTTATTACGTGAAAAGTTCAATGTAAATGCCTACTTATCATGGAACGGCATTTCTAAACCTGCGATTATGGAGGGATTTGATAGGAAGCGGGTTATCTATATTGGTAGGGATGAGAGGAAGGGTCTTATGGACATTCTGAAGTTAATACCCATGGTATTGAGCGAGAGGCAGGACGTTAATTTTGTCCTGATTGGGCCTGGCAATGTCAAGTTTAGGAATACTAGGGCGTTTGGTGTCGTTTCGGAATTTGATAAGTGGCGATTAATGTGTTCCTCAGGCATCTTCATACTCCCCTCATACCATGACTCATTCCCAATAACCCTCGCCGAAGCATTATCATGCGGTTTACCCTCAATCATCTACGACATACCTGAATTAAGGAGTATTTATGGTAATTGTGATGCCATCATCACAACCAAGAAAGGAGATTTACAATCGCTTAAGGATACATTATTTAAGCTCCTTAATCTTAGTGATGAGGAGTATTCAGAATTGAGAAGGAAGGCCGTTGGTTGCATTGATAGGTTTAACTGGGTTAATGTGGCTAAACGTGAGCTGGAGATTTATCGGGAAATCCTCACTAAATATGCATGATCACGTAATACTAATTATTGGACCATCAGTACGTCTAATAAACGGCTCAGTACTTAGGGCATACAATATCTGGGACTCACTTAGGGGTCTGAGGTCCGCGTCGATTATTTATTTACCAATTAGGTTTCCACTGGACGTGCTATTGAACCTTAGGTTAATCAGTAAGGCAGATATCATAATTATTAGCGGTGTCCCACCATGGATATCAGCACTTACCTCGTCAATCGCAAGATTATTAAATAAGATCGTTATTGCTGACGTGCATGGTTCACCTTATTATGAAGAGACGCTTAGTGGTAGGGCTGGTCTTACGTATAGGGCATTGTTATACGTCACTGAGTACTTAACATATAGACTCAGTAATTACCTAATCCTAGCGTCAAAGACGCTTGGTTTGGTATTATCCAGGTATTTTAGAATTAATTTAGAGAATGCATACATTATTAATAATGCAATTACTAGGTTATTTATTAAGATCGCCGATTCTCTTATGGGAATCAGAAAGGACTTGGTATGGGAAACTCTGGTTAAGCCCATTTTAGGGCGTGATAAGATTTGTAATTTATTGCTTGCTCCATTACCTAGCGTGTTCGTAAGTAACCTATTGGCTTATGAGATGTTAAGGCAAATGATTAGGACTGTACTGGACCGTGAGAATGCCATTGTGGTGGTTACTGGGTTACGTAATAAGGTGCCGCATGAAGATAGCATAGTAAGTGTTGGTTATATACCCTTTATCAATTATGTAGCCCTAGTCCTAAATTCACGAGCCTTACTACTTCCATACCCTAACAATGCTGTTTGTGGTGGGATTAGGAATAAGGTGTTGAAGGCGGGGTATTGTGGTATACCCATGATATCAACTAGGGCAGGTATGCTCCATAGTGATGCCATGGAGTGGATACACTACATACCACTTAATGAGGCAGAACCCGGCGAATTAAAGGATGTACTAAATTCCGGCATTACTGAGGTTGTTAGGGAGAATATGAGGGAACTTGTGAAACGTAAATACCTACCCGGTCATTTTAAGGCGGGCATCCTCGGGGTTTTGCTAAGTATTATTCGTAGGTCGAGAGTTAGGTGAATCCTAAGGTCGTATTCTTCGTATTGAATTACAATGGGTTACGAAGCCTGGGCAGTGATTTATTAAAATTTATTGATAGTGTATTTACAGTGAATTACCCCAATTATGAGGTCGTTATAGTTGATAACTCATCGAGCGATGGTAGTTATGAGGTACTTAAAGAGCGTTATGGAGGTGATGCATTAGTAATTAGGTTGGGCAATAATTATGGGTATGCTGGTGGTAATGAGTTCGGGTTGAGACTTTATCTTGCCCATAATGGGGTACCTGATTACGTGATTTTAATAAACAATGACTACAGGATAAAGAACCCTGACTTTCTCAGGGATATCGTGAGACTTATGGAGCGGGATAAAGACGTTGCTTTATCCCAGGGCATTAACCTATCATTTAATAAAGACATAATAGCTTCAGCTGGCCAATTCATAACAAACTCAAGGGGTTACCCAAGGGGTATTGGATTAAAGTTAAACGAGCTGCCCGAGATTCCATCATACATCTCGCATCCACATGGTTCATGCATAATAATTAGGGTTAAGGCAGTCCTTAAGCATAGACCGTACGTGCTAATACCGAGTTATTTTGGTTATAACGAGGTTGTAGAGCTCGGGCTTAGCATGTGGAGTCTTGGTTATAAAAGCATGTTTTATCCCGTACTCGTTGGTGAGCATAGGTCAAGCTCGACCTTTAGGTCATTCTCGGAATTAAGGGCCTACTTAAGAATTAGGAATGAGCTGTGGATGTACAGGGAGTTCCTAAGCAAGCCGCTTAATATATATTTAGCCCCTTCATTTTCAACTCATGTCCTTGCAATACCCTATAGACCACTCCAGGGTAAGAAAGGTTCATTATTCACTAGGGCCGTGGTTGATGGCTTTAGGATGCCCATGCCGATAAGGCAGGGATCCTTTTACCCATTAATTTTAATCCTTAAATTGTGGGAATCCATTATCATGGGGATGCCTGGTGCCGTAAAGAGATGGGCATTTGTTAGGTATGTTTGGGAGATTGAGGATCAGATAACTAGGCTCACTGTGACGCGGGAAACGCTTAAGCAAAGCGCATACCCACTCTTAATCAAGCTGAGGTGATGAGGCAACCAAACATAGTACTCGTAGTACTTGATACGTTAAGGAAGGATATACTCAGCGCATACGGTGGACCTGTGAGGGTGAGTAGCCTTGAGTGGCTTGGTAAGGAAGGTGTCGTGTTTCCAAACCCCATAGCGCCAGCCCCTTGGTCCTTGCCATCGCATGCATCGATATTCACGGGTAAGTACCTAATCGAACATGGCGTTCACGAGACGTATGAGCTTAAGGAGGAGAAATTAAAATACCTAATGAGGAACGTTCCATATGAAACATTGCCTGAGAGATTGAGATCCCTTGGGTATAACACGATAGGTGTATCCGCAAATGACTGGATAGCGCCAGGTACAGGTTTTGAGAGGGGGTTTGACTTATTACTGCATGTTCATGCCTTCGATTCGGTAAAACCAATATTTGATGAAATAAATACGATAACGAAGAGATTAAGAAGTAAGGGTATACTCAACGACTCAACCAATGACCCATTCACCGCCGCTAAACAACTCATAAAGAAGGGTCGATTCCACGAATTGCTTAAACTGTATAGGCTTTATATGAAGGCCTATAGGATCGTAACCTCCCTAGGTTATCCCGAGGATAAGGGTGGTAATGAGATAATTAGGCTCCTCGAGAGCTCGTCACTTAATGAACCATTCTTCCTATTCATAAACTTCATGGAGGCTCACCAACCATATAGGACGGACATGCCGAAATGGAGACTTGTGATGTACAGTCCATTGATTTTTCCCGACCTATTCGGTTATAAGAAAATCCCAAATAGTGTAATGAGGAGAATTAGGAGGGATTATTATAAGGAGGTTGGTATCCTAAATAGGTACTTATGGCGAGTAATAGCCTATCTCAAGACCAGGGGGTATTACGATAATTCGTTAATAATCGTGGTTGGTGATCATGGTCAAGAATTGAAGGAAAGGGGTTATTATGGGCATGCCATTTACCTTCACAATGAAATAATCGAGGTACCATTGATAGTAAAGTTTCCCGGCGGTAGAAAAATTGGAGTAAGGGGTGGTTATCAAAGTCTCACTAGGATATGGGATCTCATCATTAATGTTATTGAGGGTAGTTACGAAGACGTAGTTACTACGGATACGGCCTTCTCTGAGGCATATGGTATAAGTCACGACTTAAGGATTGTGCTCAGTAAGTACATCAATAGACCAGACCTTAATGCGAAGAGGGGTCTCATTGATTGTGAGAGGAGGGCTGTGTATAAGGGTGGTTACAAACTCGTCATGAACTACACGCTCAATAAAATCGAGGAGTTCTCATACAACGGTAAAGACATTGACATAAGTGACCGCAGGGAAATAATTAACGACCTACTGAACGAACTTAAAAACTTCACACGTAGAGGTAATGCATATACCTGAGGGGTATTAATGACCACGGAAAGTACCGTGAATGAGCAAGGTGAGGAATTGCCCTCAGTATGCGTTATTGTACCGACACATTTTGCAGGGCCCTTTACGAGAACTTCTACATTGCGTTCTATTGGGGGTTTTATCTCACTCTTAATTGCTGGTGAGGATATTGATATATTTATGCGGCTTATTGGTGCAAACTTCGAACTTAAATCTTTCGATGCTGTACTTTATTATATAACTAAAAGAAGTATAACTTCATGGGTTAGACAAGCAATAATATGGGGATATGGACAACGAATGCTCATTAAGTATAACGGTTTTAATCCAGAAAATTATGAAAATGCTATTTCTAGATATCATTTGAAAAATATTTATAGTAATTTTATAGATTTTATAACATTTGTTATAACTGCATTTAATCATTGTAAATTAACTCAAGCTACTATTTTACCTTATTTATATATAATTAGAAGGGCTAGCTATTTTGCAGGTTATTATCTATATGGCTTATGACTATGACTAAGATAAGTATCATCATTCCAGTTCATAATGAAAATATAAATATTATTAAAGTCTTAAATTCCATATTGGATCTTGATTATAAAAATATAGAAGTAATTATTATTGATGATTCAGATGATGGTATAACAGATGCTTTAATAAGAGGATGGCTTGAGGTTCATAAGAATGCTAATTTCGTGAGATACGTTCATTTTGAGAGAAGGTTGGGTGTTTCTAGAGCTAGAAATATTGGATTAAAATTAGCTAGTGGTGATTATGTTTTTCTATTAGACGCTGATGTTCTTTTGAGGAAAGACGCTATATCGCGTGCCCTTAAATTAATTGCATCTGATCCTAATATTGGTGCTATTTCGTTTTTATATCTTCATGAGAAACCTGACTTCTTAGAGAAAGTAAATGCTTCACGGTATATTGGTAAGGTTAAAAAAGGCCCCTTAGCAACGGGCGCTGTTATGATCCCGAAAAATGTTATAGATAAGGTAGGTTATTTTAATGAATGCCTAGGTTATCCGCATCAAGTTTATGAAGATTGGGAATACGGAGTAAGAATTAACAAGGCAGGATTTAAAACATTAATTGATGGAACAATAATCTTAACGCATCTTCGTAAGATTTCGTTAATAAATAAAATAAATAATAACAATAATAACCCTGGTAACAATTTAAACATTATTCTTTCAAGATTAAGGGGTTACATTTCAAGAAGAAGAGCTGAAGCATTATTTAGGGTTTTAAAGGCAGGCGATTTAAAATTGAAACTTGAATATAGTCTGTACGCTTTAAGTTCATGGATGATCTTATTGTTACTATTCACACACGCTTTACATTGTTTTGCCGTATTTACTATATCGTATTTTATTGGATGGTTCATTTATTATTTACATGATTTTGGATTTACTAAATTTAAAGATTCTTTACTATATACATTTATAATCATTATCTCAAGAAATATAAGAGCCTTTGCTTTAACATTATGGCTCCCTTTATTTTATATTGGACATATGGATAAATGCAATGAACAAATATAGACCAATAATAGTATTAACATTTGATGATGGAACAATAATACAATTTAAATTAAATAGGATATTTTTTAAGTTACCGGTTACAATATTTATAATAACAGGATTACTACATGATCCACATACAGGTGAATTACTTTTAAGCTCATACATAAACAAATTAAGAGAATTGTTTAAATTAGGTATTGAAATAGCTTCACATACCCATACGCATAAGGATCGTGCTTTACGAGGTACTTAAGTCAATAGTGATGCTTGATTATCCCAGGGATAAGCTTAGGATATACGTTGTTTCATACATTGAGGATGAGGAGGATAGGAAATACGTTGAATCAATAAATAATGAATATGGAACAAACATTGTGTATTTACAGGTTGAATCCCCTAATATAAGTGTTAAGGTGAATTATGGTCTTCACGTATGTATTAATAATGATAATAATAGCAGTATAATATTAGTTACACCGGACGATGTTGTAATCGATCCAACCACGCTTAGGGATGCGCTCAATTACTTAAAAGATCCAAGGGTTGGTGTCGTTACATTTCCTGCCGTTGGAGAGTGCTCATCTTTAACAGAGAAGTTACATCAATGTAAGTATATTGGTATTACATCCACGGCAAATACAATAATGGTAGTTAACGTATTTAAGAGGGAGGTATTTGAGAGGGCAGGTCTTTATAGAGAGGATATGGGTCCTCCATACACAATACACGAAGATTGGGAACTGGGATCGAGGATTAGGAGGAGTGGGTATAAGGTCATTGTTGACGGTAAATTAGTAATGAAGGATCTAGGCGGCAAGACATTGAGAAAAGCCAAAGATAACGATAAACGTATCAAGAAGAAGCATAATCCACTTAATAATATGATTAATTATGCAAAATCATACATTGGTAAGAATTGGTGGAGCATGCTGCAGGTATTCAAGTCAAGCCCCCTTGAGCAATTACTTGAATATGCGTTTTATTTCATGAATCCAATAATCTTCATAGTACTCACGATAATAAATTGGGTATGGAGCTTGGCATACCTGGGGCTGATTTTATTGGTTATTGTTCTTCATAGCTTTGTTAAGGGGTATTACAGGATCTTCCCGATTAGGTATAGAATTATTTACCCATTAGTATTGGTGGGGGTTAGAACATATAGGATGTACTTATTTGTGATCGCATTCATGATGAACGCTATTCATTTATGCTTTAATATCCTTATTAAATTAATAATCCCTGGCCGATGTTATGAATAGGGATGGATTATACGTTGGTTACTCTAGGGTGGATATAACGCCGGAGCATCCAATGGAGCTTGTTGGCTATGTTAGCCGTAGAAATAGGCTTAGTAGAGGTGTGCATGATAGAATATACTGTAGATCATTAGCACTTTCCCAAAATGGAACAACGGTAATAATAGCTTCCTGTGACCTACTTGGACTTTCTCAGGAATTCATTAATAGGGTTAAGGAAAGGTTATCTTCATTCATTGAAGATCCAGGTAACATCATGATCTCGACAACGCATACACATTCGGCACCAGCAACGATATTCCTTAGACGGTCAGGTAATGTGAGTGCGGATTACCTCAAATTCGTAGAGGAAAAATTGGTTGAATCTATCAAGGAAGCCCTAGGTAATTTATCACCAGCCGCACTATCGGTAACCCAGACGTGGGTGTCGGGTATGTGCATTAACAGGGTGAACCCAAGGTTACCAATTGATGATAGGATAATCTCCGTTAGATTTAGAGCAGATAACGTACAAGTCGTCCTCATCAACTTTCAATGCCACCCAATAACCCTAGGTCCCGAAAATAGTTATGTGTCTGCCGATTTTCCTTACTACATCTATGAGTATTACAGTAAAAAGGGTGTTGAGGCCATGTTTATAAATGGGGCCGCTGGGGATGTGAACCCAAGGGTTTCGGGGTTTCAGGGCGCTCAGGAATTAGGTATTTCCATAGTAAAGTCCTTAGATGGGGATGGTAATTACGTAAGTATTAATTCCGACATTAAAATCAATAGGCGCACTATAGAGGTTAAACTTAAGAGTATTGGCGTGGTATCATTGTTATCAAAACTAGTACGCTATGCTATGTTACGAAAGATACGAGCTAATGACTTATATATTGATGCAATGTATGATTGGGCAAAGGAACTTTTCTCAAGGAAAATATTAGGTAATGTCCAATCAGAGATTACTGTGGAGATCACGGGTTTGAGATTATCTAGAGACGTGGCTATAGTATCATGTCCATGCGAGTTATCTAGTTCGTTGGGTTTGTTGATTAGGGATAGGTCGCCGTTTAGGTACACGATGATTGCGAGTTATACCAACGGGTTAATAGGTTATATACTTAGCAAGGATGAGTTTAGGTATAGTAAGTACGAAGCCGAGATAGCACCAAGGTTCTATGGCCTATTGCCTTTCGAGGCTGATTCGGGTGTTGTCGTTGCTGAGGCAATGCTTTCGGTTTTAAATAATCTGCGTAATCCTTAGGAATGAATTAGAGACTCATGGTAGAATGAGGATGAAGTGGCATTGTAATAAAGATTTAAGAGTTAATGGTTATACATTACGCTAGTAATGCCTGAGATCGTTGTCCTAATGCCCGCCTTTAACGAGGCTAGGATCATTACTTACAGTTTACGTTCAATTATTAATCAAAGCATTAAGCCATCCTTAATCATTGTTTGCGATAATGGTAGTTCTGACGGTACCCCTGAAATTGCGAAGAAGGTGCTTAATGAATCGGGCATTAATTACCTGGTATTAGGTGTTCGTAGGTACCCAGAGCTTGGTAAGTACAATATAAATATTGTTTACCACGCATGCGCCAACCAATCCATGAGGTATGGGGCTGATTATGTAGCCATAATAGAGTCGGATACCGTACTCGAGAGGCATTATTTCAAGAAGTTGATTGATGCATTTGATAAGGATGGAAGGTTGGGGATGGCTTCAGGACGTATAATGACATTTAGTGGTCATGAAATAATCCTTGACCCATTTCCATTACCGAGGAATTACGTTGGGTTACCCGGCTCAGCTAGGGTATATAGAGGTGAGTGTTGGCGTGAGCTCAATACCAGGTTTAGCATTTTGAGACTGCCTGCCTGGGACACAGACCACGCAGTCTTGATTACATTACTTGGTTGGAGAATTGCTAAGATTAACGATGCTATAGCTTATACAAGACCTGATAGACCATCTAAAGGTTTTTACAAGGGCGTTATCGATGCTATGCACGGTTTACCCATGGCTTGGGCATTGTACAGGGCGGTCTCGAGATTCGATCCTGATTACCTAATCGGTTACCTAAAGTGCTTAATTAATGATTGTAGTGAGGGCACGTATAAAGAGCTCAAATTAATGTACGAGTTGGGATTTAAGAATGTATTAAAACAAGCCCTGAATCATATTTAAATAGAATTGAACCTGCACTTAGGATACTAGGGGCAACCATACATGGTTTACAATCAAGGTTTATCACTTGACCGTTAAACATGATGAATGAACCATTGATGATACCCACTATCATAATGCCATTACTCAAATGAGCCGAGTCATTATGCAATATAGCATAGATCAGTCTTAACTTCTAGCTAGTAAGTAACAACCATTAACGGCGTTATTAAGTTCGTCTTTGATTACGTTTATTTACTCTCTCGGGTGGTGGCTCGTTCCTGTATAGGTCCTTACGCATGGCTTCAAGTAATTCATCATTACGTCCTAAGAGCCCTGCGTAGGTTAGCATCTCAATACCACTTCTTGATGCCTCATTAAACACGATATTTAGTGTATCCCTCCAGTTCAATTCCCTTAATGTGTGGTGCGCAATAATTAATCTTCTGAGGAAGCCTGCTCTGATTATACTAACGAGGTTATCTATAGCCTTGCCCACGTAATCCTCACCAAAGCCCTTCTTAGATAGGTATAGTGGTGGTCCTCCAACGATTAGTACTTGTGGTCTCATGGTCATGATATAATCAACAGCTGATTGTGCAACTGGACCCTCAACATCGGGCATGAATGTTAATTTACTGTCGCCGTCATCTATCGTTAGCGCGACAACCCTGCCAGTCTTAGACCCCTCCTCTCCGTGGGGTAGGGATGGTGATGCAATCAGCCTTGTCGAGCCTATGGTCAATTCCTTACCATCTACGTAGATTATTTCCTTGGCTAAGCCCTCAATCGCCTTCCTAAGCCCGTAGTAACGCCTCCTCTGGCTCCAGTTTATGTCATTTGGTGACTTCATGAGTATGACCTTGCCCGTGTAGATCTTCCTATAGCTATCCTCGCTCGTGCCCATGTACTCACTTGCGTACGGTACAGTGAAGTGGTCACGGTGGTAATGGCTTATGAATACGTAACCAGCCTCCTCGGCATACCTCTCGAGGATCCCCCTAAGCACCCTAACCCTATTTAACTCCCTGGGATGTGGCGGTAAGCCGAACCTGTTTGGTGATAGGCTCATCCCTGGGTCCAGGAGTATTGCCAGGTCCCTGGTTCTGGCGAATAGTGCCATACTTCGAACCCCTAGGGATTCCTCGGCAATTGGTACAATCTCCATCAACCTAATTAATGCATGTAAGATTTATAATATCTACACCCAAACAACAACTCAGTGGATAGGTTAGGTGTTGGTTTCGTAGGTAGGTCATCAACATGGGACCTACTTAGGGAACTGGTTTTTCCCAACCATGTCTCACTAAGGTATGTGGGTAGTGACACGGAGTGCTCAGGCTTAGACCTCGTGTTGGTTGAGGGTTACATGACTGACCTTGTGCATTGCCCCAGGACCTACGTGATAGATGATGTGAGTGTTGATGGGCTGATTGAGGCCCTAATTAGGGGTTTGGGGCTTGGTGAGTTGAACGTTGGTGTGGACATTGGTAACTCCAGGTGCGGGGTGGCGATACTAACCAATGACGTACCAATAATACACGCAACACTTGGCTTCCCAAGGCTCGTGAAGCTCCTGAGGAGGTTGTCCAGGTACTCGAGGATTAACCTAATGGTTGGTACGAGCCCAGGGGTTTCAGAACTGGTTAGGGACCTGCTGGGTTTCCTGGGTGATGTTGATGTTAGGGTTAGTGTGGTTGATGAGGAGGTGGCAAATAGTAGGAGGGAGTTACTCGAGGATAAGTACCCGTACCTATCGACAGACGAGTTGGACGGCTTAGCCCACGCTTATACGGGCCTGTCTAGGAGCTCCGTGAGGGTTGTTGGTACGGTTTGAGGTTATGTATGATTTAATATATTACACATGTATTATTTACATAATTCCCGTATAATAAGCGTATTTGATCTTGATATAAATAGTAACTCTTATAAGGTGGTTATTACATGGGTTTGCGTATGCCGATAATCATTAGGTGCCATTCCTGCGGTTTCGTGTTTTATAACGATAACCAACTCAAGAGTATTGACGAGGTACTCAGGCAGTGGGGCTATAGATGCCCCGTTTGCCTATCACCTCTAAGTAAGACTCCAATTTCAATGCGTGTTAAAGGATAACTTTTCAAAAATCATGTGCATTAAAATTAAAATAAGCCTTAGCGCCACTTGCCCTGAATGATTAAGGTTTGGTTTGATGCATTAACCGCCAAGCAGGCTAGAATAGCGGCTGTACTCAGCATTGTCGGTAGGGATGAGGGTGTGGAGTTTTTGATAACCTGCCGTAGGTACGATTACATCGAGGAGGTGCTAGACATGTACAACCTACGCTATGTGTGCATTGGTCAGCATGGGGAGAGCGCCAGGGATAAATTGGTTAGAGGCATTGAGAGGCAGTTGGCGCTGCTCGATGTGGTTAGGGATTTTGATGTTCACGTATCCCTAACCTCACCAGACGCCATAAGGGTTGCCTTCGGCCTCGGCAAACCAATAATCGCCCTTACGGACACGGCGCACTCATACTTCGTAAACAAACTAACACTCCCACTGGCTGATGTTGTGGTTGCCCCATCAGCTATACCCATGAGTGAGTGGTCCAGGTACATACCCAGCGCCGAGATTGACAAGGTTAGGGCATTCAACGGGATCTTCGAGTTAATGTGGATTAGTAGGTTCAAACCAACTGGAGAGACCATAGGTAAGCTCGGCCTTAAGAGTAGGGATTTCGTCGTCATTAGGTTTGAGGAGACTAAGGCCTCTTACTACGGCTTTGGCGATAAGTCGAAGCTCCTAATTAGGATGGCCAGGAACATACTGGAGAGAGGTTACTCCGTGGTCGTATTCCCCAGGTACCCATACCAGGAGGACTTGGTCAAATCCGAGCTCGGCCTATTCATGAGACTTGGTAAGTTGGTGATACCCAGGAACGCGAGGCTCGACGGTTTAGATCTAGCGTGGCACGCAAGGCTAGTCATCACTGGCGGGTCCACGATGGCCCATGAAGCAGCACTGCTTGGCACACCAGCCATCAGCTACTTCCCACAGCACTACTACCTCGACGATTACCTAATAAGCAATGGGTTGCCGCTGTATAGGTGTGTCGATGAGGATTGCGTGAACGTACTAAACAAGGTGCTAGATATGGGTATAGAGCATGTGGACACAAGCTCAGTACTAAGGAGTATGGAGGACCCAACAAGACTAATAATAAGCGAGATAAAGCGGCTATCCTCACAAAAACACTAAGGAAAAATTACGGCAAATTACCCACGGAGTATTTTGCGTTGCGCAATCAATTTCTTAATTAGTACTTACGGGTCAGCGATAAACCCACGGGTTGGAACAATACAATAAATCCTACCCCCCTTGCCCAGTCCGCAGCACCTCCTCTAGTGCCACCTTCTCCTTGTTATTCTCCACTATCCACACACCCAACTCCCTCGCCTTATCCACGGCCGATGGGTCAGCCGCCATCGTGTAGATGGCAGGAACTAACCTACCAGAGACCTTGTCCGGGTACCTTCGCCGCACCTCCTGAGCCCTATAGTACACGTCCTTCACGACCTCTGACCCAACCCTAACCTTGGCCTCGCCGACCACGGTTATCGTGCCCGCGTTGCAGTATATATCGATCTCATGAACACCATCGAGATCGACGTACAGCCTCTCCGCAGTGCAGTTATAACCCCTCTGCCTGAGGAGATGTGTGACCCAGTCACGGGCGGACTCCTCAATATTAAGAGCCAACCATTCGAACCTCCTTTCAAACTCCTCCCTAGTTAACATGCGATCCTTAATATCCTTAATTTGAGACCTAATATCACTAATGGTTTTATCGAACTCCTCCCTAGTGATCATCCTGTTTTCTATATTAGTCACTCTATTTTCTATGTTAATCATTCTATTTTCTATATTAGTCATTCTATTCTCCATGCTAGTCACCCTCTTTTCTATGTCAGCCATTCTGTTTTCTATGTTAGTCACCCTGTTTTCTACGTTAGTCATTCTATTTTCTATGTTGGTGACCCTAACCTCGAGACTTGTAACCCTATCCTTAAGACCCCTCACCTCACCCTCAAGCCCCATTATCCTTTCCTCGAGCCTCTTGATGTCCTCCTTCGTTGCCATTTCCTCCCTCAGCTTTTCCAAGTCTTGCTTTGTTGTCACGTTCAGTGGTATCGTTATCACGCCAGCCACAGTCTCGGCCAGTCTCAACCTAGCCTCCGGGCTCCTTG
>WYEB01000054.1_pt1 | contig 51811 bp, 52 predicted proteins | sample 6343061 | NCBI WGS metagenome assembly WYEB01 (sample SAMN13812332, study PRJNA600296) | hot springs metagenome | biome: ENVO:00000051; feature: ENVO:00002007; isolation source: sediment sample from Evening Primrose shelf | place: USA: Yellowstone National Park, Evening Primrose Hot Spring ... | reverse complement strand
GCCTATCGTCTCTCCCTCCTTATCCACGCGTACGTGCTACGTGCGTCTACGATCAGCTAGGCTTCTGCACATTTACTGCTGACCAATGGGTTTCAGATCTTGACCGCGGCCGCCGTGCGGCTCATCGCCGTCCTCATTCTGTTTGGCTAAGCCTTGGGCTGGTTTTTGGTTGATGTAGGTGCTTTTGCAACCGAGAATCCCTAGGGTGGAATATGGGACGCCGCCAGGATGGTGCGCCAAGATGCCCCCATTAGGTCTCTCATCTGGGCCGGGGGAGCCCTTATATGGTCTCGCCAAGGCGGTTCACAGCACCCCCGAGAGGGAGGCGCCGGGCGGGGCCGCTACGGGCTTGTGAGCCTTTCGAGGGCGCGTTCGGCTCCCCTCCGGAAGTGGGAGGATATCCAAGGCTTGAGGGGGATGAATAAGGCGCTGATTGCGACATCCCAATCGCTGACGAGGACGCAGCCGGCGACGTAGTTCTTCACGACGCCTGTGAAAGGGCCTTTGACGTAGTTCAGCAGAACCTCCCGCCTAGCCTCGTCGACTGCCGCCTCGGCATACCCCACGTTGAGGGGTCCGGGGAAGGCGAAGGTTACCCTGAGGGAGTATCTGCCCGAGCTGACGCCGAGCACCTCGACCCGCCTATGGCCGCCCCAGTACTTGGGCATGTCCTCCAGCGTTTCCCCGCTAGCGGTGTCTGTCGATGATTGTGGATATTTCCGCCAGCGGGGTTGGGCCTAGGTGCGGGTTCACCAGCATCGCCCGCACCGCATGGGCCCCCGTCGGGGCCAACGCCACAAAGCCCCCCATCTGGAGGTACCTGAGGCCGATGTTTACAGCCCCTAAGACGTCGCGTTCCCACACCTCGTCCCCGGCCCTCCCAACTCTCAGGCGCATCTTCACGGGGCGGACGCGCCCAGACGCCCCCCTCACCGCAGTGCGGATCACAAGGGGGCTGAATGTTATGCGGACGCCTGAGGGGGTGCGGGAGGAGGTCCCCGCCTCTGATACCTCGACGACTTGTATCGGCTTCTCCTCAAGTAGCCTCACCAGAGTCCTCACGCTCCACTGATGTATGCGGTGTCTCAGCCTCATGCCTTTATCTTCCTCCATCTTCTCTTTGGCCCTCTGCGTGATTCTGCCGACAGCCACGACGGCGTTGTGCTCTTCTGCAAGCTGCTCGATGAATTTGGCCGCTTTTCTCACAACATCCAGCTTCCGCCTTCTTTCGCGGAGCCTCTTCAGCTTCGTCCCCACCTCGCGGTCGGACGTGTGGCGCCCCTCTGCGATTTTTCTCCTCCTCTCTGCGTATGCAATAACCATGCGGCCTAGCCCGGTTTCCAGCCGCCACACCTCCCTAAGCACTCCGCCGACAAACACCGCCGCAGTCACGTTGTTCTCGTTTACGTCAACCGCCACGACGTTCCGCGGGTCTGGATCCACGTCGAAGTCCCTCTTGAAGGTCAGATACGCAACCCAATGCTTCCCCCTCCTCTTCAATTTTAACTCCTCTGTCAGCCTCCACCCGCCGTAGAGATATCTATGTAGTTGCTTATGGCTGGAGCAACGGAGATCCACCCACCTCCCGCCGATTCTCAGCTTGAGCGCCCCGCCTTCAAGTCTCCAGTCTTGTGCGTCTGAAAACGTGAGAGTAACGTGCCTGACCTCTGGCATTTCGGTATACGCCTTGCCCCGCTTCTTAGCGGCTCTAAACGATTTGGCTCTTCTGACGGCGTCGCGGTATGCGCCTTTTATGAGCCTCGTCGGCAACCATTGATGCTCCCGGCGGAACTTGGCGTAGAAGACCTTGTGGAGCGTCGCTTGGGATGCTCCATGCCTAACGGCGTATTCCGCCATCTCCTCAACCATCCTCCTATACGCGTCTTCAACGCTCCTCAGAATCCGGCGCGTCAAACTGTTCCCGAAGCAGTTAACTGCAACAGTTCTAGTCAGAGTCTTAGACGGCATGTTTTATACACGAACTTATCCTCTCGTATTTTCTCGACCTCATGCCATATATTCTAGCCGCGAGCGACGTCACAAGCTCTACGAAGTCCTCAACGAGCTCCTGGACGTAGTCCTTGGACTCCTCTTGAAAAGCGACATATACCTCTGCGCCGTATGCCCGGAATAGTTCTTTAAGGTATTCAAATCCGAAGCGCGTCAACCTGTCTCTATACGCCACAACAACCGCGTCTACTTCACGACGCTTCGCCATTTCGACCAGCTTCCTCAGCCCTCTTCGGTCTTCCTTAAGCCCGCTGGCCATGTCTACGACAGCTACATATTCGGCGTTGGGGAAGTTGCGGGCAACCCAAAGCTTCAACGACTCCACCTGTCTTTCCAGATCCTCCTTCTGCGTGCTGGAGCTCACCCTCGCATATATCGCCACGCGGCGTTTGGCTACACCCCCGAGTAGCCGCTCAACCTCGCTGTAGGGTATTCTCCACCTCCCGTAGACGTTGTATGCAGTGATTCGGCTGCTCTTGATCCATTTAATCACCGTCACTCTGGCTACGCCCAACATCTTTGCAAACTCCCTACTATCTAAGTATCTTTCGGCAACCACCATATTTAGAAGTAGAGGTATTTAAATTACTCATGATAAGCTAACAGCCTAGAGAGGCGGCGCCAGACGGTCTCCGCGTCGCCGACGCGCCGCTCCACCCTGAACTTGACAGCCCCCAACATGAGGGGCCCACCGTACTGACATTAAAAACTTATTCCACATCGGCGGGGCCGGCAACCCCCCCTCCACGGCCCGTGGAGCGCCGCGCTGAGGTGTAGATGACGACGTCTTGTCTGCCGCCGTAGAGACGCCGGCAACACCTTCATAAGCCCGAGCCCTCTCTGAACCAGGGGTTGCGGAGTGCATACCCGCGGCGCCGACTACCGCCGCGTGCAGATGAGCCCGCCATCGGCGCATAAGGTCGGGCTCCGCCTATGCGGCTAGCCGATGAGGACTCCCCCGGAGGGAGTAAGCGTTTTTTACACCAGCCAGTGGATGAACCGTGATTAGGATCGATAAAGCCAAGTGGAGAAGTGTATTGACCAGGTCCGCCATAGTGGTGCTGGTGTTTGTACTACTACTTGAAATTAAATTCGTGGATCTCAACATTAAGGCTAATAGCCTAAGTCGACCCGGGTTTGAATACGTGTTGCTTAATAAGAGCGATGCATATGCGTTGATCGTCGATTCTCTGCCAAACGTTAAGTATAGATTAGATGTGAGACTTGAGGTTACTAGAGGCTCGGCGCTGGTTATTCTTAATAACGGCAGTAAGATCTTGATCGAGGCGGGTCTTATATCTCCGCCCCCCATTGAGATAACCCTAACTAGGGAATTAAGGTTCGACGGCTTCATCTTGCGGCGTCTTTGGTCTTATACGTGGCTCAACATTAATGGAAACTTGTATAAATCAGTCCCCCCTTCAATATCTGGCAACTCAACATTTAAGGTCATCGAGGTGTCCTTCGAACTATCCAGAGAGAGACCCGTCGACGCAAAACTGCTCTACTTAGGCTCGCTTTCAGCCTCAACGCTAGGAAATGCCACATATTTGGTAGATGTGCTCAGCGACGCGGCCGGCCCAACCCCAGCATTGATAGTGGTCGGCCTATCTGGTGGAACCATTATCAGACTGTCGTGGTACTGGGTGGTTGTGGCATGATGAACGACGTGGCTGAGAAGGTGCTAAGGCTCCGGGATGCGTTAGAGACCGTGGAGAGCATCAACAACCAGCTTGATGAACTGCGCAAGATATTCATAGTAGTGCTAACCGTGGCCGTGGCGACGCTGGGCATCGCCAGCATCTTGTGGTACATGTGGGGGATAACATATCCTCAATTATACGACATGTGGTTGATTGTGATCACCGCGTTGATCTTCTTTCCGCTGGTGTATGCGGCGCGCAGGTTGGACAAAGCCGCCGAGGTCAAGGGGTTTTACCAAGATTGGGGCGAGAAGCTTAAGGAGGGGCCGCCGGGCGTGTTGGCCATACTGGAGAGTCTTGACTGGGACTACGTGGAGTATAGAGTCAACAGGGCCAAGACGCTCTACCCAATCCTGCTCATCATAGACGAGGCCCTGTGGATAGCGTTTCTGTTGATCTTCGTAATGCCTGCCTACGCGATTCTGAACGGCTTCCTATTCAACACAATAGACACCCCGGCGCTGGTTGGTTCAGTGGTTTTGGCGGTGACCATAGCCCTGGCCATAACCTGGGGCGAGGTGGTCGACACGTTCAAGACCTTGTGGAGCCTCGACTCGTTGCTCTGGGAGATTAGGTGGCTCTACCATGAGTACAGAAAACTTCAAACCTAACCTCTACGTGCTGGCGAGGATAATCAAAGCCCTGATCGACAACGGAGCCATGAAGAGGACCAACCTAGCCCAGGCCTCAGGGCTGTCCTACGACAAGCTCCAGAAGTACCTAAACTGGATGATCGAAAAAGGCTTGATCACGGTAGACGGCGACGGCTACGTCAGCCTAACTAGAGAGGGAGCTAAGGCCTACGACGAGCTAGTCCAGTGGATAATAAAATACGTCGGAAGCCTAAGGCTAGACAAACGCTGGCGCCCACGCCCCACCTAATCAACCACACCACGAAGCACCGGCGCACGGCAAGCGGGGATCACACGGCGAATTTCAAGAGACTCGGGTTTGAGACAGCCGATGAGGGGGCAACTGTGGCCACTGTCACTGTCGTTGCTGTAACTTTATACTAACACCAATAGGTTTCGGCATGCGCCGCTTATATCCCACATTCCCTAACATACAGAAACCACAACGACGTGATATTAGCTGGATCCGCAAAAGGCGTAATGAAGACGAGACATAAAAGGCCGAAGCTCTAGCCCCCGCGGGCCCTTTACTCCTTGATTGCCCCCGATAATTGAGTGTATATGGTCGTTGCGGTTGGTTGGCGTTGGATGTGTTAAGAATATTAACTCTGTGGTAGGCCCTAGGGCTTTCGGTACGTTGCATCTCTCAATTTCAGCCTCCTATTTATTATATTGCAATCTATTTTACTTCTATTAATTAAACAATGATCTATAAAGAATTTATACAACTTTTATTTTAAGTCTATTTAATAATTCTTTGTCTTCGAGAAGCATTCTTCTAAAGATTGCTATGGGAAGGTCTGCGGCAATTAGCTTATCGCCTATTATGGCTGGATTTTGACTCTCCACTACGCGTCGATCTTGGTGAAGAATGTAGACGTTGAGAAACATGCCTAACTTGGCAAGAGCCGTATCGATGTGTTTTATGCCTGTGGGTCTTATATAATAACGTATGTAGATAGCGGTTCTCTGCGAGTCCACCGGGGCGAAGAATGCAAGGATCCTCATGTTTTCCGAAATGTGGTTCTGCCACAGGTTGGGGTAAATGAACTCAAGATAAACGCCGGCTTCCCGAGGGTCGACGTCCAGCTTCAACCTAGGCTTCTGCCCCAAATCTTTCTCAGCAACGGCGTACCATACGAATGTGAGGTCGTCGATTTGCTTCACAGCAACGCCGTTTATCAACGTTCTACTGCCCCTCCCTATGGTATTGTGGTGCACAAAGGGCAGATGAAATACATCGAGCTGATTCTCCACTGCCCGTGGAAAAGAGATGTTCCACGTTTCCCAATACTCCGCATAGGTCTCGAAATCCTTAAGATCGTCGAAGAACCTGGGCGGCGCCTCCGGCTGCCCCGGACCGTACCACATCCAAACTATGCCATGTTGTTCGTAGAGCACATAGCTCTTAGCCCTGAGATAGCTGGGGGGCTTCTGGCTCCTTCCCATCGCTGGGACGTGCACCGCCCTACCCGCACCGTCGAACTCAAAGCCGTGGTAGGGACATTGAATCAATCCATTAACGACCTTGCCCTGAGACAGCAATGCCTGCCTGTGTGGGCAATAGTTGTTCAAAGCCATTATTTTTCCGTCGCCATCCCTCCAAAACACCATGTCTTCCCCCATCCTCCGGACCCTATACGGCTTGTTTCGCTTGACCTCCCTGGACGCTAGAATGGCTATCCACATGGCGATCCCACAACTACTCTTTAAAAAACATCCCTCCTTATCTCCGTAACACCCAACGACTTCTTTGGCGACTACTCGTCTTAAGGCTTGCAACCCGGCGTGGCTGGTTGCGGGGGACGTTGCAAGCACGCGCCTCAGGCGGGCTTACCCAAGGCGTTTGATGGATACGGGCAGGTCTCCGTAGGTCGCATCTCCCGACGTCAGCATCTTGTAGAGCTCGACGAGCCTGCGCCCGAGGAACCTCACGAATTGTTTATTGAGCCGAAACGCCCAGCAACCTGCCCCTCATCTGCTCCTCTTGACCTCCTCGACGTAGGGCCGTGCCAGCCCGGCGTACGTCCCAGCCACCTTCGCCGTCCTGCCTCTGACCTCTACGTAGGCGACCTGCGCGGCCGAGGCTCCTGTGGCATCCGCGTAGTATATGCCCTCGCCCGTCGAGTCGTCCACGAGACCCGCCGCCTCTATGGAGGCAACCCCGCGGCCCAGCGAGAGGTCGGCATCCACGATGCCCAGGGTTACGCCGAGAAGGTGCCGCTTCTCGAAATAGAGAGGCGGCTAGAGCCTGAATGTCCGCACGGGCCGCTGCTGGTCGGCTTTTAAGCCTTTCTGCGGCTCAGCCTTTGGCGAACCCCAGCACGTCGGCGAAGTTGGCCAGATCTAGCAGGCCGTGTCCGCTGAAGCTTATCAGCACGACCTTTCTTTCGCCGGTCCTCTTGGCCTCGTCTGCCACCTCCTTGACCGCGGGTAGGACGTGGGCGGTCTCTGGGGCCGGCACGTAGCCCTCGAGCTGGGCGAATAGCTGCGCCATCTTGAAGACCGTTTCCTGGTCGTAGTCTCTGCCATCGACCCAGCCCTTGTGCATGAGGTAAGAGAGTGTGGGAGCCACGCCGTGGTACCTCAAGTCGCCTGCATATATGGGGGGCAGCACGAAGTCGGCCCCTATGGTGTACATCTTGAGTTGCGGCAACAGCCTGCCGGAGTCCGGGTCGTCGTATCTATAGACCCCCTTGGTTACCTTGGGCACCTCCAGAGCGCCGACGGCTATGTACCTACGCCTGACCTTCCCCGACCTCAGCTCGTCGCCTATGAAGGGATAGAAGGCGCCTCCCCAGTTGGACCCGCCGCCGACAGCCCCTATGAACACGTCGGGCTCCTCTCCTATGAGCTCCAGTTGCCTCTTCGCCTCGAGCCCAGCCACCGTCTTGAACATTATGTCTGAGTTTATCACGCTACCCACCACGTACTTCCCGCCGTGCTTCAAGGCGTATTCAGCCGCCTCTGTGATGGCGACGCCGAGGGAACCCGGGTGGTTCGGGTTCTCGGAGAGCAACCCCCTGCCGAAGTCAGTCAGCTCGCTGGGGCTTGGGTGCACCTCCGCGCCGTACATCTGCATGAGAAAGCGGCGGAGAGGCTTGGCGTAGTAAGACGCCCTCACCATGAACACATGAGCCTTAACCCTGAAGAGAGCCGCCGCAAGAGACACAGCCGACCCCCACTGCCCAGCCCCCGTCTCCGTCGTGACGAACTTAGCCCCATCCCTCAAGGCGTAGTAGACCCAGGCCAGGGCTGAGTTCACCTTGTGGCTCCCCGTGTATGTGTAGCCCTCCATCTTGAGGTATATCCTCACCGGCGCGTCGAGATACTCCTCGAGCCTTTTGGCCCTTATCAGAGGCGTCGGTCTACCCACCTGGATATACCTCTCCCGCACCTCCTCAGGAATCTTGACATACCTCTCAGTCGAGAACTCCAGCCTCAACGGCTCCGAAGGCACCACCCGCTTAAGGAGCTCCAACCTCCTCCCGTTGTCAGGATCATGAGGCGGCGGAAGCGGCTCCGGCAGATCAGCCAAAATGTTGTACCACCTATCCGGCAACTCCTCCAGGGGCAGGTCAACCCTCAACCTATCCGGCATAAATCCCAAGATAAATTGCCTATATAACACTTCACGACCCCTATATTCTCCACAATCACGAAGCTCGTGCCTGTCGATGGAGGCATATTTGCAGTCACCCCTTTCGACATACAGTCAATATCAGGCCCCCTCTAGATCTGAGCATCCAGACTCCACAGAGAGGACAAGCCTAAGTGTTATCAACCTCCGCGATGCCCTCGTCCGACCCCACCGCGAACACCACGTCACCAGCGACCCCCTTCACCCCCTGGAACGGCGGGAGGTCGAGGGCTTGTGCCCTTCCAGCCATGCTATACTTCCTCTCGTTACAACACGCACCCCTAAGCCGCCAGACCCCTCAGATCCAGCAAGCCCACACCGCGCACCAGCCCGAGACTCAGCCCCGCCGCCCCATATCCCCTGCCGAGCGGCTACACGGCGAATCAGCCCCGGGGACCCGACAAGCGTCGCGGCATGTGCCCAGCGGCTTGGAGGAAGTTAGGCGCCGCGTTAAATATTTAACCAGCTGTTTAAAATTCGGCGTTTATAAATCGTCGTGCAGAATGCCCTTTATCTTTGTCTAATCGTTCTACTTCTTCGCCGTGTTGGTTTTGTAAAGCGGAGATCCAGTTTATAAAACGTCGTGCAACTTCCCGGCACATGCCGACGCCGAGGAGAAAAACACGCAGATAAACACATCTACACACCCAACACACTTTACCTATAGACAAGACACAGCAACCCACACAGCCCAGCCAAGCGCCACCGAGCCAAAACACAGACAAAAAACTTAAAAACCCACACATCCAAAACTCCACAAGACCCAGCATCTCCAATAGAGAATTGAAACCTTAAACACACGCTTGCCAAAGCACGATTTCCCTTGATGGTGCATCTCCAATAGAGAATTGAAACTGCAACGGCATGTAGCGGGGTGATTCCGAAGTTGTCTGCCGTGTTGGCATCTCCAATAGAGAATTGAAACAAACTCAAAACCAGGTGGCCGCCGAGAGGGCGGCCGGGGCGCATCTCCAATAGAGAATTGAAACCTTGGCGATTGCCTCTTTCATCTCCATGTCAATCATACCCCCGCGCATCTCCAATAGAGAATTGAAACGAGGAAGCCGCCACGCCACCCTCCTCACTCGACGGGATGAGTGGCATCTCCAATAGAGAATTGAAACAATGTGTCTTCCCCGCCCCGGTGGCCATTTGGACGACTGCCGCGCATCTCCAATAGAGAATTGAAACCTGGGGCCGGCCACCACGGTCAGCTTCGTCGGGAAGTCGAGGCATCTCCAATAGAGAATTGAAACCGTGGGTTGGGGGGGGGTGCCCGCCCCCTTCGCATTGCGGGGGCATCTCCAATAGAGAATTGAAACCGACTTTTTCACAGCACTCCACCAGGCCTCTGCAGGGACCACGGCATCTCCAATAGAGAATTGAAACCTTAACCACCTTATGAATAGCGTTGCCTATAAGACCGTCGTTACGCATCTCCAATAGAGAATTGAAACTTTTTGTGGGGATTTGGGATTGGGTTTGGGGGGTTGTTTGCATCTCCAATAGAGAATTGAAACCACCTCGAACGGGTGCGCCCTGGCTACTGGAAGCAACAAGTGGCGCATCTCCAATAGAGAATTGAAACCACCGCCACCTTCGGCTTCTGCAGTTTCGCGTTTCTGTTGGCATCTCCAATAGAGAATTGAAACGTGGCGGTGGGGGAAGGCATACGTTATTCCGCGTCAGGAGGTGGCATCTCCAATAGAGAATTGAAACAGCATGAGGATGCCGACCGCATACGGCGGCATCTCCATAGTTGCATCTCCAATAGAGAATTGAAACCTCCACCTCGTCCCGCACGACGGCAAGCTGAGCCGCCCTGGCTGCATCTCCAATAGAGAATTGAAACGAATGCGGTAGATCCCCAATGCCATCAACCTGTCTACAATTTCATCGCATCTCCAATAGAGAATTGAAACAGATCCGGGTCGTAGGCCCTGTCGTAGTAGACCTCCAGGTAGAGCATCTCCAATAGAGAATTGAAACCATCGACGTGGAGCCCCGCTTCGAAGTTTTCGATCAACACGAGCATCTCCAATAGAGAATTGAAACCTCTGCAACATCTGCATCAGGTGGTAGCATAATTTCATCGATGACGGCATCTCCAATAGAGAATTGAAACGCTTCTGCTGTACTCCTCACGCGTCGGCCGCACTAGCACCAGCATCTCCAATAGAGAATTGAAACCCGCGGCCCACACCCACGGGTTCTTTCCGGCTAAAAGCCGCATCTCCAATAGAGAATTGAAACCACCTTAATCGGCGCGTTGCCGGCCAGCGCAGACACGGCCTTGGCATCTCCAATAGAGAATTGAAACGTCGCTGAACCGCATCCCCAACGCACGCGCTGTCTCAATATGCATCTCCAATAGAGAATTGAAACCGCCCCCCGGGCGCACTCGGCAGAGACAGGCCCCCGGGCTGGCCTGGCATCTCCAATAGAGAATTGAAACCGGTTGTGGCGTTTGGCAGGGCGTTGCTTAGCACAAACACCTCGGCATCTCCAATAGAGAATTGAAACTTGCCGTTACGCAACCACGTTCTTTCAGCAGTTGCCAGGTCATCTCCAATAGAGAATTGAAACGTTATCCCAGGCCAGAACAATATCTCCACGCCGGCGTATTGAAGCATCTCCAATAGAGAATTGAAACATGTATCCGCTGGGTTGCAGTCCAGACTATGGTGCTGGTGCATCTCCAATAGAGAATTGAAACAGATCCGGGTCGTAGGCCCTGTCGTAGTAGACCTCCAGGTAGAGCATCTCCAATAGAGAATTGAAACTGCGACTTATGACTCGATATCGTAGCGACGATCTCCACAGGCAGGCATCTCCAATAGAGAATTGAAACCGTCTATATGCCACACGACCAGCACCTGGCCCCAGCCGCCAGGGCTGGTGACAGTGCTCCGCCACCATCTCCCGTCGTCCCTCCTCGCAGAGAGGTTGTATCCGCCTATCTCCACCTGGAGCTCCCTGAACTTCACGACGGCTTCCGCCCTTTCCAGCGCCTGCCCAGACAACACGTCGCTGTTGTAGTACTGGCCGGCGGAGAACTCGGTAAGGGCCAGGGGCGGGAAGTGGATCACCGTGGACTTCCCAGAGCCGTTGGGCCCGTAGAGGACCACCTTGTCCCCCTCGATAACCACGTCCCTCATCGTCTTCAAGGTCTTGATTTGAATAAGCGCGAAGTGAGGCGTCAATTATTTAAAAAGCCATTGGGTTCCTTGAAAGGGATAGGGACCTGCCTATCTGAGCTTGACTATGCCGTACCCCAGCCTGGTTTTCGCTCCGAGTCCCTCCGCCAGGGCCTCCTTGATTAGGCTGTATATCTCCTTGGTGCATTGCGCCTCTATGGAGCGGGACGCCACAAAGAAGTCGAAGGTGGCGCCGGGCTTGACCACGGGAAAGACGAGGGGGGTCGGCTCCGCGTGGTCCTCTCTGACGTCCGGCTCCTTGTAGTGCGGCGTTATGACGTCCGGCTCTACGGCGGCCGAGGTGGTGGGGAGGGCGTCGGTTGTGATCAACGCCCCCTCCTGCCCCACGTATCCGAACAGATCGGCCGGCGGCAATCCGCAGGCGCCTCTCCGCGCCCCCGCCCTAAGGGCGCCCTTGAGCGTGGTCGCGGGTATATAAGGCGCGTTGAATAGAGGATGCCACGCCAGGCCTATCTCCAGCGGCATGTAGGGATTGCGGAGATGCACCGCGAGGGGGGTCTCCGTCTCCACGGTCAAGCGGAGGACCAGGGGGAACATGCTCCTCAGCTCCCTCTCCACGGCCTCTAGATACCTCGCCGCCGCGGCCGTGTCGACGGAGAAGTTCCTCAGCCCCACGGCTACCTCGCGGCTATACATCGAGAGCCTGGCCTTCTCCTCCGGTTTGACCCTCATCCATTCGAGCAACTTAAGCACGACGCACGAGGTCACGTTGTAGCCCTGCTTGACGCAGTCAAGGGCGAACACCCCGCCTTCCACTCCCCGCTGCTGGGGCCTCCCGCCGGGCGGGCCTCTGGCGGCCGGCGGCCGCCTCTGATGCCTCATGGCCATACCCTCTGGGGGCTCCACCTCCCTATGAGCTGGAGAAAGCGGCTGTGCGCCCCCCTGATCCTCCTCTCGTCTACGGAGATGCTGTCGACGCCGCCTCCGCCGACCCACTTGAGCCTTGGGGGCCAGTCGGCCGAGAGGAATATCGATATGTAGGTCCCTCCCCCGTACCTGTGGCGTTGCGAGTGGGCCGCCGCGAAGACAGCGGAGGGCCTCCTCAGATCGCCGCCCTGGGGGTCCATGTAGCCCGTGCCCCTCTGGCTCCTCGGCAGGCCGAAAAACCAGGCGTCTCGGTCCATAGGGTCGGGCGCGGCGAAGCTCCCCGCGGCCAGCCTGGCCCTGTTGGGCCGCAGGAAGATGTTGTGGATGTCGGGGAACCCGGCCGAGACTTTATACACCTCGAAGAAGCCCCGGGCGGCCGCGGGGAACGGCGGAAGCGACTGCGGCGCGGCGCCGCACCTCTGGACCCTCACGCCCGCCCTCGCCGCCTCTAGGAGCTCCTTCACGCCGCCGCTGGGGGCGTCCCCCCGCGCCTCCAGCACATCGACGACGCCCAGCGACTTCCTCCCGCCTTTGCCCAGCCCGGAGAGGGTGAGGGCGAGGGCGAGCGCCGCCGCGGCCGAGGCGAAAGATCTGTGGCTCCCCTCCACCGTCAGCCTGAACCTGCCCCCGACGGCGTACTCCACCTCTCTAGACAGCGCGAGGAGGTCGAGCCTCTGGATGCCCCTCTTCTGCCTCCTCCTAACCGCCTCAACTCTGGGCTTCTCGAGGACCTCGACCCTGACCTTGTACGCCGAGGCGGCCTTGGTGGAGCCCAGGCCCAGGTCCTCGGCCACGGCCCTCGCCGTGTTCTCAGCCAGATCCTTCACGCACCCGGCCTCGTAAAGCGCGCCGGCGGCGGCCGCCCTCGCCCACCACCTCCAGACGCCCTTCACGGAGGTGGGCCTTATGTAGAAACGCGGGTCCACCAGGTCGGGGTCGTACCAGCCCACAGACAGGTGCGTGGCTATCGTGAGCTCGAAGACTGCCCTCATTCCCCCCTCTCGAACTTCGCCTCGGCCAGCTTCTTAAGCCAGTCCACATACTCGGCGAGCTCCGCGTCTATCAAGTCGCCCAGCCTCTCGGCCTCCCTCAGCGCATCCCCCAGCGTGTCGGCCTTCACGCCCAGAGCCCTCAGTGCGTCGACGAGGCAGAGGCCGTACAGGGCGTACCCCCTATCCTCCTTCGACAGCTTGGAGCTACATATGGCGCTGATCCCCTCCTTCACGTCGCGGTAGCCGAATATGTCCCGCTCGCTGGACCTAGCCGCAAGCACGGCAAGGGCGTAGGCTGTGCCCACGTAGTATATATCTGAGGGGATCTGCCTAGCCCTCGCCCTGAAAGCCGACCGGGCATCCCTGTCGCACACCTTCTCTATCTGCTCCACACAAGCCAGAGCCCTCTCGAGCCACGACGTCATAGCAACAACTTCACAAGCCCCCTGCCCACGGTCTCCTTGCCCCCAAGCCACAAGGAGCCCTTCACCACGTCAGCCACATATGCGCAGGGGTTGCCGTCGACCTTAACCTGCTTCTTGCAGATCTTCCTCTCGCGGTTCACCACCTCGTCGTTGTTACACTTTGAAATGTCTTCAACCTGCACCCGCACGCCCACGGCCGAGACGCGCCGTCTGGCGCAGTAGTACCCCGACACGAACACCGTGAAGGGCGGGATGTACTCCTCGCTCCACGGCCCCACATCCACGGTCTTGGTCTCCTGCTTGAGGCGGACTCTGTACTGCACCAGGAGGCTCCGCCGCACGACCCCCGCGATGTCCTCGTCCGACACCACCGCGAACCCCACGTCGCCGGCGATCCTCTTCACCCCCTGGAACGGCGGGAGGTCGAGGGCCGGCGCCCTTCCGGCCACGCTATACTTCCTCTCGTTGATCACCGCCTCGTTTCCGACGGCGTATCTATCGTCAGAGAGGTAGACCTCGCCCCTCTTGGGCCTCGGGACCTCCGGCAGGCTGACCGCCTGGGCGGCGCCCAGCGCCTCGGTGTACAGCCTCACGAAGCTTAGGAGGAGCGGCGAGGTGACGTACACCCAGACCCCCCTGAGGGACCTCGCGGGGATGGCCACAAGCTTGGCGTCTAGAAACGCGACGGGCGACGCGAAGTCAGACGCCTCCTCTGGCCTGGGGCCAAAGGCCGCGAGAACCCCGGCACACTGCTCCAGCTTCCCCACGCACAAGCCGTCGCGGAACAGCCCCAGCTCCGCCTTGGCCCTTATGGCGCCCTTCAACGAGGAGGCCCAGACGGTGGGCAGACCAAACTCGTCACGTTGCACGGGCAGGTCGACCTGCGCCTCCTCGCTTCTGCCGACGCCAGGATGTACCGCGGTCAACGCCACCAACCAGAACAACTTCCCTTCCATAAACTTTAATAAATACTATATTTAAAATTTTATGGATTGGTTTGCAAAGGCTTACGCCCTCCTTCACGACCCGCCGCACAAGGCGCTTTGGTTCGAGGGCTATAGGATATACAGCAAGAACAGTCACGAGGAGGAGGCGCGCCAGATGCTCGCAACGATGCTCATGGCCACGCCCCTCGGCGGGAGGGCACCCCCGACCAGAGACGCACTCGCGAGAAGGGTAGATCTGGCCGACAGAGTCGCCGCCTCTCTCGACAGATGGGCGTTGCCCAAGCCCGACGGCGGCTACTGGGTGAAAGCCAAGGCCCTCTACAACCCCTTCAACGTCAAGTACAGCTTAGAGATAGAGAGGCCAGACCCCAAGACCTTCGAGGCGGCCTACCTGGACTACGTCCACGACGTCAACAACATCTTGAAAGAAGCCTCAAGCGAAAGAGATGCCTACATGCTCCTCTACGCGTCAGCGGAGCTCGCCTGGGCGCTGAGAGACCTTCCGGCGTTGCCCGCCGACACCAGGGCGCCGACCCACACCATTTTCGACCACCTGTACGCAACGACCTCAGTCATGAACTGGGTAGGCGAGGGGGGCGGGATGCGGGGATGCCTCCTGGAGGTGGACATACCGGGCATACAGAAGGTAATCGGCTCGGCGAGGAAGGCCGGCGATTACAACGCGGGGAGCCTGCTCGTGTCGCTGGCCATATGGCTCACCGTTTGGCAGTACATGAGGGTCTACGGGCCGGACGTGCTCCTCTCGCCTACGCCCCGCTTCAACCCCCTCTTCTACCTCCAGCTGGAGAGGGAGATAAAGGGTGGTAGCGAGGCGCTGGAGCGCTACTCAAGATTCGTCGCAGAGATATTAGGGTTCAAAGAGCTCCCCGAGTCGGGGAGGGGAGGGTGGGCCGGGCCCCTCATGCACTCCCTCGTGATCAGAGCCTCGGTGATGCCCGGCACCGCGTATTTGATGTTGCCAGACTGCGGTGAGGCGGAGAAGGCGCCGGACTACTTCGACAAAGCGCTGACGGCCATAAAAGATGCAGTTCTGGGCTCGGAGGGCGTGGACCCGCCCCTTCCGATCCCCCTCGGCATAGATAAGAACAGTTCCATCTACAAGCTGACGGTGGAGACGCTGCGGCAGATGCCGATGCCCTACCTACCCTTCAGGTATAGATACGTGTCTGTGGAGGAGGCCCGCGAGGAGGCCAGGAGGCTGGCGGAGGTGCTGTCGCGCGGCGGCCCGCCCGGCGTCTTCGACGAGGAGCGCCTCCTCTTCTACGCCGCCCGGCGTCTGCTCCACCGCAGACCAGCCGTGCCGAGAGTACCCTCCTGGTTCGCCAAGGGCGGCGCGCCGAGGTTTAAAAAGCTCTACGACGGGCCGTGGATCCACAGCACCCTGGACCCAGACCAGCCAGCCTCGCTGAGGTTCGGCCAGAGCCCCGACTCACTGGACTACGACGAGGCGACCAAGAAGACGCTTGAGGAGCGGCTAGGCCGCGGGTGGGACCCCAAGGAGCTCAAGAGGGTGTTCAAGCCGAAGGAGGCCCTAGGGCCCGTGGACGTGCTGAGGAGGGCGCTCTACTACGCGGCCACCAGAGGACGCCTCCCGTCCGTAGAGGTGATCGCCTTGTCGTGGTACTACCAGAGGGAGAGCTGGATGGATGGGTGCCCGGAAGATGTGAGGAACGCTGTGGAGAAAATAGTTCAGGGGGAGGACGCCGAGGAGGTCATAGGCCCCTCGCCGGCCCCCGACCAGGCGCTTCGGCGGTGCAGGCCGCCCGGAGAAAAGGCGCCGCCCATGTCGTTTATGTACGCCATAATCAGCGCAGACGGCGACTTCATCGGGCAACTGAATAGAGGGTGCGTGAGGGGGCTCGGCCCCGACGTGGGGAAAGCAGTTGACGAGATCCTCCCCAAGGACGCCGACGGAGACGCCGAGCAGTGGAGGAGAGACAGAGATGCCGCCGCCCAAGCCCTCAAGGCAACGCGGGCGCTGAAGGATGCGGAATGCGGCGATGCGGCGCAGGATTTCGGCGACGTGGCCTTCGTCATCCCGTCACCGTCGTACTACGCCGCGCTCTCGGCCTCCCTAATGGTGACCGCCCTCAAGGACGTCAAGACGGTCCTCAAACACGGCGGCGAGGCGGTCTACGCCGGAGGCGACGACCTGCTGGCCTTCGCCGCCAGGCCAGCCGCGCTGGAGATAGTTAAGGAGACCCGGGAGGGATACCACGGCGAGAAGGGATTCCACAGGCTGAGGAACTACGCCCTGCCGGCGCCCGCCGCCTACGGCAGAAGCTACTCGGTCAGACTAGCCCACTCCATCACGGACTTCATGGCTGTCGAGGTCTGGGCGGCACACGAGGCCGTGGAGAAGGCCAAAGACGTCGTGAAGGGGAAGGACGCCCTAGTGGTGTCCACCTCCACCGGCCACATGGGCATCGCCAAGACGCGCAACGTCGACTCAGTCATGAAGGTGGTGGCGGCCCTCCTAGAGGGAAGCCTCTCCAGAAACCTCCCCTACGACATGGAGAGGGAATTCGCCGAAGAAAAAACGGAGGAGAAAGAGATCAGGCGCAGAGCCGAGGAGGCCCTTTTGAGGTACATCGCAGAGAGGAACGCTAGGGGCGACGGGAAGGCGGCTGTGGAAGCGCTCGCCGAGCTACACAGAGAGATGTGGGAAAGCTTAAAGCTGAAGGAGACGCAGGACAAGCAGAAGAGGGCGCAGGTCGAGGAGACATGTGACGAGCTGAGGATAGAGGGGCCCTGGCGGAACACGGCGGAGCTCCTGAAGGCGCTCCGGGAGTTCCTATGATCGAGCTGAGGATAGTCCCCCTGGGGCCCGCCCGCTTCGGCACCAGAAACGTCGCCTCGCCCGCAGTGGCCAGCAGAGACGACGTGTGGATAGCCCCGCCGCCATCCACGGTCCTGGGAGCCCTCGGCGACCTCCTCGGCGTACAGGCAAGGTGTCCCCAAGACGTCGGCAACCCGACACAAGCCGCCGAGGAGGCCCTGACGGCCCTCGCCGACCAGCTGGGGATGCGCATGATGTGGGGCCCCCTGGTTAAAATAGGCAACAAGGTAGGCATCCCCGCCATGGACTTCGCCGCGTTCCCCGACGGCTCACCAAAGAAGTTCGACAAGAAGACGCGCATAGGCCTCGCACTCACCGAGCAGAAGGCCGCCAGACCCGGCCACCTCTACCGCGCCACATACCTATACCCCAAGAACGTCGCCTACATCTACTACATCGACGGCCTCACCGTCATAAAGCCGACAGCCGTCAGACTGGGCGGCGAGGGCAGATCCGCGCTGATAGAGGCCGTCGAGACGGACTTCAAGCCCCCCGAGAAGATCAGCGGAACCGCCGTGCTCATGACCCCCCTGCTGATGCCAGACGGCGAGGTGCCCCCATGCCTAAGGCCCAAAGGCGCCCTCAAACTAGACACCAAAGAGTGCAAAGCCAAACCCGACGAAAGAGTCAAGGTGCTCCAGTGGGGCCTAGGCTTCAGCGACGTATGCCGCGAGAGAAGACCCAAGTACCCAGCCCTGCCGCCCGGCACCGTAGTCGAGGCACATGACTGCCCACCAACCGTCGGCCACATGGCCCGGCTAGGCTACGGCGCGCTACACCCCCACAACACACAACCCTAGGGGCCCTCAGATCTGGCCAACCCCGACCACACCCACGCCACCGCGGAGCCGCCACAACCCTCTGTCGAGCAGTTAGATGGCGAACGGACCCCTCATCGGATGCTCGGCAAAAGCTACAACATAACCAGCCGGGGGGAATGGACGCTACCCCTCTTCTGTCTCTTAGGGCCGCCGGCGCGCCGATCAGCGGCGCCGTGATGATATTTAACTGGTTGCTTAAAGCTCAGCGTTTATAAATCGTCGTGCACCATCCGCTTTACGTCTGTCAACACTTTCTACTGTTTCGGCAGGTTAAGTACGTAAAGCGGAAATCCAGTTTATAAAACGTCGTGCAACGCAAAGCCACAGGACGACGCCGACACGAAGAAACACGCAAACATGTGCATATACACGCCCGACACACTTTACCCATAGACAAACCCCACAACCCACACAAACCAAGTTAGACACCATCACGTCGAAATGCAGATAGAAAAACTTAAAAACAAACACAATTCAAAAGACCAGAAAGCCCGGCATCTCAAACAGAGAATTGAAACTAGGTTGCTGACAGCGCTTGGTCTGCGATCCAGCTTAGGAGGCATCTCAAACAGAGAATTGAAACTAGGTTGCTGACAGCGCTTGGTCTGCGATCCAGCTTAGGAGGCATCTCAAACAGAGAATTGAAACTGCCGTAGTCCGGCACGTACCTCTCGATGAGCTGTCTCCCCGCATCTCAAACAGAGAATTGAAACTCTGGATTAGCCGCCTGCGCAGGCGGCGCTCCTCTTCGCATCTCAAACAGAGAATTGAAACTGCTGAGATCTGCGGCCGCGCGGATAGGCGCAGGCATCAGAGCGGGCATCTCAAACAGAGAATTGAAACAGTCGTCGAAAAGGCTAAGGAGCTCCGTCCCCGCGAATTCTTGTAGCATCTCAAACAGAGAATTGAAACATTGAAAAAACCGATCTTTTGATTGATACCCAGTCCATTTTTGTCTCCGCATCTCAAACAGAGAATTGAAACACTCCGTCGCCCATTGACGGAACTCCTCCTGCAGTTTGAGTGCATCTCAAACAGAGAATTGAAACTCGAATACTATAATTTGAGAAGTGAAGGCGGCCCCGAAGGACCCGTCCCTGCATCTCAAACAGAGAATTGAAACATAAGCCGCACCGGCCCTCCGGAATTCCCGGGCCTTAGGGACTTTTGCATCTCAAACAGAGAATTGAAACATAAGCTTCACCACCTTGTGGATAACTGCCTCCCTCACCAGCATCTCAAACAGAGAATTGAAACAACTCCGCCTTCGGTTTCGACGCCGTGTGGACGCCCAGCGGCATCTCAAACAGAGAATTGAAACAAATAGCTGAGCTGATGACCAAGCTCATTAAGGTCAATGCCGGGCATCTCAAACAGAGAATTGAAACGCTCCCTAGCCACAGGCGGCAGGCTCTGAAGCATCTGCTTGGCATCTCAAACAGAGAATTGAAACCAAAATGGTGTCGTAGTCGGCGCGTCCGCATGAATATATCAACGCATCTCAAACAGAGAATTGAAACACTGTACTTCAAGATGAGACTGTCGTAGTTGTACACCGCCCGCATCGCATCTCAATACAGAGAATTGAAACTTATGGTGGGGTCTGCGCCGTGTTCCAACAGGGCTTTAACTACGGCATCTCAAACAGAGAATTGAAACACAAAGATGTTGATGTACTTATCACCGATATACACATTGCTCTTGCGCATCTCAAACAGAGAATTGAAACGCGGCTGTGAAACGAGGTATACAGTCTTGCGCGGCGTGGCATCTCAAACAGAGAATTGAAACCAAGAAGAGATGAGATGTAGCGTTCGGCCTCTTTGCCAGTGCATCTCAAACAGAGAATTGAAACGACGAATCTGCCTACGCGCTGTCTAATCCTAGTGCGCGACTTGCATCTCAAACAGAGAATTGAAACCCACATGACATTATGAAACACCCCCGCGTCAAACAACTCGCCGCATCTCAAACAGAGAATTGAAACGCCCTTATCGGCCTCCCTGTCGGCCACAGGGTGCCGGTTGTGCATCTCAAACAGAGAATTGAAACACCGAAGAAGCTTTTAGGGCCTTGATCGTAAAGGGCCGCGCATCTCAAACAGAGAATTGAAACATCTGCCACGTGAACTTCAGGTTACTTTTCGCAGAAATGGTTAATGCATCTCAAACAGAGAATTGAAACCTGCTTAGTCTTCTCAACGCGGGCGAAGCCTGTCAAGAAGCCGAAGCATCTCAAACAGAGGTAGAATCTCAGAAGATTTTAACGAGAGGATTGCACGTCAGGGACCTCTTCTTGGTCCGCGTCTTCAAGCGTTAAGAAGGATGAAATGCGCTCTATCTGAACTTTTCGGCAGTGCGTAATTTACTTTGATATTCTCTAAAAATTAAAGTAATCTCACTGTTTAGTGGCTTATGTCGTTTGCGTCCTTTGTCCAGCGGCGTAGGCGAACGTCTTCGGGCCTCGCCGGGAGGCGTGAGTCGGAGGACGTAGCAGTAGCGTTGCGGCGGGCTCAGCGCGGCGGAGGCTTGGCGGCGTCTAGGCGTTATTTTTCTAAGCACTTGTAGGTGCGCTCGTCGATCTGTATCGTGTAGTCGTCGCCGTGTCTGCAGATCTTGGTGTGGCTGTCCAGCAGTCCTGCGTGGGCGACGAAGTCTCTGTTGTCCTTGCCGCACGGCTCACCGGCGCGCGACGGCGCGATGCCCTTCAGTTCCGCGAGCGTGGTGCATCCGCCTAGGCGGCGTTTGTCGAGGCTCATCTTTATGTCCTCCAGCTCGTGCTGGACGAGGAGCTTGGCCGTGGGGTTCAGCTTCTTAACGACGTGCCACTGCCTATACTGGCTTAGGGTGCCAGGCAGATCTCTGCATCCCGCCCACGCCAGGAGACGCTCGTAGAGGGATCTGTAGTCTGGTTTTTCGCCGTAGGTCACTCTGCAAGGCCCCTCCCCGCAGATGGGCTTGGGCTCTGACCTGTAGTCAGGCTTCTCCACCTTTCTGCAGAGAGCCGCGTAGTGAAGCGGGGCTCCGTAGTAGAGGGCCCGCACTGCCTGAATATTCGGCTTCCACAGAAACTGAAGGTGGTCGACGGAGTCGCTGAACAGCGCCTCGTAGCTCCACTCCTGAGGCGTGGCGTTCCACACAGAAATTTTCACAGAGTCGTAGCCGCGGAGGAGCGCCGCGCCGGCGAGGAGCCTGGCGGCGTAAAGCGAGATAGTCGGCATGAAGTTCACACCGTGGGTCACGTCGAGCATTATCTCGAGAGTCCCCCCGGGCTCTCCCAGCGCCTCTACCTGCCGCCAGAGCCCCAGCACGAGCTCCGCCAGGATGTGATCCGGCTTGGCCTCGTAGAGATATCCGCCGTAGAGACCTCTGGATCCCGTGGCCACCACCTCGACCTCATAGCCCATGGCCTCGGCCACAGCCTTCATGTACCTCCGCAGGACTTCCCGCCACTCCCTCCCCTCCGCGGGGCGCACGGCGACCCGGTCCCCCTCCTCGGCCACCTCCAGGCCGGAGCCTCTGGCCGCCTCCAGAATCCTACCGTCGACCTCGCTCCTCTTTGCGGCCGCCGTCAGCGCGGAGTCGAGGGCGTAGACAACGTAGCGGTCGGCCTTGGCGCACACGATCGACGAGAACCCTGTCCTCTCCCCGCCACTGCACCTGTAGACTACAGCCTTCCAGTTCAGCGGGCTCCCCCAGGTGGCGACGTAGAGAGTCCTAGCCGCCATCAGTTTTCCTCAATTTTTCTCAGATGGGTCTCCACAACAGCCGCGCAGTCCCTCCGAAGCCTGACGTAGAGCTCCTCGCCTCTCCTCGCCACGTCGACGAGGGCCTTGGCGAGGCCGGCGTGGGCTATCAAGATCCTCTTGTCGGCGACACACGGCTTGCAACTCTCGCCCAAGGCCTCGCAGACCAGCCTCGGCCCCTCCTCCGCCCACCCCTTCAACTTGTCGGAAAGCGAATCTATCTCGTTCTTCAGCAGAGTCTTCGCCACGACGCCCAGCTTCAGCGCGTCCGCGGCGTCGCCGAGACAATTCAGCCTGTAGAAGCCGTCCTCGGCTCCGCATCTATGCGCCTCGCCGTGCGCCCAGGCCAGCACCTCCGCCAATATGCGGAGGCGGGCCAAGCCGGGGTCAGCCGCCAGGCGCCTCACGACGTGAACCCATGCTCCCCCTCTCTCCGGAGACGCCTTGAGAACCGCATCCCGCGCCTCCTCCGCGGCCTTTTTGACCAACTCGGCGAGGTTCCTCACGTCTCCCCCCACCTGGGCGAAGTACAGGAGGAGCCCCAGCCTCAACGCGTCGGCCAACATCCCGAGGCGGCCTGCGACGCCCCTCACGAGCTGTCTCACCGCATTCGTCGTCTCGGCAACTTCCCGCGGCGCGCCCTTCAGCAACCTCAGCGGCGTTATGTCTTTGTCTGTCGCGAGATCCACGAGGACCTCGTCAAGCGTGGTCCCCTCCAGCTCCACGCTCTCCACTATGTTTATCGCGGCCTCTTGACCGTCCTGCGTCACGGGGTCCGAGTTCACCACGAGGAGGCACCGCGGGGCGCCGCGCCGCACGTAAAGCGCCTTGGAGGCCATGTAGACCGCATGCCGTGCGAAGAGCGGCATGTAGTTTATGCCGTGGGTCACATCGAGGACGGCGGCGTCGGGCGCCAGTTGCTCAAGCCTTCTGTAGATCTCGTCGACGATGAAGAAGCCGGCGTTGTCGAGAGAACCCGAGAACCTATACCCCTCGTACCAGCCCACCGCAGGCAACACCACCACGTCGGCACGCCCCAGGAAGAGCTCGACGTAGCGCCTCAGCCTATCCTCCGCCTCCCTCCGGAGCTCCTCGACGCTGGCAACCCTGCCGTGGAGCTCCCCGTTCAGCCGGCAGACCTCAGCATCGACCTTCTGCTTGTCGTCGCGCGGCTCCCCCGGCGCGTTGCGGCACTTGGCCACGATGGACTCCTGCCCCACCACCACGACGTGGACCTCGTGGTCTGCCAGCGCCTCCCGGACAACTGCGGTCGAGGAGTAGCCCTCCCGCTCCAAGGCGACTTCGGAGTAGTCGCTAGGCCTCCCGCACAGCTTTGAAGGAAGCTTGGGGACGAAGTACTTGACCTTCCTCCACATCAGAGGAAGACCCCAGGTGGCCACAACGGCGACTCTCATATTATCTTTAACATGTTTATATATAACTATATCATCCGACGACACAGCCGGAGTCTGCAAGAGACTTCAAAAAACTCCGACTTCCCGTCTCTTCCCCCTAAGTCTTCAGCCACACCATAGACTCCCCCTTCAGCTGTACCGCGGCCATCAGATCGCAAACGGACGGCGGCGGTCGATGCCGCGGCTACAACCGCGGCGTTGCTAGGCGATGTGGTGAGTAACGCTTTCATAGAGATGCGGCGTGGCCTTTGAGGCTGACGTCTCTAATTGCCTATGACGCGTTAAAGATTGCGGTGGAGCATGTGTTGGGCAAGATTAAGGAGGGGAAAAGCTGAACACGGAGGAGGTCCTCGTCTTCTACCTCGGCACCATCGTGAACGAGCTGAAAGACGTGAGGTCGGGGGTCGCCAGACAGCGGAACTGCTTAAGAGAAAAGATTTTTAAATCTCCGTTTTTCTATATCTAGAGCGGCCCGTAGCTCAGCGGTCGAGAGCGCCCGTCGATCCGGATGGGCGGCGCCAAGGGGGAGCGCCGACTCGCCGGTCGGGCGACGCTGTAGACAGCCACCCGGGGGACAGCCAAGACGAAACCCCCGGGGCCTGTATCGGGCGGTCCCGGGTTCAGGAGAACCCGCCCACAAATCCCGGCGGGCCGATCCATGAGTTTCCTGGCTGTCTTCGGCGCAATCAGACTAAACATTGACTGATTCCGCACGTCGTTGTCTTCGGTTCTGCAGTTCCGCATATCGGTCAAGTTCGGCGTTGGTTAACGCATGGCGATGTCGAGAAGACGGAAGGCGATTAAGAGGATAGAAAAAGAGGGTGTCTTTGCAGGAGTTTCCTAGCGATCTCCCTCTGCCTCGGCGTGCCGTTTTCCGCCTTTTCGGCGAGGTACTGCGCTACGGTTCTTCTGACGGCGTCGTCTTCTTCTGCAAGCTTTAGGAGGTCCGTGGTGGCGATGTACACCACGTAGTTTGGGCCGGACCTCACAATGTTGGGCCTCAGCCCGGCCGCCTTGAGCTTGTCGACAGCGGCATGCGCCTTTCCTGGGTCGCGGGTGTAGTGCTCAGCCAGAAGCGAGCCGCCCCCACCGCTGACGAGACGCAGAAACATCACAATGCCTTCCACAGTTATGCTATTCTTTTGCTTAAGGGCGGCTCTAAAGCCGTCGTCTGTGGCCAGCTTTATATAGATCCACTTGTGGGTCTTCAGCAGATCCAGCAATTCGCCGTATGCGCCGGCCGTCTCTCTAAGCTTTACAAACGCCTCTTTGCCGGTGGCGACTAGGGCCTCGTATGCTCCCTTGCGGATGCCCAGCCTCCAAGGCTCCTTAGTTGCGACTAGTAGCTCGTACTTGCTTTGCAAGATGTTTCGCCACTTTGCCTTTCCGTCTCCTAACCACATGGTGAGCATGGGTGTCCACTCCCCGCGTCTGAGGTACTCCGCGACTAGGCTTATCGCCTCGTCCTTACTCCACCTCTGCCTCCAGCTCTTCGCCTTGATGTACACTTCAATGCTTATCCCTTCATGCGTCAAGTTGGTCGAGAGAACGCATGCGTAGAGCTCTCCGTATCTCGCCGCCGCCCAGGTAAACACCTGCCAAGGCTGTGTAGTGCCCATGTAAGGTTGCCTCTTGTGCCTGCCTTCGTCGCTTGCCCTCCAGCCCAGCTGAAGCAGTTCAAGCCTCTCGAGCGGAAGCTTCAGCAGGTCGGGTAAACACGTCTTAGCTGTTACGCCGCGGATTGGAATATGTGGAGCGGAGTCCCCTATTACATACATCCACGTCCCGTCTGGCGCGTACAGCTTGTTGCCCTCTACCCTGTACGTGCCCTCGGCGACGGCCTCGTACAGCGCCGCCAGCTTTGCCTTTGCCTGTTTCTGCGCCTCCAGCAACAATTGTGTCAGCGTTCCCCGGAAGTGAAGTAGCTGTCTCTTCTCCTCTTCCGATAACGGAAACGTCTCGGCGATCTTCTGCGTTGCATATTCGACGTAGAGCATCCACGCTGGGAAGACCCAGTCCACAGGCCCCCGGAGGACGCCGCGGGTGGAGACCTGCTCGAGCACCTCTTCAATAGTCGGCGGCTCGGCCAGCGCAAGCTCTAGACGTTGTTTAATTTAGTTATCCGTGACGTGGTAGACGCCGCGGCGCATGTTGAGCCATAATCGACTCCATGGCTCCTCTCTTAGGTTAATTATGTAAACTTTCTCTCAACAGGTAAAGACTGACCAAGTAGATATTCACAGTTACAATTATGCTTGTGGGCGTAATTCACCGTTTTTGCGGCGCCGTAGCGCTCGCTTCATGACGGCGAGGCTCAACAAGACGCAACCAGAGAGCTGGTCTCTAGACGCCCCCGATCTAGCAGAGGACAATCCCCATGCCTTGTATGAACACGGCCCAAGAACGCGGGCGGTCCCGGGTTCAAATCCCGGCGGGCCGATTGCAAGCCGGCTTTCTTCTGTCTTCCCCTACGCAGAGTGCCGCTACGTCTGGCTTGTTGGGTGCGACCAGGTATTGCTGTGCTTTGGCGGCTTGCGTCGTGTTTCGACGCGTAAAGGCATCTCAAACGGATAATTGAAACCGTAAGCTCTGTCTCCCTGGATCTGTTGGTTCTGTACATTTTCGTAATGCCCTAATCTGACGCTGAGGAGGGTCGCGCCCATCTGGTTCGCCAGTAAGTTTATAAATATGAGACCCCGGGGATTCATGGTCGTGTCTGCGCTACAGTCTGCCGCTTGCGTCTTGGCTCTGCGCGGGGGCTATGCCTTCCCATAGGGTGCACAGGACGTGCGCAGAGTTAATTGGGATATCTGGCGACGTGGCGAACTTCGTCGATAGGCTTATCGATCTGGGGAAGTGCGACACCCACGACGTTGGAGTCAGACATCCGGCGTTAGATCTCGGCGAAATCAAGATGCTTGCAGTGAGCGGTGCCGAGGTTTTGGTGGGGTGTCTGGCGATGCGGGGCAGGCTTGACGAGGTGCATCTACGGGCGGCGGCTCTTCACCACCTTCTCGACTGCGTAGACGGGAAGATCAAGAGGTACGGCACGGCTGTTGCCGGCGACGCCTTCGACGTTGAGAGAATCTTGGCGCGGTGTCTCTCGGAGGTGGCTGACAGGCTGAGAGACGCGGATATGTACGTCTTGCCTGCAGACAGAACAGCGGCGAGAAAAACCGCGGAGATGCTGATCAAGCCTCTGTACGACATCTACAACAACCATAAGGACGTACTGAGGCGCTGTGTGGCCCTAATCGCCGAGGAAAACGTCTCAAAGGGCGTTGAGCCTCTCGGCGTGTACCAGTATTACAATCCGCTGAAAGAGCTGTTGGTTCTCTGCGGCGAGAAGTACCGGTGGGTCAAGCCTTCGGACTACAGCCGCCTCTACAGGCTGGCGCAGAAACTTGCGAGAAAGAAGGCAAATGTATCTGTGATACTGAAGGAAATAGTAAGGAGTAGCGCCTGCAAAAGCCGCGACCTCTTCTTCGCCGTAATCGAAAAAGCCGCGATGTGACGGCTCAACGCGTCGAAACCGAGCTCCGCGCCGGTCTCAGAAATCGGAGCTATTGATATATTTGGGTAACGCTCCCCCTCCTCCGCCTCCAGTCGTCTACCGCCACGGAGAAGGCGATGCATTTATCTCTGGCGATGTCCATGGGGCTTTTTCCTTCCCGGTTTTTCCGGCTCAGGTCAGCTCCGTGGTCAAGCAGAACCTCGACCAGATCTGGGAAGCACTTGAGGGCCGCCACATGTAGAGGCGTGTTCCCTCCGTCGTTTTCTGCATTTGGGTCGGCCCCGTGTTCGAGGAGAAACTTTACAATATTTGTAAATCCGCCGGTAGCCGCGTAGTGCAATGCGGTCCATCCGTGGCTGTCGCGGATACCGACATCCGCGCGGTTGTCCACAAGAATCTTGACAACGGCAAAATGGCCGTTTTCAGCGGCAAGGTGGAGGGGAGTCTTTCCGTTGTTATCGGCGAGGTTTGGATCCGCCCCCTTGTCCAGTAGTAACTTTGCAGTATTTACAAATCCCCTTTCGGCAACGCAATGGAGAGGAGTCCGTCCGTCAATATTTCTCACATTTACGTCGGCCCCGCTGGCTAGCAAAACGTTAACCATTTCAAACACATTTCTCTCGCTGTTACAGACGGCGTAGTGAAGAGGAGTGTCGCCATGTCTAGTCCTAACATTGGGAGAGGCTCCGTATTGGAGAAGAAGCCTTACCTTATCCACATTTTCATATCTCACAGCTATGTGCAGAGGAGTCTCACCTTCGTCGTTACACCTAACATCAGGGTTGGCCCCTCCCTTTAAAGCTTTTTCGAGATCCGAGAGCCATGTACACACCAGGATACAGAGAGTCATGTGATATCTATCTCATGTGCTATATATGCATAGTCTATTTTGCGGCATAAAGAAGATGAGTAAGCCAGAGTTATCTCTCGCGTTGACGTCCGCGCCGTGATTTATGAGCTCGCTGGCTACGCCAACGCGACCTCGTTCGGCGGGTAGATGCGGAGGAGTCTTGCTGTTCCGTCGCCAGTATCTATATTCGCACCATGTTGCCAAAGTTACCGCACGGTATCTGGATAGCAAGATACATCTTTTATAGCCATTGAAGCTACGTTTCATTATTTGCGTTACACCTAACATCGGGATTGGGTCTTGGTTTCAAGAGTTCCACTATTTCGTTGGTGTAGCAGAGTATTCAACTCCTTAACAGAGTCATGTTCTTTTGATTAATACGACTGTTATGTTGTCTGTGGCGTTTTTCTTTGCCTCCTCTACGAGCTTCCGGGCGGCGTCATCGCTGTTGCTTACCACTATTTTATATATGTCGTTGTCGTTTAGGACATCGCTGAGACCGTCGCTACAGAGCAGAAGTACGTCGCCTTCGTGTAGCGTAATTTTAAACACGTCTATGGGCTCCACCTTGCCAAAGAAGCCTATCACGTTGTTAATTACGTGGGCTCTTGTGTGACTCTGGATAAACTTCCTCTTGAACTCGGCCAGCTCCCCAAACTCCACTTTTTTCTCAGGTTCGAAGAACTTGGCCAGCTCCCTCTGGAGATCCTCCCAGGCCTGGGAGTGGTCTCTCGTGATTTGGTGTATCTCGTCTTTTGCTATCAGATAGGCCCTGGAGTCGCCCACGTTGACCACGTAGGCCACGTCGCCTATGACCAACGCCGCCACTAGCGTTGTGCCGCTTCTCGGCACGTTGTCCAGGATAACCTCGTTGGCGTAGTCCACGGCGGCTCGCAGGGCGTCGACCACTTGTTTATCGTCCAGCTGGAGAGCGGCGCCGACCATCAGTTTTTCTAGAAGCTTGGAGGAGAAGGCCACGGCGCCCATCCGGCTAGCCAGATCGCCTGCAAACAAGCCGCCGACCCCGTCAGCTACCGCCGCGATAATGATCTCGAAATCGTTTATATACCCTCTTAAGACTAGGTAGCTGTCTTCGTTGTGGTCTCTGCCCCCCGCGTCGCTGGTAGCGGAAATCCTATACCTAGAGGCTTGAATGTTATTGCTCATAGAACTCTGCCACGACGTAGGGCGCGCCTGTGCTCTTGCTGAAGGCTAGCACTATCTGATCTCCGGTTACGAGCTCATAGGGTTGGCTCGGCTGGCCAGGGCATCGATCTCGGCAACCGAAATATATGACAATCTCCTGCCCGCTCCTGATTATCTTCGTCCCGTTTACGCTTCCAAGGTCTTGGATAAGCCACCTTCCCCGCGATCTGTCGTACCAAATCCTAGCATGGCGGCGGCTGATGTACGTCTTGCCGCTTCGCCGTAGTTCAGGCTCTGGAATTTTGATGTCAGGCTCGCTAGCCGTCTCGCTACCTATGATGTAAGCCTTGCTGGGGTCTAGGCAGACCCTCCGCCCGTTTATAAGGAGGTAGGTTTCGCATGGAGGAGGTGGCGGAGAACAGCGCGTAAGGCTGTCGTACAATTCTACACCGTCTTTAATCCTCTTCGTGGGGTCTATCTCGAGAGCCATTTTTAGGATGTCATTCAGACAACCGACGTAAGAGCCGCATTCCACCAAGTCGCATGGTTCGGCTATAAGCGCGCCGCTCGGGGATATATACCTACAGAAATTACTTATTATGTCCACAAATCTGCCTCTCCGCGGCTTCATAGCCCCCATAAGCATCGATGCCCACATATAGACGTCTGAGGAAAAGTAGGCGTAGCCCTTCATTGCCTGCTCCGGCGGCGACACGCACCGCTTTCCTACCCTAGTACCTGGCTTCAACTGAGCATATCCATCCTTGGCTGTCCCGAAGTCTATCAGGACGGGATCGACGCCTCTCACCACGACGTTGTCTGCGGCAAAGTCTCTGTGGATTATGCCGTGGCTGTGGAGAAACCGGAGCACATCTGCCAGCCTCTTGCCTATCTCGAAAGCCTCGTCGGGGTCAAGCCCGCCCTTGCCCGCGGCGTACTCAGCCAAGGTCTGCCCCTGCACATACTCCTCCACAACCACTGGATACTGCCCCTCGTCGCCCCGATCGATAAACTTGACAATGTTCGGATGACCGCCGTACTGTCTCCATATGCGCTCCAGGACCTCACCCTCTACCCTCAGCTTATCAACGCAGATATCGATGGGGTTAGGTCCCCCCACGTTGGGGAGCTTAACGACGACATAGTGACCTCCTCCGTCAGCTAGGTAGGCCACGCTCATGCCGCCCTCCCCCAGCTTCTTCCTTAACTTGTATCTGCCTAAGACTGTTCTGCCCAGCCAGGGGTCGGCCATTACTTCATGGCGTTTGTGAGTCTGTCTACTCTCGTCCTGGCGTCCTCAACCTTGGTCTTCTGCGTCACGTTGACAAGTCTCGCGAAGTACGGATCTCTTGTCAAGAGGTCGCGGGCCTCTGGGGTGCCGAGCAGGGAATCGAGTAGCCTATAGTCGTCTGCAGGGTTCACGCCGTTTTTCAACTTCTCGACGATGTTCACCACTCTAACGCCCGCCATGTGGTAGATGCGGGCCTCCGGGTGCGCCTCGGCGAAAGGAGCCTCTTTGGCGAACTGGACCTCCACATCCTCCGTCATGGCGCCGAGCGCAACTGTAGCTATCTTCTGGCGGCCCTCCGGCCTGGGCCCGATCTTCAGCTTGAAGGTGGCGAGTATGATGTCGTTTGCCGCAACCATGCCCACATCCCACGGCTTGCTCCTCGGGTCGAGCGCCATGGCTCTTGGCGCCAGCATAGTTGCCTCAAGGATTGCCACGTCGGCTTCTGGGATTAGGTCCAGCATAAGCTTCGGCGTCACTGTGCTTTTTATCATGGAGGCTAGCACCTGCGTCAAGCCCTCAAGCTCGCTGGGCTTGCTAGCGTGTTTCATAGCCCCTCCTCCCGCTTTCGCCATATTGTCGCACAGCTTTAGGTCGTAGTCGTCGCCGATGCCATAGACGAAGGTGACTATATTGTGCTCCTCCCGTGCCTTTTTTACAAGTCCCACAATCTTGTCGGGGTCTGTAATGCCCGTAGTGGGTATACCGTCTGTGGCTATAACCATCACCCTCAGGTAGCCCGGCGGCGTCTTAGAAAGGAGATCGACCGCCTTCTCGATGCCCTCATATAGGTTAGTCAAGCCACCGCACCGCGCCGACTTAACCTTAGCCTCCACGTCTTCCCCTTCCCCCTTTGCGGCCGCGGCTATAACAGTCTGCGCATGGTGCGAAAAGGTTATCAGCGACAGCATGTCCCCCTCCTCAAGATCGCCCCTATACCTTCTGAGGATAGCCTCCTTAGCTGTCTCAAGCTTCTCGCCGCACATAGAACCCGACGCATCAATGACAAATGCCATGTGCACCTTCCTCCGGTGGGTCTGCACGGCCGTGGCGACCTCCTTGGTGGGCTGAGCCCTAACCATGAGGAAAACCTCTACCTCCCTATCCGCCGGCAAATTATCTCGGTTAAGATGCGCCTCTAATTTGAATGGGGTCTGCATGATGGTCTTCATATATATTATATTTAAATACTTCCGGCACCAAAAATTTATTAAGAATTATAAAGGCGAGTATCGTGGTTAAGGTTAAATGTCCCTACTGCAACTATGAATTTGACTACGATCCCCATAATCCCTATTGTCCAAATTGCGGCTCCGTAGTTCCGCCGCCTTCTCAGCCGCAACAGCAACCGCAGGCAACTCCTCAACAGCCTACGTCACAACCTAGACTGGCGGCGTCTCGCTACGTTATCTACGCAGTGAAGCAAGACGGGTCTAGGGGGAAGGTTGCCGAGGTAGTTGAGGGCGGACCTGAGGTGGTGCTCGGCCGCTATGAGCTTTACAGCTACGCCTGGAGGGATCCTGACACAATATCCCGCGTCCACGTGAGGTTCGTTGTGAGAAACGGCAAACTCTATGTGCGGGACGACGGCTCTATCAACGGCACGTATATAGACGGACAAGACATAAGAGGCAAGGGGGAGGTGGAACTACCGCCGGGCAAAGAGGCGTTGTTGGTAAACCCCAAGGCGCCAGTTATAAAACTGGTGGCTGAGCCAATATAACTAGCGCCACAACTAAATTCAACGCCTGAGACGTATTCGAAGAAGAGTGAGATACCCGGCTTGTATTATATGTCGACGCGTAAAATTCATAAACCACTAAGTCAAGTTTTGTTATGTATAGGTTGTTGCTTGTGGTTTTGGTTTTTGCCGTGGGGCTTGCGGCGGCTGGTTCCGCGGGGTCCGGGGCGCCTCTTAACGTAACTGTGGCTGTGTTGGACGGGTTTGGGGCGGGATTGAGTTGTGGAGGTCATGGGGGTTGGGCGCGGCGTAGGTGAGGGCTTGGCTTACGCCGGGGCGTAGCTACCGCGTGTCGGCGCCGTTTTTCACCTACGCCACGAACGTCACCGTGGCAGACGCGGTAGTTTTCGTGAAGGTGCCGACCGCCAAACTCAGCGTAGCCGCCGTGGACGACTATGGGAAGCCCATCGACATCTACGTCACCGAGGTAAGGCTGGGGGGTCCGTCGCGGCTGAACTTCACGAAGCCGCCTAAGGACGTGGAGGTCCTCGCTGGTGTGTATGACGTCGACGTAATAGCACTCGGCAGATGGGGCGCCACACGCGTCCGCCTCGCCCCAGGCGAGGACAGGACCATAACCGTAACGGTGCCCGGCACCGCCGGCATAGATATAGGGCCGTCGCCAAACCCGTGGGCCTTGCCGGCGTTTCTCCTGGCATTCGCCGCAGGCGTCGCCGTGACGGTGACTAAAGGTCGGGCAACGTCGCGATCGTAGCCGGTCCACCAGCCCACACCTCTGCTTCCTCCGTCTTACGCCGGGGTCTTTTCTCGCCTCTAAAATCTTGAAGGGTTCAGTTTTCTGTTTACCGCTACGCGGATGCCCGCGGGGCTTTTGACAAGTCCACAACCAGGTTCCCGTGGGCACGTTTATAAACCTAGCCGCCGCTCTGCAGAGCCAAGCCCTCCGGAGGGAAGGTGCCCTTCCTCGCATCTTAAAGGGCGGAACGGCCACCTTCTTGAGGCGGTTGGGGGAGGGCCAGGAGCGTCGTAGTCCTCACCTCGCCGCGAGAAAGTCGCCTTCTGCCCGGCCCCTCGGCTGACCTGGGCCGCCGATTGCTCAGCCCGCCTAACGCGGAGAAACGCGAAAGGTAGAAGACGGAAGGGGCAGGCTGGGCGGAGTAACGCATCTACGACGTCGTCGGCCGTGGGCAATTCGCCTCCGGCGACTGTTTGAGTTGGTCGTTCATCAACGCGGCTTTAAGTGCCTCCATGGGCGTCGCCGCGTCCGCCGAGCCCCTTGCGGTTCAGCTAGCCGGATGCCACTGGGCGTTGTGGCTGGGGTGGGGCCGCGGCTTCTCGTCGTCAGCCGCTGGGTTTCGTCAGTTTGTCAAGTTCTTCAAAGTCTATTAGCCAGTCTACGCCGCTTCCTTCTCTTGCCACCACTAGGTAGTGGCGCTTTCTGCCGCCTACGTCTACCCTCTGCGAGTTTTCTATTAGCTTTGTCAAGTCTTGGCTTGTGGCTCTCCCCCACTTAACCTCTGCGAAGAGGGCGTTGTGTTGGTCTAGCGCAACCACGTCGATTTGGGCTCCGCCTTTCCACCACTGCCCCACGTATGTGGGTTTGAAGGGCAGGGGTATCGCCCGGCTTGCGATGAGCTGTCTCACCAGCTCCTCAAACACGAGGCCCATGTGTTGCTCAAGCTCAGGCCTTATCCTGCGGAGCACCTCGTCTACGTCCCCCAGCTCCAGCTCCGACTGGTTGGGGAGGACGAACTTAAGCCAGAACCACATGTAGTTATCTGCCACCGCGTAGATGCCTTTGCGTCTCTGGCCGTAGGGAACTACGTGTTTGACGAGGCCGAGGCTCTGCAGAACAGCCAGGTATTTAGTTAGATTCGCCTTGTCGGCGCCCACGGCAGAGGCCAGCTTGCCGATTGTGTTGTACCCAGCCGCCAGGTGCTTCAACAGGGCTAGGTAGGTCGAGGGCTCTCTCAGCTCCTCTCTCAGGAGGAAGTAGCCCTCGTCGTAGAGGACGGCCCCCTTCGTAAACACAGCCCTCTTTAAGTTTTCCTCGAACTCCAGCCCGTCGTCAAACAGCTTTAGGTACATGGGGACGCCGCCCGCCGCGGCCCAGACGCGGACGGCGTCTTCAAAGCCGTAGCGCGGGATAAAAGATCTGGCGTCTCTGAAGCTTAGGGGCTCTACCCTCCAGCTCCCCGTCCGCCTGCCGTACAGCGGCGACCTGTAGCCCAACACCTCCGTCTCAAACATGGAGACGCTGGAGCCGCAGAGCACTAGGAAGAAGCTCCTCCGCGACAGGGCCTCGTCCCACGCGGCCTGGAGGTCGGAGAGCACCCCGCGGTCTAGCTCCACCAGGTAGCCGAACTCGTCTATTACGAGACACGGCCTCTCCACCTCCTCCGCCAGGTAGGTCAGAAGCTCCCCAAGCCCCCTCACCTGGAGCCTTTCGTAGAGCCGCTTGCCTGTAAACTCCGCGATCTTCTTCTTCAGCGATTCGACGTTGTCCTGGAGGCTGGTCCTAGAGGCGAGGAAGTAGATGCATCGCTTAGACCTAAGGAATCTCTTCAGCAGTTCGGTCTTCCCCACCCTGCGCCTGCCGTATATCACCAACAGCTCGGCGCCGCCAGACCGGAACCGCTCCTCCAGCCACGCCAGCTCCCGCCCCCTGTCTACAAATTCAGGTTTCACAAGTATAATACTTACCATACATAAATCTTTAAACAAGCGCCAGCGGGGCCGGGAAACACTCCACGACCGCCTTCTTTTATACGCCGTGATTGCGGCATGCCTCGCCGAGGCCCACGGACCACCTGCCTAAGCTGTGGCTCGCCCCCGGAACCCTCTCTATGTTTCGGCCCCGATAAGGGACGCAAAGCATACTCTGTACGTGTCTCCCGTCTGGGGCTGTCTCTGCACAGTGTGGCTAGACGTTGTTTAGTTGCGGGTCTAGGTTATGACTTTTATTCGTCCATTGCACGTGTTTGTGAGCTCCTCCGCAAGTTGCGCATCTGTAGCCGCCGCACAGCCGGATCGCTCCTCTATACATTTGACCTGCGTCTGGAACCCTCTGAGCTGCTCGTAGTCGAGGTCTAGGAGCTTCACGAGCTCCTCAGCACTCTCTCTGGCGTGGAGGAGGCTGAGGAGCACATAGGCGAGCATAGAGGGGACGTCACGTTTGAGCAACACGGGCAACGCCTCGCAGGGGTCCTCCAGCATCCGCTCTTGTAGGGTTCCCTCAAACTCTCCGGCGAAAAACGACAGTGGATACAGTGCCACAGCCGCGAAAGACGCGTCTAGGCGCTCTGCAAGAAGCCGCAACGAAGACTCCGCCTCCCCGCCTCTTTTCTCTAGATAGTCCTTAGCTACATCTATAAAATACGCCCCCTCGGAGATGGCCTCCTCAGGAAAGAGTTGAAGCATGGTTGTAGGACCCCAGCGGCTTACAAAGCCTAGGAGCCTCAGCCCACCGATTCTGCATTTCAGCTTTACTGACGTTTTTTCAAATTCGTCACATATCTCCCTCAGCGCTTCTACAGCGGCTTCTATTGGGAGAGAGGTCTCAACGAGAAGCATGTTCTAACAGGTAAATGGATAAATATTATTGTTTATGAATTCATTTTTCATTGATTTTACGCGGCCATATAGTTTACGATTAAGAAGGAGTAGGACAAAGCTTGGCTGTTGGCAAAGTCTGCTGACCTTTGCGCGGACATCTTCTATCAGAGTAACCGTAGCTAGTTCTGTCTTTCTTCCACGTTGAACCATACTACACTTACACTCAATTGAGGCAAATACAGCCTTATTTTCAGAAACTATTAACATACACATATCAGGTACGCCCTGCATATTTTGACACATAGTTTGCTTACACATATAATTTGCACAATCACTATTAGTATTTGAAAAATCCATATAGCAGAGAAATGCAAGACCATTTGACTCGTCAATGCCAAGTCTTTCTAGGTGTTTAATAAACTCACTATCTTTAAGGAAACGCAATTCTCCGCCGTCACAGAGAGTCCCACATTCATCACACACAACACGACCAGGGCTACATGTGTGTGTAGCCGCGGCGTTTAGTGCTGTAGAGCATATCTGCGAAAAGCAACACCTCATAGCATATCAACTCCGACCATGGCGGCTATTTCTCTTATGAAAAGTTTTGGGTCTATTTCGGTGTAGACTGCGCCATCTTTGAAAATGTAATACCGCACATCTCTCTTGCTCTTGGTCTCATATACCCTCCTTAGGACGAAGCCGCTGTGGGTTTCCGCCACAACTGCCGCAGATCTCCGGCGCAGGAACTCGATCAATAACTCTAAGTAGTCCACGTGTAGCGACTCGAATTCTTCCACGTAGACAACCGGGGTGGCTCCTTCTGATACAGCCTCGGCCAGGAGAGTCGCGGCGATTATAAGGGCCATGCGCCTCACCCCTTTGGCTGTCTGGTTAGGGTGGAATAGGTGAATGCTACGTCTGAAGTACAGCCCATCTCTGTACACCAACGCGTGGCCAGAGAAGGCTTCAAGGTATTCGTTCACCTTTGCGAGGAACTCCTCGTAGAAGTCCAAGAACTCCCCCAGCGCCTTTCCCTCGCCCACAAGGCCGCGGAGGACCGAGGGAGCGAGGAGATCCGCCAGCTCGTAGGGCCGCCCCACCTGAGCCTTAATTCCGTACAGCGTGACGGAGTCGTGCAGTATCCAGAACATGGCAATCCTAGGCCTGTCTATGCTTTCCAAGCGGTCGTTGGCGTAGACGCGTCGCTCCCCGCCAAGCACGCCCCCGAATTTCAGCCAAGCGCCCCGCTCTTCTAAGGCGCAACTTATCTCAAGCACAGAACCGCCATCCTCGTACACGATCTTGCCCTCCCTCTTCACGCGGTTTATAAGCTCCATCAACTCCCCCGCGTTCGCAGCGCCCATGTTCATCAACGCAAGGAGCCTCAACGCCCTAGCCACGGTGGTCTTCCCCGAGGCGTTAGGCCCGTAAAACGCTGTGAACCCCCTCCCCAGCTCGACCCGCGCCTCTTTCAAGGGACCTATGTTTACAAGGGTCAAGAGCACAGTTATACAATACTCCGGCTTTTAAACCTTGTATAGCGAGCCGAAGCCGATTTCGGAGAGTATGCCGATCGCGGCTACGTCTCTGCACGTGCTCTTCAGCCGCAGGACAGTGCCTTGGGGAAGCGCCTTGAGCATAGGCCGCCTGCGTCTGCAGACCTCGCAGAACCCAAGGCCGAAGTCCACCACCCTCACCTTAAATACGTCTCCCTCAAATACGCCGTAGACCTCCTCCACGCACTCAAGCCCAGCCACTTCCTCCAACATGGCCACCGGCTTGTCGATGTACATCAAGATCGGCTGGAAGACAATCGCGTATAGGCCCCTCTGCGACCCGGCGGGGAGCGCGCCTGCCTCCTTTGTCTCTACAGCGGCGAGCCTTCCCTCGCCGCCCAGCCTAACCACGGCCCTATCCAGCTTTCTTGCAAGCCTAGCCCAGAAGAGCATCTCCACATCGTCGACGTAGCCTATATACTTGGCGCGGTACATGTGCCGCACTGTCTTGCCTACGCCAAGCTGTACGCCAATTCTCTCCGAGGCCGCTACTACACGGCGTCTAGCCACCTGAGACACACGGCGCCTCTATCACCTGCCGGACCTCGATCATCGTCAGCCGCCTGGCATCTCCGTGTCGTGAGACCTCTCGCCGGTTAGGGTCTCAGCCCTTCGATGCGGCTGGGGAGTAGTGTTTCTTATAGGAAACATTTTTATTGGGTTTTTGTTTCCTACGTGGAACATGTGTTTAGAGAGCTAGTCGCCGAGTGGCTGGAGTGGCGGCCTCCCGCGATTGTCGAGAGGGAGCTCTCGGTTGAGCCTGTGGAGGGGCTTGCGGCCGCGGTTGTGGGGCCCAGGAGGGCGGGCAAGACGTATCTGCTCTACCAAACAGCGGTGAGGATTGGGAGTGCGAGAGCCATCTATATAAATTTCGAAGACGTGAGGCTGGCAGGCCTTTCGCCTCGCCACTTCGGCGCCTTCCTGAAGGTGCTGGCGGAGGCCGGCAATCCGCCGGTTTTGTTGTTAGATGAGGTGCAGAACATACCCCACTGGGGGAGGTGGGTCAGGACTCTTCTCGACAGAAGATACGCCGTAGTGGTCGCCGGCTCCTCCTCTAGGCTGACCCTCCGCGAGGTGCCCACCGAGCTCCGCGGCCGCTATCTATCGCATGTGCTCCTCCCCTTCTCCTTCCGCGAGTTCCTAAAGGCCAGGGGGCTCGGGCCGCCGTCCCCGGCGACGCCGGCCTCCCGGGGGCGCCTCCTGGCCGCGTTGAGGGAGTATCTAGAGGTGGGGGGATACCCGGAGGCGGTTCTACACCCGGATCTGGCCCCCGCTTTGCTCAAGTCCTACAGAGACGCGGTGGCCTACCGCGACGTCGTGGAGAGACACAGGGTGAGAGACGCCGCCTCCCTCGAGCTGTTCATATCGATGGCTGAGGCCTCCTTCGCAGGGGTCTTCTCCATATCCGCGGCTCATAGGAGGATGAAGGCCGCGGGGTTTGACAAGAGCAAGAAAACTCTCGCCAACTACCTGAAATACCTTGAGGAGGCCTACTACATCGTGGCGCTCCCCAAGTGGGGCTTCGGCAAGACCTCCCTCCTCCAGCCCAAGAAGATATACCCCATAGACCCTGCCTACATCCCGCGGGGCCAGATGGGCAGGAAGATGGAGACGGCGGTGGCCCTTGAGCTACTCCGCCGCGGCGAGGCGCCCAGATACTTCAAGGGCAGAGGCGAGGTGGACTTCGTGACAGACACCGAGGCTGTGCAGGTCACATACGCCTCAGCCATCGACGAGATAGACCGCAGAGAGCTAAAATCCCTCGCCGAGGCCGTAGAGACTACGGGCAGAAGACCCCTACTCATCACCTGGGACCTAGAGGACGTCCTCGAGATCCGAGGGGTAAGGGTCGAGGCCATCCCTCTGTGGAGGTGGCTGCTTTCGCAGACGCCGGGCCAAGGCGAGGCACGAACAACCGTCTAGACCCGCCGAGGCCGCCGACATACCGACGCGCGCCATACTCGACGCCCGTAGAGGTCAGCGGCGGCGCGAGCCCCCCGGAGAACTCGGCAAAGTGATATCGCCAAGCCCCGCGACGCCGCCTACCGTGGACGCCCGGAGCAAACCGCGCAACACCGCCTCTAGCCGCCTACAGAGGGCTTGCATAAGAGCCCGGCCGTCATGAAACTCGTCGAAAGGCTAATGGGGCGGCTTTGCTCGCCAGCTCCGCACCACGGCAGACGTTCGGCATAGCTATCTACCGGCCGAATTCCCCCAAGCCGCTCAAAGGTCTCAACCACCTGCGGAGGCGACGCAACTTTATACATGAGAGACCGCGGTTGCTCGGAAGACAGCGGATCCTCCATGGCAACATCGTAGCCGTCAAGCCGCAACGGAACGACGGCGGCCAGCGCCATGGCTACAACCGCGGCTACCGCAACCACAGCGTTGCCGAGACGACATGGCGTGTAGTGTTCTTATAGATGCGAAGCGGTCTTTCTGTAGCCGATATCTCTAGATATTACCTTGTTTATATAAAATCTTTAGATAGGTCGCCGATCGGGGATCGGGAAGCCCTCCACGGCCATCTTCTACAACACACAGCACCCAGTGCAGTGGCTTTATCAGCGGCGCGACGCTGGGAGACGACCTGGGTCTCCAGAAGGCCTTACGGCTTTCTCTAAACACACGAGGCAGGTGGAGGCTACAGCGGAAGTGGCTAGACTCGCGGCCGAGCAGGCAAGGGCGCGTCAAAGGACCAAGCGGCTCCATGAGCTGTATAAGGCTCATGCGGAGTTGAGGGACGACCTGGGGCAATGACTCCCCGAAGATCCGCCACGATGCTTTTAAACAATTACATTTTCTAATGTAGAGGTTATAAAGTATAAATATCTTCTCATCTTGATAGTTAATGGGCTATCGAGGTGGGCCCAGATCACAGGTGAGGGCCGGAGGCCCTCCTAAAAGGTACGAGAGCAAGGAGGAGACGAACGAACAGAAAAAGACTAGCAACGCTTTACTAAATATATATCGTTTGTTTAAAGAGGGCAAATACGACGAGGCGCTGAATGCGGCCATGGAATACAGAACAAGCCAGTCTAGGTCTAATTTCAGAAAGATATATGAAATGATCATAAGGACACTGGAACCTATTCGGCGAGGTAAGAACATTGACGATGGCGTCAAAAACAAAATCTTACTTGAACTAACAAAAATAGACATTACCATAGAGTACCAGAAAAATAGAGTCGTTCTTGAAAAGGATATAGCCGACAGTTTAAAGGGTGCTTTGGCAGAAGTGCGGAGCTACCTCAAAGAGAATAAGTTTGATGATGCCCGGAAGGCGGCAGAGGCGCTTGAGCTGGCGCTCAACGCGGTGTTGGCGTACAAGATAGCTAAGAACAAGTAATGAGCGCCGCCATGTCCTTGGGTTCAACCCAGCTGGAGCTGGTGGGCATTGTAGATATTCGATTCAAGCTGGAGACCTACGGCCTTCTGATAAGGTCCGGCAGAGCCAAGGAGATCTTAGGCGCGGCTGATGTCGTGCCAATGACGATCAGCAGAGCCTACACGGTACAAAACGTAACGCGTACGATCGAGGTGCCCTATATACCCGCCAGCTCTCTTAAGGGTAAGACTCGGTCGTTGCTCGAGATCGCCTACAATTTACCTCTCTATACTACCGATAACAAAATTTATCTCCATATGCGGGTAGTGAAGGACGATGTGGTACATGAGGACCCCTACTGTCCTATTGATAACATATTCGGTACACCTGCAATAGATGAAGAAAGATTAAAGAAGAAGGGATTGCAGAATCTCTTCAAATGCTGGGCCCCCAGCCGCGCTATATTTAGAGATCTGTTTCCTTCGGTAGAATATATAAAGGGTCTATGCGAAGAGAAGGGCTGTAGCGATATTACGCTCGGCGATTTTGTTGAAGAGAAATGGGAAAATAGGATAGACCGCGTGACGAGCACGGCGGATCCCCGCAACGTCTTGAGACTAAAGCCAGGCGTTGAGTTCGACGGAAGTATTGCCTTCCTTATATTTGACCTAGATATATGTATACGGGAGGAGTGCAATCAATTGCTTTCCGCGTATAGGGACATAATAGGCGATTCTCCTCCGGCAAAGTTCTATATACAGACGTTATTGAAAGGCCTTGAATTGGTGGAAGAGACGTATCTAGGCGCCTCCGGCACGAGGGGCTACGGCCAGGTCAAGTTCAAGATGCTGAAGGCCGAGTTCAAGCCGATCGCGCCGAGGGCCAAGGGCGTGGCGCCGCCGGCGGTGGAAGGCGACGACCTAGCCAAGTTCATCACCAATGTGCAGAACTGGGATCTGTGGAATGGGCTTAAGGGGCTCTGCAAGTCATGAGGCTTAGCTATGTCGTAGTACAGTTCGAGTCTCCCTTCCACGTGGGGAGGTACTCGCTGATGGATGCGCTGGACTACGTGCCCTCCGACACTGTGTACTCGGCCCTCGAGTGGCTGAGACATATGGGCGTTGGGGACGCGCCGGCGCGCGTCTCCTCGGCGTATCCCTTGTTGCCCGCAGAGGGGGGAGGGGCCGACGTCGCCCTGGGCTCCGAGAGGTATCTGCTCTCCGCGCCCATGCCCGCCCTCTGGAGTCTCGCCGTGTCTGGCGCCAAGAAGGTGAAACGTGTCGAGACCCAAGTCAAGGAGGACAAAAGGAAGGACGTGAAGGGGGTGCGTTTCGTGCCTCTGGAGTGCCTCAGGAGGGGGGAACTCAGAGTGCGGGATGCCGAGGAGGAGGGGTTAGTCTTGGAGTGCGGCGGTGTCGCGGCATCGTGGCGCTCCGGCTTCCACGGCGAGCGGGTGGTGCGTGCCCACAACAGGCTCTCGCGGAACACCAACATGGCCGATACCTTCCGCGTGGCCGCCTTCAGCCCGAGGGTGCCCTACGTCGTCTACTTCGAGGGGGGCGGCGCAGAGGCGTTCGAGCTCCTGGGGGAGCTGGGGCTCGGCGGCAAGAGGAGCTGGGGCTTGGGCAAGTTCAAAGTGGTGGCCCGCGGCGAGGTGGAACTTCCAGATGGCGGCGACTGGGCAGTGGTGCTAGGCGCGGCACGGCCGCATGGATACGCGGAGGCGGTGGGCGCCTGGGAGGTAAGGAGCTGGCGCTGCACTAGGGGCGTCATCGGGCCCGTCTCGGTGCTCCTCGACGGCGGCATGATCAGAGGAGACTTCGACCTCGAGACCATTCAGCGAACCGACGCGGAATGCATCAAGAGGCTGGACCCGCTGTGGATATGGCTCTCTTGAGGCTCAAAGTCGACACGCCACTCTTCGTCCTGGGGGGCGGCTCGGCCGTCGTGGGGCTAGACGCCTTCTATAAAGAGGGGCGGCTCTACCTTGTTGACATAACCTCGCCTAAGCTCATGGCTACAGCCACCACGGGGGCCAGTCTCGAGGAACTTGTTAAACTAGCGTCGTCGAATCCGGCCCAGTACGCATATCGAAGTTTCCCCTCTCCGCAAATCCAGGACAAGACTGAGGTGACGATCGGCGTCGTCCCGCCGGCCTCGACGATCAAGGGCCTATTGAGGACAGCCTACCTCTGGCTAGCCCTCACGCAGAACCACAAGCTGGCTAATGATTTTCTAGATACCGTGGCCAATGCGTTGAATAGAGGGGTCCATCCCAAAGCCGTGGGATCTGCGGGCGAGGCGCTGGTCTTCAGACGGGAGCTGGAGGGCGGGAGGCGGTGGGACATCTTCAACTTAGTGGCGGTCAGAGAGAAGGGGGCCAAGGCAGAATTCTGCGTATACAAGGTCGACGTGTATAAGCGGACGAGCGTCATTGCGACTTTCTACGCGGCGGGGCTGGCGCCGGGCTCTGAGCTGGAGTACGAGGTTGTGGTCTGGCCCAGGCCCAGGCAGGTCGGCGGATCCAACGTAGTCCTCACAGAGCAGGTCCTCAAGGACGCCCTTCGCCTCTTCTCGGAGGAGCTAGCCGCGTTCGAGCGGAGACGGGACCTTTATGTGCCTCAGTGCAACGCCGTGAGGCTGGGCTTCGGAGCGGGGAGGCGGTGGAAGACAGTCCTCTCTCTGATAGAGAAGATGCGGCCCTATCTGTTCAAGAGGCTGGAGAGCTACATGTCGCACAGGATCGGCCGGATATGGGACGACATAACTGTCAAAATGGCAGATGGAAAGCCAGTGGGGTGGGCCTGTTATGAGTGGTAGTAAGGAGTACAGAGAGTACGTCGTTGCCGCATTGTTGCACGACGTAGGGAAGCTGATTAGGCGGGCTAAGCTCTGCAGAGGCGAGACGGCTAGGCGCCATACCGAGGAGAGTTTCAGCTTCATTGAACGTATAGAGAGCGCGTTGAGGGCGGCCGGCGTTAACGTTGAGCGTGTAAAGGAATTTGTGGCGCGGCACCACGAGGGGGATTTCGGCATAGCCCCCTACGACCGCGCCGCGGCGTATGAGCGGATACAGGGAGACGACGAGTCTGGGCAGGGGCTGGCTATTGCCGGCAGGCGGGAGGAGGACATACCGCTGGCCATATACGTGGAGGACAAGGTGTTTTATGTCCCTCCCTGCCCGCTTCCGGACAGGCTGGAGGAGGCCGAACGGCTGACGCCGAGGGAGAGCCTCCCGACTCGGGAGGAGGTGTGTAGATGCTACGAGGATAGCTACAAGAGGCTTCTCGACTTGGCCGAGAAGCTGAAGGAAAGGAAGATGAGCTACCCACAGCTGGTGGAGACGCTTGTCTACGTTTTGAGGAGCGTGGCCACCTTTGTGCCGGCCGCCGTATACGGCGTGAAGGTGCCCGACACCTCGCTCTACGCCCACTCCATATTCGCGGCCGCCCTGGCCTCCACAGGCGGCAGATTCGTGCTGGTGGGGCTTGACGTAGGCAGGATTCAGGAGTACATGAAGCGGGCTGGGATGACCAAAGGCGCCATGGCCATACTGCGCGGCCGGTCGCTCATGATAAACCTCCTCCAGAGAGTTGCCGCACGGTGGCTGATTAAGCAAATCAACAAGAAGCTGAACAGCAACGACGTGGCGACGTGGGCAAACGTGTTGCTAGACACAGGAGGGGAGGTCCTCCTCATACTGCCATACGTAGAGGGTCTGGAGGAGTTGCTACAAGAGCTGGAACGCAGAGTGGTAGAAGACACTGAAGGCGTCCTCACGCTCTACGCCGCCAGCGTAGGCCCCTACAGCCTTAAGGACCTCAGAACCTCCGGAGAGCCGGTAGGACAGCCAGAAGCAGAGCCGCCAGCCGCGTCGGAGAAGAAGGGCTTCAGGGACCTGGTAGGTCAGCTTGAGAAGAAAATAGCGGAGAGGAAGATGCGCTACGTGGACTACGCCGCGAGGGCGGATGAGACGCCTAACGCAAAGTCGCAACACGCGCAGTACAGCTTCCACAGCGATGTATGTAAGTTCTGCGGAAGACCGGCGAAGCCCATACGGGAGGAGCTACTTGATGCGGAGCTCTGCGGCATGTGTAGTCGCGAGTTTAATGCCGGTAAAGCGGCTAGGGATTTGAAGGTTTTGGCGATAGCCGAGGGGATTGCGCCCTCCCCTGACAGAGACAGACCTAATAACTGCCACGCCGCTAGGTTTACCTTCTTGGGTCATGTGGTTTATGTAATAGGCGGCCCTCTGTGCGGTGCAGATAGCGCCGTACGGATGGTCGCGGGGCTCGGCAGAGGTCTGTCTGCTTACCTCGTAAACAACCCGTCGGAGTTTATACGTGAAATCGACGATATGGGCTACGGCTTTGTGTTTACGAACCAGCACATGCCAGCTAAAAATGATGAAGTAAAGAGCTTGGATGCGGTGGGGCGCTATGCGGTGTTTCTGAAGGCCGATGCAAACGAGATGGGCAAGAGGAAGGCCCGGGCCTCCGAGAGACCTTCTCTCCTGGCCACGTTCGCCACCACGGTCTCCATGTCGTACGAGCTATACCCGGCGCTTTTAGCCCTGAAGCATAGAGACGGCATCGGCGACATATTTGTGGTGTACGCCGGCGGCGACGACCTCACGCTTGCGGGGGATCTCTCTGCGTTGAAATACATAGCGAAAGTCGCCGAGTACGCTGAGAGGTGGGGCTTCCGCACCGCAGTCGGCCTGAAAATAGATGATCCATATCTCCCCATATATTATGCGTGGACGGAGGCCGAGAGGCGGCTGAGGGTCGCGAAACGCGACAGAGGTAGAAGCCTGGCCGTACTGGTCACGGAGCCCGTCGAGATCACCCTCGACGCAAAGACGCTCGGCCAACTCTACGACAAGACAGACCCAGAGCTACTTGAAGAGGAGGAGGTGGGCAGACTAACCCGGATTGTGTACCTCCACCTTTTTAAGATATACCGCGCCATCTCGCTCCACCGCACCGGCCGCGGCACAGGCCTGCCCCTACAGACGCAGAGAGAACTTGCAAAAACCTTCATCGAGCTGACATACGTGTTGAATAGGCGGGAGGACCGGGCGAGAGACTCCGCCATACGGATCGTGAGACAACTATCAGACATAGACATATCCCCCAGCAATCTGCCGAGACTCTACGCCAAGATAAAAGAAGGCGCCCGGGAGGAAGTTGCAGAAAAGCTCCGCACCGCCCTGATAGGCCTATACCTTCTCCACTTGAGGAAAAAGGCGAAGGAGCCTACAGAATAATCTTCTTGCCCCCCACCTCCACGACAAAGTACACGTTGTATCTGTTCCTCAGCCTAGCCACGTCCAGCCACGAGAGGTCACCCCTAAACAGGCACCTAGCCCTGCGGCACCTCACGCTCAGGGCTCTCCTCACAAGCGCGGCAGGTAGGCGCGGCTCTCCCAGCACCACGACCGCCTCCTCCACGCCGGCAATCCCAGCTACGAGGGCCAGGGACAAGTCGCGCCTCACCTTGAACCGCGCCACGCCAGCTACGTGGAGCATCGGCAACACGCCGCATTCAGCAAAGATCCTCAACACATCGCCCAGAACATCGCCAACGTTCACCTCCCTAAAGGAGAAGCGGTGCACCACAAACCCCCCACAGCCGCCGGGCAGAACCCAGTAAAGCACCACCCCCCAAACCCCCACCCATAAAAATACTAACACACCGGCCTCCGAACCACATCAAAATTTCAGCGTTTATAAATCGTCGTGCAGAATGCCCTTTATCTTTGTCTAATCGTTCTACTCCTTCGCCGTGTTGATTTTGTAAAGCGGAGATCCAGTTTATAAAACGTCGTACAACTTCTCGGCGCAGGCCGACGCCGAGACAAAGAAACACGCAGATAAACACATCTACACACCCCACACACTTTACCTATAGACAGGACACAGCAACCCACACAACCCAGCCAAGCGCCACCGAGCCAAAACACAAACAAAAAACTTAAAAACCCACACATTCAAAACTCCACAAGACCCGGCATCTCAAATAGAGAATTGAAACGATTTTTAAATTTTACGCCCCACGTAAACACGGGAGTGGTGGCCGCATCTCAAATAGAGAATTGAAACGTCAGGAGGAGGGTGAACCACGACGACTTCATGAAGAAGCATCTCAAATAGAGAATTGAAACTGGTTGCCAGAGCGGCTGAATTCCTTCCGTGTCGGATTCAGCATCTCAAATAGAGAATTGAAACCACTCTTGTCGTACTGCTGATCTACACAAGGTGGAGGTGATGCATCTCAAATAGAGAATTGAAACACGACGTACCTTCGATGTAGATGTTCCAGTCAGCCTCGAAGAAGGCGCATCTCAAATAGAGAATTGAAACCTATTGAGTGCCTCGCCTTGATCGTTATGGTAAACGTCGTGGACAGCATCTCAAATAGAGAATTGAAACTCACAGCCGTTTGCGCAGTCATCTACATCGTAGTCTACATCGGCATCTCAGATAGAGAATTGAAACGTATACCACAGCGCCGCCACTATAAGCAACGCAAATATCCACGGGCATCTCAAATAGAGAATTGAAACTTTACAAATTCCTTAAACGTGGTTGTCAATTCCTCTATATTGTGCATCTCAAATAGAGAATTGAAACACGCAATACGCGACTGAGACAATGTGCGTAGCGCGCGCGGTCGCATCTCAAATAGAGAATTGAAACACGCAATACGCGACTGAGACAATGTGCGTAGCGCGCGCGGTCGCATCTCAAATAGAGAATTGAAACAATCACCGTACTTGGCGGCGTAATGTACGCCGTAGGGGCTCTGCATCTCAAATAGAGAATTGAAACAGCGCTATCATGCTGAGGTGGTAGACCATCCAGTGGCGCATGCATCTCAAATAGAGAATTGAAACCATCCGACAGTAGCAGGAACGTCTCAGCAAGTGCCGTCTTGCCGGGCATCTCAAATAGAGAATTGAAACGGCGAGGAGGTACCCCACGACGACGCCGCCGAAGAGAGCCGCCACGCATCTCAAATAGAGAATTGAAACAGAACCCCGCCCGTCACGACGCCAACCTGCCCGTCGGAAGCATCTCCAATAGAGAACTGAAACTTACGCAGGGCCTCGGCGTGGAGGCCAACCCCGCGGTGGCTGAGCATCTCCAATAGAGAATTGAAACTTCTCAACTATGTACCACGCGCTATCAGGCACATCGATGGGGGGCATCTCCAATAGAGAATTGAAACGCCTCCATCATGACTTTCTTCACAGTCCTGGCTGGCACATGGGCATCTCCAATAGAGAATTGAAACATCCTCTGGAGGGTGCGGGTCTTGGACTTGCCTCCCAACGCGATGCATCTCCAATAGAGAATTGAAACCTAGGGGCGTCTATGATGCGGCTTACGGTCTCTTCGTAGAATATCCGCATCTCCAATAGAGAATTGAAACCCGTCGCAAGTTGCGAGGCATATCTCAACCTCCTCGCGTCTCAGGGCATCTCCAATAGAGAATTGAAACTATGTCTGCGCGGCTACAGATGTTGTGCACAGTGACGTCGTGCATCTCCAATAGAGAATTGAAACCGCGTCCGTACACCGACGCCTCGTGGAGCGGCGTGTAGCCCGCATCTCCAATAGAGAATTGAAACATGAAGAGGCCTGAGGCGGAGGCGTACGCAACAGCGCCTTTGAAGTCGCATCTCCACTAGAGAATTGAAACAAGAGGACTTGTGGGACTTGGTCCTCAACGACGGCGAGCATTTACAATAGAGAATTGAAACTAAACTCAATTGCTCGCATGTGGCGGGCTCCCTCGTGTGTTCTTGTTGATTATAGACGAGACAAACAAAAGGATTGACGAAACGGCGAAAACCTTATCCACACGCAATGGGGGTTGGTTTTGTGGTGTGTTTGGCGTGTGGAGGTTACTGGTCCTGGAGTTCTAAAAGCGCTGTGAGGAGGTCGTGGAGGGTGTATCCTTCTGCCGTCTTTTTCAGCAGTTTGATCCCTTCTAGGTGGTGGATGTCCATGCCGAGGTGGCGGGCGACGTCGTGTTCATCTGCCTCGCCCCTCGCAAATCTGGCCAGAACCTCTCTGAGTTGGAGGGGGAGCATGGGGAGCTCCACCACTTCTTTAAACGTCTCGTGGATGTAGACGGCGCCGTGAGCCCCGGCGAGGTACGCCGCAATCACGGCGAAGGTAGACTCCGGCTTGTAGCCGCCCGTCGCCACTACGTAGGTCAGCCTCCCCTCCCTCCTCGCCTTCTTCACGTCGCTACCCACAGCCCGCGCCAGCTGGAGGAGACCCTCGTGGAAGTCCACGCCGAGACCCGGCACCACCTTGAGCTCAGCCGAGCACCCCGCCGTCTTAGCCTCCCGCTTAAGCACCTCGCAGAGGGTCTCCCTAAGCGCGGCCCCGGCCTTCCTCCCCTCCTCCGTGTCGGTGGCGTAGAAGACGGCGTAGACGTCGCCGAAGAGTGCCGGATACCGCCTGGCGAACTTCATCACGGTGTTCAGCTCCGCGCTGGCCCTCTCGGGGTTTGCCAAGGCGTACTCCACCAACCTATCCCCCGACACGCCGTCCCGCGCCGCGTTAGTAAGAAGAGAAGTCCCCACCGTAACGCCAAGAAACACCCCAACCATAAAAGATACAACCCACGGCTATATATCTATAACAGCTGAGCGGTGAAGTGCGCAGAGAAGGTTCCCCGTGGCGACATAGGGCCTCCACGCCCCAATCCCAACACCGGATAAAAACACATGGCCAGAAGCTCAAGAGGAGCCACGGCTCCTCCCGCGCGACGTCCCACAACGCCCTCTGAAGGGCCCCCTCCACGGAGAAATAGATTATATTTGTAGCGGGCACGGGCTCAGCGGCTTTACAAGCCGCACTGCCTCATCAGCTCGTCGAGAAGAGACTTGAGGAGGTCCATCCTGTAGACCACCTCGACGATCTTGCCCCCGGCCAGTCTCACCTTGTCGATGAGGATGTAGGAAAGGCCGCCGTGGGCGAACAGGTTGCGGAGCCACCTATCTAAGTTGCCCTCGGCGCGTTTCGCCGCGTCCCGAAGTCTCGCGCGCTCTTCTTCTATCTCTCGTTGCGCGCTCTCCACGCGGTTGCGGAATTCTGTTTCGTTGATAGACTCTTCGGAGAGTTCTACAAGCGCCTTCACCTCAGCGGCGGTGAGTTCGTTGCGTAGCCCAAACTTCTTGGCGCGTTCAATTACTCTGCCAAACTCTTGCGCCGTCTGCTTTAAGATTAAGGCGTTTTGTAGCGAGTAGATTTTCTCGTAGTGGCGGGCCACGGCGTTGAGGAAATCCACAAGGTTATCTCTCCGAAGGTTCTCAAGCTCGGACACTACAGACTTGATCGCAGTCTTCACAGCGTAGGTCTGGTCAGGCGCCGGGTACTCAACGGCCTCGTCTCTAGTTATGGGAGTGGTGTCTGGCGGCTTCACCTCCACGCTGGGTAGCTGGGCTACGGCGCCTCCGTCGTCGTACCTAGCGCCTCTGAAGGCAAGACCAGCGGCGCCGTTTGCCAGAAGACAGATGTAGGCAAGCAGTTGCCCCAGCTCCCCAGTCAAGTCGAGATCCTCCAGCTCCGGCATCTGGAACCTCCTCAGCGCCGCGATCTGCCTTATGTTCCTCACAGCCCTCTGCAACTCAGACACATCATTGATGGAGAGCTCAGGCATCTCAGCGCTCTCCTCGGCCTTCTCGCCGGAGACGCACTGCCCCATCCTGACGCCGGCAGGATACGGGTCCGAGTTTAAGATAAGTAAATCCCTCTCCTTCTTCCAGATGACAGCCGCCGCAACGGCGGCGTAGAGAACCGCCACAGTCTGGAAGTTTATCCCGTGAGTGAGGTCAACCGCGAGGATACTGGGCTTGCCTGCCTTCAGCAATGCGTGCAGCGCCTCGTTGAATATGGCCAGGGGGGCGCCTTTATACTGGCGGCCCCAGTGGCGGCCTATGCCCGGAAGGATGATAACCTCGGGCTCCGACTCCGACGAACAGTCGGAGGTCTTCACAAGCCCCCGGAACCACTCGATGTATCTCTCCTTTACACTCCGCCTGAACTCCTTTCCATCTGCAAAGCCTGCGGGGTTAAGCGCAGTGTCGACACCAAAGATCACAGTCTTAACATCCCAGCCATTCTCTCTAAAGAAACGGATAAGCGCAAGCGTGCTGGAGCAGGAGGTGCACTCCACCTGCCTCGCGCCTTTGAACGACGGGTGTTGCGGCGGCTCCACTCTGTACCTAGCCTTCCTCCAGCCGGGCGGGTAGCCCCAGGCCGCCGCGATGAGGACAGAGCCTCCGCCCATACCAATCACTAAAACTGTATATAAATGAACTCACCCCGGGACATGGTCGGGGTATTTCTGGCCGTGGGAACTTCCCTCCTCGCCAACGCCGCCAAGGGGGCGTGCCGAAGGAGACCGCCCTCTGGGCTGTTGGGCTTATTGTTGCAACGCATGGAGGAACTTAATGAGTTGCCCCATGTCGTTTAGGTCGAAACTTCCTGGTCTAGGTGACTTTAAGCAGATACTCGGTCAGCGCCTTTCTGCGAGCCATCGCGCCGTTAGGCCTTGCGAAGCTCCCCGGAGTCTCCTGGCAGACACTGAAGAGGTGGAACGTCTCGTCCTCCACATGCAGAGACACGCCTCTCAAAGCCTCCAGGTCCAGCGGGTAGAGCGCGTCTTCGCCTATATCTACGAGGTCGACGTAGTTCTCATCGACGTCAAGCCGCATGGCCAGCTTGGTCAGGAGTAGGTCTCTAAGTCTGTCTTGGGCGCGGCTGTGTCGAGCTCTTCGGCGTGGCTGGACGCGGCGGCTGAGCCGAAGAGGACGGCGTACTTCAAGTAGCGGACCCAGGAAAATAGAGATGGTTGTGGCCCCCGTGGTGATTTCTGTGTTTTCACCGATGCGGGGGACTTGATTTAATGCGCCGTTAACACCCGCCGTTTAACGGCGTTCTTTCAATTATCTTCTGTAAACAGACAGCAGGAGAGTTGAAGTATCGTGCGTTAACGACGTAGTGGTTTATAAACGGCTTGATGTTGCTGTGCCAGCTGGTGCGAACTAACACTCTGGAAAAACATAAAAACTGAAGAAAACTAGATAAAGGCGGAAAGATTTTCTTACACACAAGTTATTAGGTAGCTCAAATTATTCTCTTTATTTGTATTTCTTGGGTATTATGTGTCTATATAGAGGAGCGTCCGATTATGGTTCTTTTCTCATCATTGTTGTTTTTCGCTTTAAAAGTTGCTTGTCAAGGTTAATGTTTTTTATGTCACTGTTAAGATGCACGGTTGGCACTCTTTTTAGCCTAGGGAAAAGATTTATGTGAGAATCGGCTTTTCTCTGTGCGTCTTGTGGGGCCCGCCACTGTGGTCAGCGTGGCGTATATTGATCCGGGGAACTGGGGGTCTAACATAGCGGCTGGTTCGCACTTCGGCTTTTCTCTGCTGTGGGTGGTGTGGCTCAGCGGCTTTTTGGCGGTGTATTTCCAGTATTTGGCTGGGCTGGTGGGCCTCTCGGGTGCTGGCCTTCTGGATCTTTTTGAGGCTAGGCTAAAAAGGTTTAAGCCTCTGCTGGCGCCGCC
>WYEB01000052.1_pt1 | contig 52147 bp, 54 predicted proteins | sample 6343061 | NCBI WGS metagenome assembly WYEB01 (sample SAMN13812332, study PRJNA600296) | hot springs metagenome | biome: ENVO:00000051; feature: ENVO:00002007; isolation source: sediment sample from Evening Primrose shelf | place: USA: Yellowstone National Park, Evening Primrose Hot Spring ... | reverse complement strand
TAAAAGCCCTGAGAAGTTCCTCTGCTGAAGTGGTGGCAGGGAAAGAAAGAAGACTTCTGCTATTCAGTTCATCATCCCTTCCCACGCCCTTATCGGAAACCACCGCATAGGCGTGTATGGGGAGTTCACTGTCTCTAAACCAAGCCTTTATGCTTTGGTCTAAAAGTGCTATAGATGGACAAAGGAAAAGAATAAGCTTTCCCTCTCCAAAGCTTTCCGCTATCCTCAGGGCTACCAAGGTTTTCCCTGTTCCGGGCGGCATTATGAGTTTTCCTCTATCGTGGGACTGAAAGCCCTCAAGGACGCTTTGGATAGCTTGCTGCTGATAGGGTCTCAGCTGCTTTTTCTCCTTTATTAGGGGCTTTCCTTCTAAAAGGGCTTTAGCTTGGTCTAAATACTCACTGAGTTCATCCGCAGAAACTGTAATAATTGTCTTGCCAAGCCTTTCTATTTCCCTCTCTACTTCTTTGCTTACAGACTTAGCCACCAGATAGCCGCCTTTGAAGTTAATGTCTTTTCGCAAGAGAGAACCCACAAAAGTTCCTACATCTTTCCAAGAGACTGCCCTATCCCAATTCTTACACTGAACTGCAAAAAGTTCGCCATCCTTCTCCGCCACAAGGTCTATGCCCGTGTCCTGTAGAGAAAGCCCCTTTTGAGATGCCCACTCTTGCCACAAATACGCCCTAAAGCCTTGCTTCTCAAGATATAGCTTTGTGGCTACTTCTAAAAGTCTCCCCTTCTCTACGTTCTGCATAGACATTATTTTAGCTTTCTTTGCCCCTTGACTTTTCGGGAAATTTTGGATAAAATAATTTCCTGAAAGGAGATGGTGGCCATGAAAAAAGAAGATATAGGCGTAATAAAGAAAATCATTAATTTCAAGCAGGCGGTGGCGGAAGGCGATATTGAGAAAAGAAGAAAAGCTGAAGAAGAACTTAGAGAAGTTTTTGAAGAACTTGGATTAGGTGAAAAGCTTACGGAATATCTTATAGCCCATATCAAAAGGGCTGTAGAAATAGAGAAAGCGTACGAAGAAAAAAGCAAGCTTATGCAAGAAGTAAGGGAAACCATACGAGAACTTGCGAGGAAGGTTTGAAGCCCTCCTCCCCGCCCTCTTGTCCTTCTAAAATGCAAAAAAAACTAAGGCTGCTTGAACTCACATGGCTTGAGAGTTTTTCCACTACATCCGAGGACTTCACCCAGCCTTCAGCCATAGCATTATTCTTGGTTAACTAACTTTCCAAAAAACACACAGACTTAGTTAACCCTCTTGACAATTCAGGAAATTTTAACTAAAATAATATCCTGAAGGAGGTGGTGGCGATGGAAAAAGAAAAGCTAATAAAGGCGGTGGAACTTGTGAAGAAGGGAGAATTGGAGCCAGTATTTTGGAAAGACGGGACTGTGATATTTGGTTGGGTGAATGGTTATTCTACACCGTTCTTAGAAACTCATATTTTTCAAGTGGAGGAGGTAATATCAAAGGATAGGCTTTTGGAACTCTATCAAATGGTGCGGCAGGCAAAGGAGTTTGAAGAGAATGTTATGCTAAAGAGTGTGGAGTTGAGGGAGGACTGGGAAGGCTACAAGTACGCTTTATTTAAAGGAGGGAAGTTTGTTGCGGGAGTTCCTCATGCTTGGTTTGAGGATGAGGATATGAGGGAGTGGGCGGAAAGGTTGTCGCAGATGGCAGAGAGGAAAAAGAAGATAAGGAAGCTAAGGGAATGGAAAGAGAAGCTTAATGGTTGGGTTCTTTCCGCACTGATGGGAGAGATTGTAAGAGTAGCGGGAGAAGGGTATGGAGAAGGAGGAAGAGGCGTTATATACTACACCCTCTCCGAGAGAGTGCCTTATGAGGTGTGGGAAAGAATTAAGCACCTTTTCCGTTATTACAAAAATCCCAAAATCAGACCTATGGAAAGCTTTTTACATCCCTCCGTGCGTGGCATAAAAGCACCAAGTGGGTATTACACCACAAACCCTGAAGAGGTCAAAGCCCTGTTGATGGAGATTGCTAAAGAGTATGCAAGTGAAGAACACTTTGAGTTTTTGAAAGCCTTGAAGGAGTTAGAAGGATGAGAGAACTAAGCCTTCCACTTTCTATAAAAAAGTCCTTGACAAAGTCTAAGACTTGGTCTATAATTAAAAACTGAAGGAGGTGGTGGTATGAGATACATTGAAGCTTTTAACGGAAGGTTTGACAACAAGTATGGCATACTGTCCTACCAAGTGAGGTTTTATCCAGACAATCCAGAGAAGAGTTTCACTGTGGATTTTGCTTTGGTAAGACGGAAGAGGACTGCAAGGATGAGGAGGTTTCAAAGCTTACCTGACTTAAAGCCCGTAGCCGTTTTTGATGTGGTGGTGGTAGATAGGAGAGGGGCGAGCCCATTTGATGTGTATCTTTTGGACAAGGTAGTAGAACAGCAAGGCAAGTATGGGATAACAATAGAGAGGCGGGAGGAATACTACAGGGTTAATGATGTGTTTGTGGTGATGTCTTATCCTGTGAGGAAGCGTTTAGAAAATGATTACTTGCTGTTAATCAATGGGTGCAAGGTTTCTATACCGAAGCCGAAACTCTTAAGCATCAGTTATGAGTATGCTAGCCATTGGCTTAAACACAAGCTTGGACAAAGCAAAAAGTTGGAAAGAATTCTAAACGGTGAGGGGGATTTAGAGTATTTGAGGGCAATCTATCCCAAGCTTGTGTATATAGACCCAGAGGTTCAAAGAGAACTTGAGGGCAAGGAGGTTGTGAGAGTATAACAAAGGAGGTGAAGAACCATGTGGAGAGAGAAGTTTAAGCTTGTCGCGTGTGAGTGGAGTTGGAAGAGGTTAAGCACGAACTATAAGCACTGGGTGAATGAGGACTTTAGCGGAGAGATAACTGTGGTGTATGCACCTTCCCACAGAATAGAGAAGTTAATGGACGAAATAGAAAGTGTGAACCCGGACCTTCTAAGACTGATAAAAGAGGTCTATATCCAATACTGGGTAGGAAACGAGTTTAGAGGTTCTGGTCCAGACAGAGGGTATATAAAAGGAGACAAGGAATTCCTGTCCAAACTGATTAAGGAAGCTTACTTTGAGTGGATAGACCGGGCCTGGGGCGATTGGACAGGCACGCTTAAGTATGATAAGGAGTTCCTTGAGAGTTTTAGGGTAAAGGAGGCTAAGCCATGAAGAAAAAGCGTTTGTCCCTTCGTGAGTGCATAGAGATAGAAAAAGCCCTCTCGTCCCTCCCTCATCCTCTCCGTGTAGAGAGGGAAGGGAAAGGTCCTGTAAAGGTAATAAACGGAGAGGGCAATTTTATTCAACTTGTTTCATACAATCAGTTGCAAGCCCTCCTCCTCTTCATTCAAAAGAACTGCCCGCACGACAACAAATAAGCCCGTGCGGGGCTTTGAATAGCACGCTTAACTCCTAAACTGGGTTAACTAAGTCTCTACTTGAACCTTTCTACTTAGTTAACCATCCCTCTTGACAATTTGGGTAAAAATGACTAAAATAATTACCTGAAAGGAGGTGTGTAGGGATGGTAGAACTTAAAAAGGTTGTAAAAAGAGGAGAGCAAGGCTGGGCTGTAGAACGAAAGAGTGAGTTGCCCGAGGGAGCTAAAGAAATGAGGCTGGTTTTACACATAATAAGAAAAGAGGATTGGGATCGTTGGAATGAGTTAAAAGTATACGACTTCGGTTCTGAGGAGCAAGCGTTTGTAGTGGTTGATAGAAACTATCTCAGAACACCAGACCCAGAAGAGAAATACTACTTCTACTTTTATGTTTATACAGAGGATGGACAAAAGGAATGGCGTTATGTGAAAATGGAAAAGGGAACCTCAATGAAAGGCACGCTAACTTGGGAGAAAGTGAAAGACAAGGTGCGGGAATACAAGAACGGAATTTACAAAATAGTAGGTATAACTGAGGAAGGTAAAGCATTAATAGGGTTGCCAGAGTTTAGAGTGGGTGAAGTAGAATTCCTCTATGAACCAGAATTGCTTGAGAGGAAGAGAGTTGTTGAGAATGAAGATGTGTATGTTTATGTGTTTGAAAATGCACTGATAGACGAAATAGATGAAGATGAAAAGGTGTATTTGCTAAGACCTTGTAAAACCTTGAACACTATCATAATCAAAAGCAAAAAACCAATGGTTGTTTATCCTATAGACGGACAAACGGGATTTTACAAAGCGGAGATAAGGTATAACCCAAGCAAGGATGTTTCTATCTATAGGGTTCCGAAAGGAGAGTTTGACATTGTGTTGAAAGCTTATGTAGATGGAGAATACAAGCTAATACCTATCTGAGCAAGACATAAAGCAAACTTTCAGTCCCCAGCCCTTTGGCGGCGGGGCTGGATGCAATGTTCCAAGCCACCTTGTTCAAGACCATGAACTCGGATAGAAAATCCCTCATTCCACCGATGCCCGCATAAATAAAAACTCCTTAACAGGGTTAACTAACTCTTTACTTTTTCCTTTCCACTTAGTTAACCCTCCCGTCCCCCTTGCAATTCTGGAAATTTTGACTAAAATAATTTCCTGAAAGGAGGGTTAAAATGGGGTTGAGGTGTCAATGGCTGGCTGAGGCTGTTCTAAAAATCTACCATAGCCCTTAAGCGTAGCTATAGTGCAGGATACCAAACAAAAATAACAAAAATAAATAAATAAGTTGCAAGCACCCAGAAGTTCCAAAGAATAGCACAAGCAAAAGATGCTTTTCTTGCTAAGTCCTCCCTCTAAAGCATCCTCTGAAGCCATTGTTGGTGGAAGGGGTGTGGGATAGGGTGAGGTATTCTAAAGGGTTAGTTCCCTTATCCGCTGGGGGGCGTCCCGATGAGGGATTTTTAGAACAGCCTCACAGTCCCACCTTTAGGGAGAGTGCCCCAAAGAGTGAGGAGTTTTTGACGGAGAAAGACATTACTCTTGGCTACATCTACACTGTAAGCAGTTTGATAAAGAGGCTGTTGAAGGAGGAAGGGTTATGAGTGAAAAGCTTTATGTGGTAAGGGACTTTGCGAAGGAGTTGGTAAAGGTTATTTACGATGGAAACATTGGGAAGGTGGCGGAAATCTTCAGGTTGCTTGAGCTGGCACTTGAAAGGAATAAAAGGGAAACTGTCCAGTTGCTAATAGAGTATATAGAACGCTTTCATGGAGACATAGAGGCCTTGATGGGTAGAAAAAGAGGTGGAAAGGTGGAGCTGGTGGGCTTAGGCTGATCGGATGGGTGGAAAGGGTGGGAGGGGGAGGGAAGTAGCTGTTATCCAAGTTCTAAGGTGGAGTGTGTGGTGGAGTGCTTGCTAATTCCTTTGTATTTCGTCTTTGTTTGGTAGAACTCTCCTTAAGCTTTTCTCCCAGTCAATGTCCTTGAGTTTAGTTAGCTGTTGGTATTCTTCCTGTGAAAGGGCGATGCTTATTCTTCTTTTTGGGTCTTTTTTGCAAAATGTGTTGGTTTTGATGCTTTCAAGTATTAGACTGCGGATGTATGAGGAGAGAGGGAGGCCTTTTTGTTTGGCGGACTCTGAGAGGACATCCAAGAGGGGCTGGCTTATGGAGATGTTGATTTTTTTGTTCCTTCTCATGGGATTATTTTAGTGGTGGTGTTCGTGGTGGGTTTGTTGGTCTTCTAAGCTGAAGAGAAGTGGAGAGAGGTCATCGCTTACTTCTGGTGCGAGGATCTGTCCTCCTTCGTCTCCCTCTACCAACTGACTTAGCATTTCCTTTGCCTGTTCTTTCTTCTCCGCCACGTATTTTACGGTTTCCTCAAGGAATGCCTCTTCTCCGAGGGTTTCTCTGAAGGTTTGCAAAAGACAAAGCCCAAGGTCCCTGTCCTTCCACTCATCTTTACAATCAGAAGATATACAGGCAAGGAGTTCGTGTTCTACCTTTGAGGGCTTTTCATCCGCCATGTAGTAGAGTTTGCCGAAAACTCCGAACTTGTCCTTGTCTCCAGAAACCACAAGGTATGCACTCCCTGGGCTCATAGTAAGCAGTTCCTCAGGGCGAACCCTGTAGTCATACCTCTCCTGGGCTATATCAGACCAAGTGGGAAGCATGGCATCTATAGGGTCCTTCCAGATGTTTGCACCCGCCTTTGTGTATGCCTTGAAATACTTTACCTCTTGACCAAGATACTCAGACAAAAACTTGGCGGTCTCTGGATCACCCGCACCCAGTACAAGCTTTACCGCACAGTTGGCGAAGATGTTTTGGAACATGCCCCTTTGAATTCTTTCAAACTGATGGATTGACTGGTGGATTACCACAACGCCTATGCCAGCACCTCTGGCCATTTCAAAGACCTGCTGGAATTCTGGAGGTAAAACCTGAGGTGCCTCATCCACAAACACAAGGTCTGGCACATTCCAACGCACTCCCGCCCTGTATTTCCACGCCGCATAAGACTGCAAGTCCATTAAAACCATCTTTCCTATATCCAAACTCTCTCCGCTTGGAAAGTCCAAAGCCCTGAGGGCGAAGTAGGCAAGCTTGCTCTCCTTGAATATCTCCGCCAGCCTTATCTCAGGATAATACGAGTTCAAAAGTCTTGGGTCAAAGGTAAAGGCATACAGGGCCAGATGCTGCTGAAGACCTCTCAGATAACTCCTAAAGTCCCTGTTTGTCTTTGCCTCTTGGGATATGGTCTTTAGCCAAAGTTCTGCCAACTCGTCCTTGTCCTTGCTGTCCTTTATCAGGTCCAAAAGATACTCCACAGACCTTGGCAAATAGGCCAGCAATGCGTAAAGGTCTATAAAGTTTATCATCTTACCCGTCTGAGGGATGATGGAGAGTAGCCTTGAGAGTGCCCTGGTGACTTCCGCTTGGATTTTTTCATAGAATGTGGCGGTTCCACCTACCTTTGGCATGGTGGCCACAATGGTAGCCGCTATTTGATGGTAGTTTCTGGTTCTGATGGCGCCGTAAAAGGGATTGTATGACCTGCTTATCTTCGGCTTTGCCACGTCAAAGTAATAAAAGTCCTCTGGGAACCTGCCCTGTGCCTTCAGTTGGTTTATGAGGGCACTGATAACCTCATTGTCTCCCTTTGGGTCTATACACATTACTCCCATACCCTTTTCCAAAGCTTGGGCTACCAGAGGAGAGAACACGCTTTTGGTTTTACCCGCACCCGTCGGTGCTATCACGTGCACATGCCTGTTTATGGCAGACATGGAAACCTTCACTGGAGGGTCGTAGAAAATCTTAAAGCTTGCATCTATAGGTTCCATCTCATAGGGGCTTTTAACAGAAGGTAGCCATTTCAAGACCCACGAAAACAAATCCTTGCTAAGCATAAAGGTGCTAAACCCAAGAAACGAAAGAAAAAGCCCTGTTATAAAAAGAGGCGAATAGAGAAAGGCATAGGAAAAGAAAAGGAGGAAAAACACAAACAGCACGGGCAAAACAAACCAGAAAGTCCTCATGTAAACCTGAGGATTGGGAGACTTTTGGGCCTTCTTCTTCACATACTCATAAAGGAGATAAAAGACATAAAACACCGATATGCCCGCAAAAATAAGCCCTATGTAAATCATCTCTCTCCTCCCACAAGGAAAAATTTGTCCAAGTTTGGACCTTCTGCCAGAGGGAAAAGTTTAGCCCTAATGTGCTTGTTGCATACAAACCCAAAATACCTGCTGTCGTAAGACTTCTCCGCCTCACCCATTACAAAATAGCACCCATTGGGAATTTCTCCCTCATACTTAAATAGAGACACAGGTCTTCCCTTTGAATCTTGAGTTCTTGCCCTGCCAAGGTATACACCGTTGCAGTAATAGTTAAGCCCGACAGTCTTCAGGGTTTCCTTTGGCATGCACACCACACGCTTTACAAGGATTTTACCCTTAGTGTATTCATTCTCCACAGGAGGCGCAAACTCCACATAGTCTCCCTTTTGAATTTTGAAAAAAATCTCACTCCACAGCCACCACTTGTAAGGCAGGGAATAATCCATCGTATAAACCACCTTCACAGGAGAAAGCCAAAAGAAAAGTAGCCCAAAAATTACCGACGCAAAAACCCACTTGTATTTACTTTCCCAGAACCTCATGGGTAATGTCCTTAAAGGGTCCTTTAACTACACACTCCTTAAGAAGCACTATTCCGCCTTGCTTACTAAGTTTTTCCTGAATTTGTTTTAGCTTTTCCATCTGCATCTGCTGGAGTTTCTGAGGGTCCTCTCCCGCCTGAATAGCCTTTGCCAGCTCATCCACTCCTATGGTGGTTATCTCCATAAAACTCACCACTTTGATGTTTTGGGCTATGAAAACCAAAATCAGGGCATTGATAAACAATTGAAGGGCAACGATGAAAACCCAGTGATACCATTTCATTGCGACTTCTCCTTCCTGAGGATTTCTATGGCGGACTTCCAGCTGTAGCCTTGCTTTACAAGTTCATAGCGTCTCCTCCTTGTCTCAGGGTCTGTGAAGAACAGCGCCTTCATAAAATCGTCAAGGACTATCCGCACCTTCACCGCACCCGCCTCAGACACCAAAAGCATCTCTCCATACTCGCCCGCAAGAGGGTGCACGCTTTCAAGCAAGTTCCACTCGTATTCCGTCAGAGATAGTCTCTTGGAGTTCCGAATAGCATTCCTTGATGTGGAGGAAATCATACCAAACAGCTTCCAATAGGAGTTCTCTATGATAACACGACCTGCACGGGAAACCTCTCCTGAACCTGCCATAAAGTCTTCAAACCCTTGAGTTCCCAAGATGATGCTTGCACCGTGCTTTCTAAACCTTCTGTATGCCTGTTCAATGAAGAGGTCTATCTTGGGATTGCCCAAGAACTTGTGGGCTTCGTCTATGATAACTAAATGCTTGTAGGTGGAGGTGTGCTGGTTGTAGATGTCTTTGGAAATGAAGAAGGTCAAAAGCATGAGGAGAGGGTCTCTCAGGTCTGGAATGTTCTCAAGGGTGTCGTTTTCAAAGACCGTGAGTGAGTTGTTAAACTCAAAGTGAGACCATCCGTTGAAAAACACTCCGTATTGTCCCCTGCTTGAATAGGGAGTAAGCTGGATGAGAAAGTCATTCACCCTGTTGTCAGTGGAATACTTTTTCAAATACTCAATAAGCGTATCCACACAGCTTTCAGGACCATAACGGAGATAGCTTTCCTTGATTGCCTCCTCAAGAAAAGCCCTTATAAGCTTTTCATTCTCCTCCGACTTCCTGATTTCCTTGTTTGCACCCATCATATAGTAGAGGTTTATCAAAAACTCCAAGTAATCTTCCAACTCCTGCGTGTTTTGAATGATAGAGAAGGGATTTACACACTTAGGACTGTCAAAGCTAAACTCTATAAAGTCTCCCCCCAGAACTTCCGCAAAAGCCTGATAGGACCGTCCTATGTCTATTATCCACACCCTGTTGCCACTTGCCAAGTAGTTAAAAGCTATATACTGCAAGGCTACCGACTTGCCACTGCCCGTCATTCCCACCACAAAGCTGTTGTATCCACCCGCTGGATTGGAAAAGTAGTCAAAACCCACAAGTTCTCCCAGACTGCTTACAAAAAACACCTCTGGCCTTGTCCCACGCCATCCTCCATAAAAGGGCACAAAGGTGGCCACATTGTTGGCAAACATCCCTCTTATTCTTTGCTTTGAGAGAAAGTCCGCCATCTTCTGGTCAAATCCAAAGGGCATAGCACTCATAAAGTCCGCCAAAACCACATAAGCGTTCCTCTCTATATCAAACCCAAGATTTTTAAAGTGAGACACTATCTTTGAAGATTTCAGTTCCAACTCCTCCTTCGTCTTTGCCCAGATGAAAATCAGCAAATCCACTCCATACACTCCCTCTCCACGCTCTATCCTCTCCATAGCCACAGAAAGGTCTTCATGCTTGAACTTAAGCCGTGGAACAAGATTGTATGGAACCCTCTGAGATAACACCATTAACGCTGAGGACTTTATCTTTCCTAACACCTTGTCTGAAAACCTCACCACATTCAAACATATCATGTAGGGAAAGTCCAAAGAAGAGCCAGTTATCTCAGAACCCACATACCCCACCGCATCAAAAAGCCCCCACTCCTTCGGATAATTCCTCACCGAAAAGCTTCTAATAAACATCCCACCAAGTTCTATGCAGTCATCGTGCACCCTCAAAACATTGTCATTCCTTACCACCGCCCTCCTGAGCGGTATCGTCCCATCATACTCCCCCGCACCCCGCCAATCCGCATTGAAGTTTATCAGCTTATACATATACTCATACAGGTCCTGTGCCTTCATGGGACGAGGCTGAAAGCCCACCCCCGCCAAGTGCCCCGCAAGCTTGGACTTAAGCTGAGTAATAAGCGTCAACTTGTATTCCAAGGTCTTTTCCTCAGGTTCCTTGTCCTTTCTGAAGACAGACAGAAGAGTAGAAAACAGCTGCTTTTCCTGTTCCTTCCCTCCATACTTTACTGTGATAACAAGGCGCTTGCGATTGAGGTAAGCGTTAAAACTTCTGGTTATGGGTTCATGACCTTTCCTTTCCAAAAACTGTGCATAGCTTTGCACCGCCTCCCAAAGCAAATCTGCATGCACTCCCCGTAGGTTCACAAGGCCTGCCCTCTTGTTGGCAAGATAGTAATCAACCAGATGCAGATAATCTGGAGTGGAGGTGAGGATAAACTGGGCTGAGACAGAGGGAGGCAAGTCCTCAAGGAAAAGCTTCAAAGCATTCTCCACATTCTGATTTACATACCAAAGAGGCACACACTCAAAGGCTATGCCCACTCCACCATCCCTCAAAAAGAATACCTCGTTCTCCTCCCACTCGGGCATCAAATACTCAGAAAGACCCTTGCGCTCTAAAAGGTCATAAAAATCACTTACTTTCATTCTGCCCCTCCGTCTTGAGAGGAGTGAATTCCTTTGTCCGCTGACCCTTCTTCAGAAGATAGTCTCCCAGTATCCACTTGCCCTCGTCCACCTTGAGATACATATAATGCTGGGTTATTAGCCTGCCCTGGTCATCCACATAGGGAAGAACAAAGACCCTCAAAACAGTGGGAGGTAGTGCCAAAGGTGTGGGTTCTTCCCTTACCATTTTCATAATCTTTTCCATCACCTCACGCCGATAGAGGCTTTCCTCCTCCTTCTCCTGCTTTACCTCCTTTGTCTCCACTTTAGGCTCTATATGCCTGAGGCTTACCTCCTGCGTCTTCGTAGCACATCCCACAAGCAAAAAACTCAAAACCAACGCACCCTTTTTCATCTTACCTCCTCCTCTTCTCAATTCCATAAAACTCTGGGTTCTCAAGGGTGTCCCTGTAAACATCCGACAGAGAACCGCACACACCATAGCCAGAGCCCTTGTTGCAAAGCTTCTCCTCCTCATAAGGAAGAAGTATCTTAGAACTGCATCCACTCATAAACAGGGCAAACAAAAGCAGTAAAACCCACCTCATCTTTATCCTCCGGGTGGTATAGGTGCGTTTAAGTCAGGAGGCGGCTTGTTAAGCCCAGTTTCTGGTTTTATCACCTTGTCTCCCTCCACATCATCCAAAGAAAAGCTCTGTAAAAACACCACATCAACCCGTCTCCCTGCGTTTATCTCCACCACAGGATAGGTCTCGTCCGCAAGCTTCTTATACTGCTCCACCAAAGTCCTTGCCGCCTCAGAAAATCCTCCAGCTATACCCGCTCGGAATGCCCGATTAGGGTCTATGGTAGATAGCGACCCAGTGGGAGATACAACTACCGTGGTGCTACTTTGCTGGAATATCCTGCTTATACCCTCAATGAACCCTGCCACAAGCATACGGGCTAAAATGGCGCCCTGCTTGGTGACTACCCTACCCAAAAGCCCAACCTTGCCATCCTCTCCAGCCACATAGCCAGAGACCCTCTTCTCCACAATCTCTCCTCCCTCCTTTACGCAAGATATAGCCTCAAGCCGTATGTAAGCCCTCTCTGCCGCCAAATCTCCATACCCACTCCCTATCACAAAGCAATCCCTAATATCAGACTTGTAAAGATTTGGCAAAATGGCCTTGTCCACAAGTCTTATAAGCACTGGATGTGGAGAAGTCTGGGCTTTCCCTCCTGTGGGTGCATCAAGTCCAGAAAGTAAAACACCCTTAACAAAAGCCCCCGCTGGAATTAAAGCCTTTGATTTTTTCTTCTCTGTCTTTACTTCTTCCTTCACTTCTACTGGCTTCTCCTCCTTTTTCTCCTCCTCCTTCTTAACTTCCCTCTTCTCTATGGCTATCAAATCCACAGGACGAGAAACCGCTGACTGCTTTGAACCTCCCTCTGGAGGCACAGGTGGATACTGCTGTTGAGGAGGAGGCGGTGGTGGAGGAGGAGGTGGTGGGGGCGGCGGAGGCTGTGAAGGAGGCGGCGGTGAAGGAACAGCTTGTGTCTGTCCTTTTGGAAGACCTAATCCCGCTATCTGCTGCTGTTCCTGCTGCTTTTTCATCTCCTCCAACTGCTTTTCCAAAACCGCAAGCCTCTCTCCGTATTCCTTTTTAAAGCTTTCCTCTTCAATTTTTTGTGGAGGTGGCGTCTCTATTTTGGGAGGTGGAGGCTTTTGTTCTTGCTTGTTCTTACCCGAAGAAAGCATTTCACTAATAAGCAAAACACCACCACCCAAAAGCACCGCAGCAGCGCCCAAAAAGAGAAGTTGTTTTCTCCTCTCTCCTTCAAACTTCTTAAGCATCAGAACTTCACCCCCGTAATGAGTAGTCTCCCACCCCTAACCTCATAGTTGAAAGAGATTACCTTGTTGTTTTCCTGCCCCACATAAACATTTCCAGTCATCTTCCTCAAAACTCCATAAACATCTATTCTCTTCTGTTTTTCATCCACCACAACCTTCATAGGATAGAACGACTGCCACCAGTCATTCTCCTTCACCGCCTTTGCGTAAGCTGCAAAGCTGTCCCTTATCTCCTTCACCTGTGCTGGGTCCGTGGTTAAGAAGGGCATAACCCTTGAGAGGGATTTGTCTACATTGGCAGGAGACACAGAAAGCAAACTGTCCGCAAGATACACCGCTACCTGCTCAATGTATGCGTAAGACAGGTTCTCTCCAGATATCCAAAACTCCTTGTCCACCTTAGGAGGGATTACAACCACCACCTTGTTGGTGGCCGCCCTGTAAAGCATTATCCCTTCCAGCAGGACTATAAAAAGCAGGGCATAGATGATGATTGCCTGAAAACGCACTTCCTTTACAAGCCTCTCAAAGTCAGAGAAGTATTTGAAGTTCCTCATCGGTATTTATTATAGTTATTTCTCCCCGCCGTAATCTTTGGTGTTCTTTACGCTGTTAATCCACCACTGAACACGGTCATTGACTTGGCTTGCTATATTCTGAACAACGCTTTCTCCCACACTTTGTGCCATCTGATTTGCCCACATCTCTATAGCCTGCACACAGCTTTCACTGGTAAAGTCAACCCTTGCAAACTCATCAATGGTATACCCAGAACAGTCGGGATTTTTGGGTGCACCCCAACCCTTTCCTATCTGAGGTCTTCCACACTCTTGAAGTATCCTCGCCAATCTGGAGTTAAAGCAGCAGAAAGAACGGGATTTTTCAACGCATATTTTTATAAACCCTATCTTCCACCTCTTTGAACAGAACTCTCCCACATAGGTGCATAGCTCCGCCTGTCTCTTCTTCTTGAGTTCCTTCTCTTTGTTATTACACACACTCTTAAACATTCCAGATATACCACAGCATGAGGCACCTAAGATGGTAAGGCCGCCAGACCTACAGAACCTTGCCTCGCCACTGAAAAATCTTGGGTTTGCACAGGTGGGATTTTCTGGACCGGGTGGTGGTTGAGGTTGTGGAGAGGGTTCTTGTTCCTCTTGGATTTTTGCAATCCCTCCGCTAAGACCCTGCGTGCTGTTTGCACACAGCTTACACCTTTTGCCCGTTTTGTCCACTCCCATTCCTACCGTGCTTATGTTGTTAGGCCGTTCAAGAACCACTCCCTGAAACTGAGAGGTAGAAATTGGTGTTAGGGTTTCAGAGGTCTGAGAACTTGACTGGGTAAGGGTAGAAACAGGGCAAGACCAATTGCTATCTATATCCCAGCTTAGTTGGTAAAGCAAAGAGTTTTGAGAATCATATACGCTTTCTGAAAAAGAGGTGCATAAAACCAGCTGTGCACCGCTTACTTCATCCACTACTGTGATGTTATTGGCACACTTTAGGTTAAATTTGTAGGTTGCCCCTCCCACGCTAAGTTGCTGGGTTTGGTCAAAGTTATCCTGAGGTAAGTGAATATTCCAAGTAAGTTCTACAACAGAACCATCCTGAAAACGAATGGTATGCTTCCATGAAGTGGCATAACACTTAGTTCCCAGCTTTTGCCACACCTTGTTTGGGTCAGAACAGGCATTATTCTTAACCTTCCATCGTGAGCCATCGTAAGATATGTAAGAACAATCACTGTAGGAGAACCAGCCATCCTGATAGAGAACGCCACCGCACACCCAAGTGGGAAAGGTAAAGTTTTTACTTGCAAACTCATAAAGCCTGTCTTGGGTAGACTGGGGCACGGGAAAGCAGTCAAGGGCATACTGAGAAAGAAGGCTTTGATACTGGGCAAAGTCTATAGAAGAGTTGCCCTGGTATACAGCCCATACAGGTGCCTCAAAGTTGTTAGGGTCTGTATCATACAAAGTGGGACCCCTCCAATCCGCAGAGGTGCAAAGGCTGTCTCCCAAGTCCGCAGGACACACATACCTTCCGCTTACCTGTTGGCAGGCGGGCAGTTCAGAACAGCTGTCTACTTGCCCATTGCCATTGCCGTCCACACTACACCTGTAAGTATCAAAGGTAAAATCTGTGGCATTTGAGGAACAGTTGGTAATGCAAGACCAGTCCCCACAGGTATTATCACATATAGAGCAGTCAGCAAAGGCTGCAAAGACAACCCCCAAAACCAATAAAACAGCCCACAACCACCTCATGGCCCGCATGTCCTATCCTTCAAAGCAGAGTATATTATTTCAAGCATTCCCGCAGTGTAGCCAAAGCCTATCTTCAAGTCCTTTCCGCATTTGCATTCCTCTACCACCTGTCCACCATCCGCAGGACATACCCAAAAAGACCCAGACATAGTGCACTGAACGGTATCAAAGTGGACTTTGCCATCTACCCTTTTCTTTATTATGCAATACTTTTCTCCAGTAGCACACTCGGGGTCATATCCAGCGGTGCCAATAAACATCTCTTTCTGAGATATTCCTCCCTGAGAACTTCCCTGTTGGTAGGAGGCACAGTTTTGGGAAATGCAGTTTTGCTGGCATGTATTGTAGTCTCCATACTCTAAAAGGTTCAGGTTGCACACATACTTTTCAACATTGGTATTCTGAAGTATGCACTGGACTGGTGTCCTACAGGCAGAAAGACACGCCGAAGTGGACGAGTATGCCCTTCCATCCAGAGAACACACGTAATTGTAAACAGCATTACACGGCTCATTCTTATAACACTGGCTTGCACAGGTCTCTGCTGGATAAATCCTGCCATCTGTCGTGCACTGACCTTGCATTACGCAGCAGTTTGGAATTGCCCTCACACAGTTTGCTATACAGGTTCCCTGATCTCCATAAGTCCCACCAAAAGAACAATCCCAGTAAACATCAGGGTTCCGCACACATTTCCCCACAACCCCATCATACCAACTCCCAGCAGGACAGCTAAAGAAACTGCTATAACACATAGAACCGCTGCGATAATAGCCAGAGGAACAGGTGGGTTCCCACTCCATGTAGACGGTGATGTATACATCAAACCAGTCAGGCCATGACCATAAACTAAGCCACTGTTCTCCTCCAGTGCATGGGGGAAGGGAAAGGGAATCTTCGGAATATACAAAATCATTATACTTAAAGTAAGCCCTATAAGAAGAAGAAGTATCAACATAACACTGGACATACAATCCCGGAAACCAATAATCTACCCTCCTTGTTCCACTACAAAAGTTAGAATAACATGTCATGGGAACAGTAAAATGCTCCGAGTAAATAGGGCAGGAACCCTGCAGAGGGTCGCACCACAGCATATCCTCCCAGTAGTGCCAAACCTCACAACTTGCCCACCTTATCACACACTGCCAGCCAGTGGGATAAGCCACGCATTGTCTTATGCTTGGGTTCCAGTAGCCTCCTGAAGGGCAAATGGGAGTGGTTTCACACCTTCCTGTGGAGGGATTGAAGGTATAACCTGAAGGACAGACACGTCTATCAGTGCACCAGCCTTGTTCCAAACAGTTGTTACATCCTGCTTTGCATGATTGATAGTCTGGGAAGGCACTGCCGTTCAAAGGACAGGTGTAGACAGGATTGCAGGGTGCTGGGCTTTTGCATGAGGAGGTGCAGGTTGCTTGGTCTTGATAGCGGGCTTTCGTGACTGGACACTCATAGCTCGCAATGGAAGGGTCGCATTGGTGCTGTTGGTAGCAGTTTTCGTCGCATGAAGACTGAGATGGGTCCTGTTTGCCGTTTAAGGGGCAGACAAACATGGGCTGGGTTTTTGTGATGCTGTAGCACTCTCCACTTCCGCCCACACAGGAAAAGCCCTGAGAGAAGGTGTCTATAACCGTATACCTCATCTTGCCCGTTCCTCTGTAGTCCCACTCAAGGGTGTTTAAAATGCCAAGGGTTTTTTGGTTTAAAGCGTCAAACTTGTAGTTGCTGGTTGAGGTTTGGCTGCACTTATACTCCCTTATCTTCTTCCACCATTGCCTGCACTCGGTCCTTCCACCTACGGTTTTGCAGGTTTTGGGAGGCCAGTTGCAGTTTTGGGCGGGTGCTTGGGCGGTTTGCCACTCAGATGTCCAGACTTTAACATTCTCATCCCTCAAAATTTCCACACAGCCAGTGAGTTGCTGAACAGGATGCCCATCTTTAATCACCTGAATTCTTTTTCCGTTGGCATCCTCCCACCACTCGTTAACAAGTTTGCAGTTATCCTTTTCATACTGGCTACAGTCTCCCACGTATTCTCCCACAAGCCCGCCTATACTTGACCACTTGAAATAATTACACGCAGGTGCATTGTCCACCTTTACCTCTAACACGCCGTTTACATTCCTCATCCACACCTTCATGGGTGCAACATCTGATACGCAGGTTCCCGAGGACAGATCGTCAGAAGTTCTTTTGTTGACAGAGAGCCTGCCTATTTCCACCCAGTTGGGAATTTGAGTTTGAGGGAAGGTAAGGCTTACCTGAGGCATTGGAGGGTAGATGTCCGTTGAACCGCAGGGGGCACCTTCCCAATAGCCCCAGCCCTTGAGGGTATAACCCCTCCCATCGGGATTGCACTCAAGCCAAAAAGAAGAGGAAAAGTCAAAAAACTTATCTCCAGAGTAGCAAACAGAATACGTGGAGTTGTATCCATCAGGGAAAAGCTTTTGCCCAGGGGTGCATACTCTCTGGTCGCTTCTGAGAACATTTTGTCCAACAGTCCTCTCTATCACACAGGTTTTTATGTCTGAAGACCTCTCCTGTTCCATAACCTTTTTAGCTGCCCTGCATGTTGGGTCTGTTGCTGGGTCGCAGGTGAAGTAGTAGTAAAGTGCGGCGTCGTTCATGGTGTAGGGGTTGTTAAGATACTTGGTTTGTGGAGGGACTTTTGGCTGTCCCTGACAGTTCTCTACCTTGCCTCCCAAATACTCCGCAACGCCATTGGTATCTTGGTTTATCTTTGAAGTGGTAATGGGTTTGCCGAGGGATTTGTAGTATTCCAAAAGTTCAGAGATGAGAGGTCCTGCAAAGTAGGAGGGAAGCTGTCCTTGATTTCTGGGATTGACGCATCCATCTAAGGTGTCCACCGATTGAGTGATTACTTGCCCGTTGATTACACGAAACCTTGTGCACGAGGTAAACCTTTTATTTGCATCATCCCAATTCTGACACATACCGCCCGCACACAGGTAGGTATAGTTTGTGCTAAAGGTCTTGTCCAAGATGCCGCTGTAAGGGTCGCTGGCATAACTGAAGGTAAAGGTGCTATCTGAAACCACCACCCTTGCAAACACTTTTTCATCTTTTACACTTCCCTGCCCACACATCACCGCAGGAACATCAAACTGATAGCCACCAGGTCCAATAACCTTCTGATTGGGTGCAGTAAGAGGTTGCATAAGCTTTGTCCTTGTAGGGTTGCTTTCTCCTTTGGGCCCCTCATACTCCCGCCTTGCCCTTTCTCCATACTCCCTACCCTTTCCTCCGCCCGGGTTATTCTCGGGATAACGAAGGTCTAAACCAAAGACCAAACCTACCAAAACCAAAGCTAAAAGGACCCTACGCATGGCACCTCTTTTATCAACCTCCCATCCTTATAAACCTTTACCGCACCCTTACATCTTATCAAAACATACCTCCCTTTACTCTCATCGCAATTGGAAAAGAACGGATTTCTGTGAAGCTGGACAGTCTCTCCAGAGACCTTCACGCTGTAGCAGTAGGGCACCTCCACCTTGGCATAGGGTGGAGACATCACAATCGCAGGGTCCTGAAAGTCTATCACACCCATGGCACCCTCCTAAAAGGCACAGCAATCACGCTTACGATAGACCATCCAAACATCATTCAGTTGATTGAGAACGGGCACATTTTTGCCCCAGCCCCATAACACAAAGGCATGCCTGCCTATAGGGAAACGCTTTGGATAGAGGATAGGCCATATGGGATAGATGCTGTATTGACTTTTGAACATGATGGGCATGGGGTATCTTCCGCAAAGTCCTGCCTTTCCAAAGGAGCCCCAAAGAACAAGTTCCCTGTGAAGTTTAAAAAGCATCCTTGCCACCACGCCCGCATTTGCTTGCACATTGTCCAGAGGGATGCTTTCACTCATGGGATACATAGAGCCCCACGCACCCATGCACCAAAAGAGTGGGTCTAAAGGAAAGCCCGCCGTGGAAGCCAAGGCATCTATGGCACACGCCCCTTGGGCCACAGGATTTGCAAACAAAATAGCCTCAGGTCCGAGAATGCTTGCCAGCATATCACTTTGCCAAAGAGGGTCAAGTTCTGTCATGTATGCCAAATCCAAGGGATTGTTGGTCTCAAGACAGGCAAAGTCTAAGAAAAGACCTATGAGTGCCCAAGGCAGGGCTTTATAGTAATGCACCTGAAAGCTTCTCAGCTCTCCATCCTTCTGGTCGTCGCTGTTGGCACCTCCTATAGCTTGGGCGTTAAAGGGAATTTTCCCAACCAAACCTCCGGGTATGGGAAGGGTGGGCGTGCACCAGGGAATTCTCACAGGTTCCATAACCGCTATGCCCTCCCATATGCCAAACTTTATGCCAACTCTCGGGAAGGGAGTGTAGCACACACAGAGGGGAATACCGCCCCCGAGGGAATTTACATCCTCAAGACTGAACCAGAAGTTAAACTTTACACCTCCTATGGTTATGGGAAAGGCATTATAGGCTGTGCCGATGATGGTGACGATGATGGTCAGGGATGTGTCAGGTCCTGCCCTGCAGACCAATTTGGCTGCATTTGCGGGCACGCTCTGAACCAAAATCAAAAAAGCCAAAAGGACACTAACGAGTTTTCTCCAACGCATCCCTGCCATAGACCTCCTTGATTATATGCCCTGTGCGGAGGTCAAATTTAATCACAGACACACCCTCAGTTATACGGGCAACCTCACGGAGTTTGGGATGCAAAAGATAGACCCTTGCATTGAAGCCCTTCATCAAATCAAACACCGCACCATCGGAGGCAATTAGCATGCTGTTTGGATACTTGGTAAGAAGCTTTTTGACTATCTGGATTTGCCTTTTGTCCTTTCCATCAAACACTATCAACGGAGGAGGTGTGGTAGGCCAATACTGAATGGGACGGAAACGATACCCTTTTGGATAAAGCACTCCCACCACATTCCCCTTGTCATCCACCCTCGGTATATCAAACTCCAAAGTATAGACCCAGTCTATCCTCTCAGTTTTTGATTTTTCCGCCAAAGGAAGACGCACCCTCCAGTCCTTCATGATATTGTTCTGGATGTAGTTCTCATCGTATTTTTTGGAAAGTTCTTTGAACTTTTGCACAGCCCTTTCCTGCCGTGCCAATATCTCCTCCCACACATCAGGCTCCGCTATGGGATAAGTCCTTCCTCCCTGTGCAAAGGCAACCGCACACAAAAGACTAATAAACAACAAGTTTCTCATCGTTTATATAGCCCTCCATGTAAAGGGTCATAAAGAGGCTGTCCTCAAGCTGGTTCAGGGTCATGTAGCCACTGCCAATACGGATAAACCGTGGATAGCCCTTCTCATTAACCACCAAGAATATATCAGGATAGTTCTGTGTGCCAAGACGCTGAACCAGATTGGGATGGTTCTCCGCATACACAATCCTGTAGTCCCAATTCCACTCCTTCTTTGCAAGCTCCAACACCTGCTGCATACCAGGGCACTCAAAACAGTCCTGCCTCATAACCACCACAAGCCCCATCTTGTCCGCAAACCTGTCCAAGACTTTCTTTCTTTCCCTCTCCCTATAGACCAGCAACGTATCCTTCATAGGCACGGCGGTAGGCTTGTCGTAGGAGAGTATTGGGTCCTGACGCATGTAATACTCACTGAGCTTGGCGTATTTGACGGATTTCTCCCTAATCCAGCGAATAAGACGCATGTGTTCTAAGATGTTCTCCCTTGTGGGATACATGAGGGCTATGTATCTTGCGGTCTGTTCTATCTTCTGAATGTCCTCAGGAGAAATCCTGTCTAAGATGTCCCAAGGTATCTGAACACGGGTGGGTAAAAACTTGTATTTGGGCTTTTCCTCTTGCTTTGCGGTTTCCTTTGGCTTTTCCTCCTTTTTCTCCTCCTTTTTCTCCTCTACGCACACTTCTTTCCAAAACCAGCCTCTTTGCCTGTCCTCATAGAAATTCTTATACGGTCTGCACACCTGCCCAGAAAAAGCCACGCCAATTAGCAAGAGAAGGGACAAAACCCACATAAAGGAAATTTTATAATGTTTTCATGCACGAGTATCCCTTAGCCATATACTTTGCGGCCTTTGTTCTTTTGATTTGGTATTCTGGAGATTTTTCGCTGATGCTTTTTACCTTTCTCACCTTTCTCTCTGGGCTTTATGCCCACAAGTTTTTCTCTCTGCTGGGATTTGAAAGGTATAGCTTTGAGGAGTATCCCTATGTGTATGTGGTTCCCATGCCCTTTAAGTCCGCCTTTGCCATTGGAAATGCAGTGGTGTTAAGCAAAAGATTGGTGGAGGAAGTGGATGAGGATGTCCTCAGGGCAATAATCTATCACGAACTCGGGCATATTAAGTTCAGAGATTTCACCACAGCGTTTTTGCTTGTTTTTGTCTATTCCGTGATAGCCACCTATAGCAAGGCAAAAATTGTGCTTCTTGCTTACATGCTTTTGTTTGTGTGGATATATTGGCATATGGAGGCAAGGGCAGACCTTTATGCCCTTAGAAAATCCGCCAACATAGAAAAAGCCCTTGAACAGTTCAACCTCAAGTGGAGGCTTGCATTTCTAAGAGGTGATACCAACACCCAGCAACAGGTCATGTGGGTAATGTTGGCCATCCTCTTCTTCGCAGGCTTCTACCTCGGAACGCTTTTCATAAAAGGACAGTAAGGGTTAACTAACTCCACCAAAAATGAAAAAGACTTAGTTAACCCTCTTTAGTCAGTTAACTAAGTGCCTATGATTTTAGCCAATGTTAGTTAACCCGCTTTAGATGGTTAACTAAGTCCCTTCCTTTTGCATAGCAGTTGGTTAACCCGCCATGTGGTTAACTAAGTTTCCATCCCAGCCCGCAGGCATAGTTAACCCGCCCGCAGGAGATTTTTGTTTTCTTTTTCTCTTTTCTTTTAGAGGAGAACGAAAAAGAAAAAATCTCTTTCTATTACCGGCAATTTTTTCGTAAGAAAAAATTGCGTGAATTTACGAAGTAAATTCACTATCTCTAAAAGAATATATACTCTAAAAAATTAAGCAAAAATCGTGCCAACTGCGTCAAAGCCTTGACCCGCAAGGGTTTGATGGCGTTCCAGTGGGTCGGGGGGTCGGACAAAAACCATTAAACCAGCGGACAAAAACCATTAAACCCCGGACAAAAACCATTAAACCACCGCCACCCTACCCCTCTCAAGTGCTTGAAAGACAAGGATTTCAGGAGGGCATTTTCCCATTTTCCTTTAGCGAAAAGTGGGGCTTTCTTTTAGCGAAAAGTGATAGTGAAAAGTGAAATTTCCTTTAGCGAAAAGTGTTGAACTGAGTTCAAAAATGGGTAATGAGAATAATTCTCATTTAGCCAGAGGGAAACTGCTTATTCTCATTTAGGAGGTAGTTTAGGGAAGGGGGAAAAGGCTTGTGGAAGCTTATTGGTTTTGGTCTTCTCCTTTATCTTTTCTCTTTCTTTTCCTCTTACTTTCTCTGACTGCCTTTTTGAACCGTTCAATGAATTCTTGGACTTCTTTATCTAATTGCCTCTGAAGTTCTATAGCCCTAATTCTCAGGACTTCCATTGGGTAGCGTTCAAAGACGACCACATCTTCCTCAAATCTGTAGCCCTTGAGGAAGCCTACCTCTACGAGTTCATTCAATGCCATACGAAGATAATTTCTGGCTTTGTTTGGTTGATCTGTGGTAATCCTTGCCCTTTGAATGGCTGTCTCAATCTTGACCCTGCTAATGGTGGAGTTGGCAGTCAAAAAGGCATGCAGGTTAATGGCACTGGGTCTTCTGAGGAAAAAGGCAAAGACGTAGTAATACCACAAAGATGCATAGTCTTCAAGGAACTTCATGAACTCCGCAGTCAGAACTATGGAAGTCCTCCCATCCTTTTCTATCTCAAACCCACCAGAAATCACAAAGACCGCCCTTTTTCTTTGAGGGTAGTAGTATATGTCGTATCTACACTCGGTAAGCGTTTTGAGAGTTTGGGTAAGTTCTTTCCAGTTGGTGTTTTTCATAAGCCCAAGCAATCTGTAAGTTTCAATGGATACCCTCAACCCCAGAGTAGGGTCCATCTTTTCCGCCTTCCCATACCTCAAAAGCCCAAGCAAAACCCTCCATGCAGTGATAGTCAGAGGGTTTTCAATCTTGACTTGGGCATACTCTGTGGTTATCAAAATCTCTTTCTCGTGCAAAGACACAGGAGGGAACCTTAAAACATCCGCAGGTAGTTCTACAGCATACTTTTCGTCAAACTTTCCACGCATTCCAGTAGTATATCAAAAATCCACATCCAAATCCGTATCCCAATCCTCAGGGAAATCTATCTCAGGTTTATACTCCTCTGCCACTCTGGAACCAGAGGAAGGAAGAGGCTTAAAGGCGGTCGTGTCTTTATCAAAGGCAAGTTTTATTAGCCCAGTGGGACCTTGACGCTGCTTTGCTACGATAATTTCTGCCAGTCCTTCCTCCTCTGGAGGTGGGTTTTTCTTATAGACCTCAGGTCTGTGGATGAAGAGTATAAGGTCTGCGTCCTGTTCAATCTGCCCGCTTTCCCGCAAATCCGCCAGCTGTGGGCGTTTATCGCTTCTTTGTTCTACCTGACGAGAAAGCTGTGCAAGGGCTACCACAGGAACCTCAAGTTCTTTAGCAAGGGCTTTTAAACTCCTTGAAATCTCCGCCACCTCCTCTTGACGGGTGGCAAACCTGTAGGGAGTTTTGAGAAGTTGGAGATAATCCACGAAGATTATTCCCACGCCCTTTTCCTTCTTAAGCTTTCTGCTTTTTATCCTCAGTTCCGTGGTAGTGAGAACAGGGCTGTCGTTTATGTAGATGTCCCTTGAGGAAAGGTCTAAGGCTGCCCTTAGAACTTTGTCCCAATCCTCATCGGGCAAAAACCCATGCCTCATGTTCTGAAGAGGAACGCCAGAAATCATAGAAAGCATTCTCAGAACAAGCTGCTCCTCACTCATCTCCAACGAAAATATCGCCAGAGGGAGCTTTTCCTCAAAGGCAATGTTGAGAACCATAGAAAGCATAAAACTGCTTTTACCCATCCCAGGTCTTGCGGCAATTACGCACAGGTCTGAAGGCTGAAACCCTGTAGTTAGCCTATCAAGGTCTAAAAACCCAGAAGGCACGCCAGTAATCAGTCTCTCTTCATTCCTTCTTTTGTCCAGAAATTCCAAAACACTGCTGGACACTTCCTTTACATGAGAATACCCACTGGGTTGATGCTTTAGGGATATTTCATAAAGCTTCTGTGAAGCCTTCTCTACCAACAAGTTAATGTCTGGGTTCTCCTTCGCACTCTTTAGCAACTCAATGGACATATCCATCAACTTCCTTATCCCAGCTTTCTCCTGCACCGACCTTATCGCCTCATAAAGCAACTGTCCCTCCGCCGCCTCTTGGGCTAAAGCATACACCAAATTCATGCTTATCTTGTCTTGAAGCCCCATCCTCTCCAGATAAATCCTAAGGACAATATCATCCCAATCCTTGCCCTTGTCCTCCCACACCTTGTAAAGCACAAAAAACAGTAGCCTGTGGGTTTCAAAGTAAAAATCCTCCTCTCGCAGATACTCAAGCACAGTAGGTATGCTTTCAGGGTCTTTAATCATAGCACCCAACACCGCCCTCTCCGCCAACTCATCCGCTGGATACTCAAACTCCACCATGCCGTTTATTTTAGTTTTCAGGGTTAACTAACTATTAAACAAAAACTGTAAACTTAGTTAACCTTTTAACCTTTTTTTAGCGAAAAGTGTTGAACTGAGTTCAAAAATGGGTAATGAGAATAATTCTCATTTAGCCAGAGGGTTAACTAAGTCATTACTAAAAGTCTAAAACATAGTTAACCCTTTTCTCTTGCTATAATTAATCCCATGAGGAAGTGGGCATTTATTGGGAGTTTAGCGGTGAGTTTTGCCTTTGCTGGGGTGTGTGATGAGGTGGATTTGCGGAGGCATCTTCCCTTCTTGCCAGATAGTGTGAAGGTGGTGGAGAAGCGTGAGGTGTATTCTTTGTGTGAGATGGTGTTAAGAGACAGAGAAGGGTTTTTTACCATTTATGGCACGAAGGATTATGTGATAGTTGGGAACATGATTTCAGAGGGTAGGAGTGTATCCAATGAGAGTGTGCAGGCGGTTCAGTCTAAGGTGGTAAAGGAGAAGCTGTCAGACCTTCGGGCTTTGGCGGCTACGGTGTATGGCAGTGGGCAGAAGGAGGTGTTTTTTGTGTCTGACCCAGATTGTCCCTATTGCAATGGGATAAAGAGGAAGGTAAAGGAGCTTGCGGATAAGAATGGCTACAAGGTTTATCTGCTGTGGTTCCCTCTTCCTATACATCCCAAGGCAAAGGAAAAGGCCATAAGCTTTGTTTGTGAGAAGAGGACTTATGAGGATTATCTGGCTGATGCGTATGGAAAGGGTGTTTGTTCTGAGGGGACCGCTAAGGTTGAGAAGGCTTTAGAGGTTTTGAATGGTTTGGTGAATGCTACGCCTACTTTTATTTTCTCCGATGGCAGGATTGTGGTAGGTGGGAACCCTAAGCTGTTGGAGGAGGAGATGAGGTGATAGACTACTGGTATGTGCTTGTGGAACAGGAAAGACAGCCTGCGGTAGTGTATGTTTATGAGAATGTAAAGCATGTGATAGGGGAGGGGAGGCTAATTTCTCTTACGCCTGAGGAGGAGGTGGTAGTAGAAAAGAGGGAGGTAGAGGAGGTAAAGGAGGAGAAGAAAAAGTCTGCACCGCTTTATGTGTATTTTGACTTTGACAGGTATAAGCTTAGGCTGGACCAAAAGAAGAAGATTGAGAGGGCTTTGGCGGAGGGAACTCTTAGCAAGGCGGGTTGGTATTTGGTTGTTGGTTATGCGGATTGGATAGGGTCCAAGCGGTATAACCTTAATTTATCACGCAGGAGGGCAGAGGAGGTTGGGAGGTATTTGAGGTCTTTGGGAATAGAGAAGGTGGAGTTGTCTTGGAAGGGAGAGGCGGAATGCAATTTGTATAAGGGTCGTAGGGTAAGCAGGGCGTTGATAGAGGCGTTGGAGCCCTGTAGAAAGGTGGAGATATGGAAAAAGGATTGATAGGGTTTTTGCTTAGTGTGGTGTTTAGCTTTGCGGGAGATTTGCTGTTTTTTTACGATGAAGGTTGTCCCTATTGCAAGCTTCAGGCGGAGGAGCTTGTAAAGAATAAGGATTGTGTTTCAAGGCATAGGGTTTATCTTTTTGAGATAAACAGGGACAGGGCTATGGCGGTGAAGTGGGGTGTGAGCTTTGTGCCTACGATGTTTTTGGTGGAGGGTGGGAGGTATAGCAGGGTGGAGGGAGTGCTTTTAGGTAGGGATTTGAGAAGGTTTTTGGGATGTGGGCAGTGATATTGCTGGTGGTGTCTTTATCGTGGGCGGTGTCTTGGGAGGACGTGCAGAAAAAGTATGAGGAGTTTCTTGAGAAGTTCAGAAATTATAAGCCTCCAGGTCTATCTGAGGATAGGAAGAAAAAGCTTGAGGAGGATGTAAAGAAGCTTCAGGAGAATGCCCAGAAGTCTAAGGGCATGTTTGAGGTTCAGGGAGGGCAGATAAAGTTTAAGGGAGGTGGTGTAGAGGGAACCAGTGCAGGGCTTAGCAGTAAAGCAGCCTTTTATTTGTTGATGTCTTCGTCTGTGCCAAAGAGTATTTGGAAGGGTTATGCAGACTTTGTGGAGAGGGCAAAGCTTGAGAACAGGGTGGTTTTTGTTTTGCGTGGGTGTGTGGGAGGGTGCACATACATTAGGCCCACTTTGGAGTTTTTGCAGGATATTTTGAAGGACGGGGACAGGGAAAGGAACATAGGCTTGTGGATAGATCCGTTTATTTTTAGGCGGTTTGGGGTGAAGGAGGTGCCCTGTTTGGTGATGGTGAAGGGGGACCAGCTGGTGGATGTGGAGCTTTCTCCTGGGCGTTTGGACAATTTGAAGGTCCGAGGCAAGGAGTGGATATCCTGTGGAGATTGGTCTTTGGGCTGGCATTTTAAGGTGCTTTGTGAGAAGAGTAAGGAGGAGGATGTATGCGCCTTAGCGAGAAAGTATTCGCCCTATTGAGTTTGTGTGTGATAGAGATTTACTCTTCTTCTCACTGTGGAGAGTGTCAGAGGGCGTTGAGTGAGCTTTCTTCTATGGGAGTGGAGGTAAGAAGCGTTTCTGAGGAGACTGCAAAAAGGCGTTTTGCCTTTGGAACGCCCACTTTGTGGCTGCTTGTGGATGGGCAAATAAAGAGGACTTACTTTGGCTGGCAGAGGTCTTTGATTGAGAGGGACATAAAGTCCTATTGTGGAAAGCTAAAATAACCTTATGGCCAAGCAGACGAGGTATTCTAAGGACCATCCAGTAGTTGCCTTCTTTGCTTTGCTTTTCTTCTTTGTGTTTTTGGATTTTTACATGTCTGCCATTCCCAGTGTGAACAAGCTAAGTCAGTATATTGCGGTTATTAAGACTTTGAATGCCTTTCTACCAGAGGGGCAGAGGTATTACGTTTTGGCGATGAAGTATCTTGAGAATGCCATAAGCACTGCCCAAGCTTTGGGAGTAAAAGACCCGTTGGCTTTTGTTGTGAAGGGAGGAGATTGGAAGATATTGGTTTTGTCGTGGGCAAGCAAGTATGTTCTCACCTTTGGTGCGGTTTATGGGTTTCTCTACAAGGTGGGATTTTTCTGGACTTTGGTGCCGTTGATTTTGGGAGGGCTATTTATTGTTAAGAACTCTTCAAGGTTTTTACCCTATCTTATGTGGGTGAAGGCTTATTGGCTTGCACCGATAAAGGACTTACAGGTGATAAGGTTAATTCTTTTGCACCTTGCCAATCCTGTTCCAGCGTCCATAACGCACCACAATCCCAGAGAGGGAGGGCTTTTAGACCACTCCTTGAGGGTGGCCAGAATTGCCCTTGAGCTTGGTTCTCCTTTGGACAAGAAGGCTTTGGTTTTGGCGGCGCTTTTGCATGATATAGGGAAGATAAGGCTGTATAGGAAGGAGAAGGTTCAGAGGGTGTCGGCGCCTTCTCCTATTGTAGTGAAGCCCGAGAAGAAAAAGCCCGTAGAGAGGTGGATATCTTTGGAGGTAAATCAAAGGGTAGTGAACATGGTGACCATACGGGAGGTTAGCAAGCGGTTTGGGATTAATCTTCCTCAGGAGGTTTGGCCTGTCATTGCGGAGGCAGACAGGAAGGCAACTAAGGAGGAACTAAAGCAGGGACTTTACAATGTGGGTAAGTATATAAAGGATGTGTTGGGAGAGCTTGAGTATATCAAACCCAAAAAGGATGGTTGGAGGGTAGGAGATTATGTGTTTGTTTTAGCCCATGCTTTTAACAGGAAGTTGACTTTGAAACTTCTTAGGGATGATCCGAGTTTACCTTTGGATCCAGAGCCGACGGTGGTTGGAGTGCATGTGGTTGCGTATAGTTTGGTTGCGGACAAGACTGTTCCTTTGGTTTGGGAGTATGAGGGGAAGAAGGCAGATGGGCTTGGGCTGTTTGATGTGAAGGTGAGGGAAACACTTTTTAAGGCGGTTTACTGTTTTGACTTAACTAAAATAAATCTTGATATCCCTCAGATGATTAAGGAGGAAGAGTTGGAGGTGATAGAGCGTGGAGATCAACCTGAAGGAGAAGAAGCTGCTAATTCAGAAGACGCCCAAGGGAGTGGAGTTTCAACTGCTTCCTCATCGGATGAAGGTGTTGGTGAGGTCGGAAAATCTTTTCAAGGTGAAGGCGGCGCTTGACATGCAGTTTTATGGAACCCTCAAGCACAATGTTAGCGTGCAGGGAGAAAATGGTGGGTATTTGGTGTTTTTCAAGGGTAAAGACCGTTGGGGGCTTAGGCTTTCTGACGGGAAAAGGAGGGAGGCGGTATATCTCTCTCGTCAAGATATTTTGGAAATCAAATACTACTTAGAAGGAGGTTAACATGCAGAAGACAGCGGTTATGCCAGAGAGGTTTTCAGCCAAACCTTTAGCCCTAAGGCATGGCAAGATTGCCTTAGAGTTTGAACTCTATCCACAGGAGGAGCAGCAGTTTTATCTGCTTCCTGTGTCTGCCCCGAGGTATTGGAGGCAGAGGCTAACTGTTGCTACCACAACGCCCTTTTATCTACCAGAGGATATGGAACCTTCTGAGGATGGACAGAAGGCAAAGCCAAAGGTCAAGGTTCTTCCCTATACTGGTGGGCTTTGGATACATCCAGCGGTCATGTGGGAGCTTTACAGGTATTTGTCTTTGCTTGTGGATGGGGAGATAAACGAGTTTTTCCTTGTGTGGTATGATGATGGGAGTAAGGAGCCAAAGTTTTTCTGGAGGGTTCCTGAAACTCAAGACAAGGCACTTCTTTATCTGGTGGCGGAAGGGAAAACCAGAAGTAAGGAGATAAAGCGTGGTCGGATAGGCTTTAACATGCAGGAGCTGTATTCGTTTTTGAGGTATATAAGGGCGTATTCGCAGATGGAGGTGCGTTTTGTGTCGGAGGGCAAGGTGGCGAGGTTTTTCAGGTGGACTGAGGACCACATGGTGTATGATGTGGAGACGGTGATGGGGGTGATAACTGTGCAGGCGAGGGAGAGGCTACTTGAGATGTTGTCAAGCTACTTGCAGGGTAGGACGGATATAAAGCCCTTTTCCATGCATGAGAGGATTTTGTTTAAGGTGGACCAAGAGACGGACAAGTTTTTGATAATACCGCTTATGAGGCCTCCCATAGTGCTTTCCCATCAGGATGTGGCAGACCTGTATCTCTTTTTGAGGTAAGATATGGCGGGCTACATGATATATCTAATTATGGTCGTCTTTTTACTTGCTTGGATAATCACGCTGATTTTTTGGATATGGAGTAGGTAGATGCAGAGGGTGATATTTTTGCAAACTGAGGACTTTACAGGGCTTGGGCTGTTGGACAGGGAGGGGGTTTTGGTCATTCCTCTCTATGTTGTTATTCCTCTGGTCAAGCTTGGAGTTCGTGTTTCGTTGGGGACAGTCCAAGAGGGTGAGTTCAAGGGGCGGGAACTTTTTGGAGAGTTGGTGGGTGATGAGTTGGTGCTGTCGGTGGATGGCAAGAGGATAAAGGTCTACAAGCTTACTGAGGAAAGCCTCAAGAGGCTTTCTGTTTTTGCGGATATGGTTGATGACCAGAGGTTTCTCAGTCTCTTGGGCTGATTGATACCACAAACATCCTCGTGGTCTCTCCCTCTTTGAGAATTGGTTTTACGATGCTTATGGCGGCTGGGTTTTTGAGGTAGGGCAAAAAGGACGCCTCTGAGAGTTCAAGGTCTAACTTTGCGGTAATCAGGTATTCCTCTACTACAAACCTGTCTCCCGTGTATCTCTTGTAGAGAACCAAATCCAGTTCCTTAAAGTTTCCCACAGGTTTATTGACCAACTCCACCTCATACCCATCTGGGATTTCCTCCAAGTATATGGACCTGATAAGCTTCCCTATGATTTCCTCAAAGGAAGAAGCCTTCTCAAAAGCCTTTGCTTTGGTGGTGTCCTTTTTGTAGGGAAGCTTCAGATAAATCGTGGCCGCTGGTATGCTTTTGGGATAAAGAAGAAGTTGGAAAACCTCTCCCGCACACTCCACATAAAGCTCCCTCGGATAGTCTGATATTACCTTTTTGCCATCACCCTCCTCCTTCGGAACAAGCTTGACGAAAACATTCCGACCCTCTGTCTTTACCTGCATCTCCTTCTCCTGAGAATACACCACAGTGGATACATCTCCCTTCTCACAAACTATGCGGTTCACATCTCCCATAGAAACGTAAACCACATTCCACCCATGCGAAAACTCCACCACCTGCACTCCCTTTGGAGGAACCTCCGATGCAAAAACTACCGACGCAGATAAAAGTGCCAAGCTTAGCCTCTTCATAGGGATTATTTTAGCTAAGAAGGGTTAACTAACACCCTCTTGACACAAAAAAGCCGCCTGAATAAAATAGACCCAAAACTTTTAGGAGGTGAATCCATGCTAAAAGCACTTTACTACTGGCTTATAAGCCAGACGAGGTCCCAATCTTCTGCCGCAGCTTTTGCCTTTGCTTTGGCGGTGATTTTGACTGGGCTACTTGCCCTAAGCCCTGATTTGGCCTTTGCTGGAACGGGCGGTTCGGAGGTAGCGGGCTGGTATGCTGACATTTCCAACGCCCTAAAGGGTATTTGGGGCAAGTTGATTGCGATGGCTTTTATAGGTTTTAGCCTTGTGGCCTTTAAGGAGGGAGCAATTATCCCCGCCATTTTTCTGATATTTGTTGGGCTTGGTGTGGGAATAATTCCCGACATAGTGGACGCAAGGTTTACGCTTACTTTCTAAGCGTAGCAAGGGGAGGGTTTGCCCTCCCTCCTTTAGAGTAAAGCCATGCAGAGGTATTATGTTCCCAAGTATGTAAATGCCCTACCTCAGATATTGTGGTGGGAGCTTGACGAGTTTTTAATCTTTTTGGGTGCAGTGATAGTGGGCATATGGACTAATCATGCTTTTTTGGGTGCTTTGGTGGGAGTGGTTTTATCCAGACAATACATGAAGCTGAAGTATAACAAACAGCCCGGGTTTTTATTTGCGTGGCTTTACTCTAAAGGGCTGTGGGGCAAGAAGGGACTTTTACCCGAGTATTGGGTGAAGGAACTAATGGAATGAGGGTGGTGGGTTTATTTCTATCTGTTTTTGCGTTGGTGTGTTTGATTGTGGAGCAGAGTTTTGGTCTTAATTTTTTGGATGGTGCGGTAATAGAGTATGACAAGCCTGTGAGTGTAAAGGGTAAGGAGATGACCACTTTGGGTGGAGGGGGGATAAGGATAAGGTGGGAGGATCAGACTTATGCGTTGGTTAATGCGGTTCCGCCGTCTTTGAAGATGGGTTGTGGTGGGATTGATATTAATCTTGGGTCTTTGGGTCTTTTGAATTTTGACCAGTTTGGAAAGCTTTTTGAGGCATTGATGGGTCCTGCTGGGGTGATGTTTGCGGCGCAGTTGGCTTTGAGTGCCTTATGTCCTCAGTGTGCACAGACTCTCCAGCAGCTTATGAACTTGGCTAATCAATTAAACCAGATGCAGATAAGCAAGTGTGGTGCGGTTCAGATGGCTGGTGCGTTGGGAAATGTTGTGGGTAAGTGGGTTCATGACGAAATACTCGGCGGTCAAACAGATGCTTGGGTGAAGTCCTTTGACAAAGCGGTAGAGTCTTGGGCTAAACAACTTGAAGTCCTTAATAGACAGGTCTCCAAGTATTGTCCAAATGGTAAATGTGGATTGGCGCTTATGTTGAAGGGAAGCTGTATAGTGGAGGAGGCGGTCAAAGAAACTACGGTAGCGAACTTTTTGGGTTTGGACAGTCGGTCTTTAGCTGCTGTAATGCGTGGGTATTTGGGGGATGTGTGCTTCTCTGGGAAGAAAGACCTATCGGATATGTTTTCTGGTGTGCCGCAGGAGCCTGTGCCTTATGTAGCCAAATGGGGAGGAGACCCGCAAGCGTTTATCACGTGGATTGCGGGGATAAATGCTTCTGAGGATGGTGGGAATATTACTGGGCTTAGTTGTGTAGGTAGTTCTTCTACTCCTGAGAATTTTCCCTTTCTCAATGTAGATAACAGTGGAAAAATAAGCTTTCAAGACTATCCTGTTAGGATAAACACTACCATTTGTCAGGCGGCTAAGCAATTGGTGGATAGGATTTTTAACGCTGTTGAGGGTAGGCAACCTTTGAGTGCGGAAGACAAGGCTTTACTTTCTGCCATGCCAGTGGGTGTTTTCAAGCTAATCAACTATGGTTCTGTGTATAGTGGATTTTTGGCTGGCATAAAGGATGACCTTGCTTATTATGTAGCGGAGGAGGCTGCTATTGGGCTACTTCAGAAACTCAATCAGAAGGTGGCAGAGTGGGCGGTTGCCTATCAAACGGGCATGACCCAGAATGACAACAGCCAGTCCACGCCTGCATTGGAAGCTGCCCAAATGCTTTTGAAGAACATAGGAGAAGCCCAGAAGGAGTTAGCGAAGTATCGTAGGTATACGATGGAGCAGTTGAGGCGGAAGATACAAAGCTATCAGGTAGCCAATCAGATATACAATGACATGTTGGCACAGATGGCCAAGTCTCCCATATATGGGAACATGGTCTTTTCAAGGCTTATAGGTTTGGGTCCTTTGGGGAATAGGTGATGGCGGACTTTACTGTTTATGCGTGGGGTTATGGAGACAGCATGGCAAATGCCCTGCAGGGTGTTGCCATGTTGTTTGGGCATGATGGGACTTTTTATGGTGTTGCCAAGGTAGCGGCGTTGTTTGGATTTATAGCGGTTCTTCTTGGTTATTTTTCCGCCCGTGGTATGGCGGACCCGTTGAGGATTGTAAAGTTTTATGTGGTATTTATTGGAGTGGTCTCAATATTTTTTGGCATAACTACCACTGTGCAGGTTCAAGACAAGGCACTAAATCAGACTTATGTAGTTCAGCGTGTTCCGTATCCTGTGGCTTATGTGCTTTCTTTTATGACGCAGGTGGAGGATGCTATAGCGAGGCAGGTAGACAGTGCCTTTGGGGTAGGAGTGCAGCGTTGTGGGTCTCAGAATATGGGCATATTTGCCTGTAGCCAGATTATGGCGCAGGCGACGGACATGAGGGTAGTAGACCCGTATCTTTATCTCAATCTTACCAATTTCTTTCAGGACTGTGTGTTTACGAACATTTTGGATGGAAGTTTGGACGCACATCAACTTGAGACTTCAAACAATTTGTATGACTTGATTTTTAGCAATTTGCATCCAGCGAGGTTTACCGTTCTTTACGGGCAGGGGCAATGCACTGATCCTTGCAGTGCGCCTTGTGGTGGTGGATGTTCCATGAGTTGTGTGGATGCGGGGGCTTATTTAAGGAGTGCCCTTTCCCAGTGGGTAAACACTCAAGGTCTCAATGCCCTTTCTGCGGCGGTAGGGCAAACGGTTTTAGCGGACCTTTTAGGGACGGTTCCTTCCAGTATTATGATGGTAAGCCAGACGGGAACCGGGTTTTTAATGCAGGCGGTTCTTATAAACCAGTTTAAGGAGACTTATGGTTCTTGGGCGGCCTCTCAGGGTATGGGGCTAACGGAACAGGGACTATTCACAAAAGGGCAGATTGAGAAGGCTACTGCAAACAGGTATTTGCCTTTGATAAACGGGATATTGCATGTTTTGTTTGCATCTCTTGTTCCTGTGCTTGTTATTTTCATGCTTACACCTTTGATGCGTGGTGCGATAATGCTTGCTTTTACTTTTGGGTTGTGGATGATAGTGTGGAAGTTTGCGGAGGCGGTGGTAAATGGCTTTTTCTACTCTAAGCTTGTGGGGAACTTTTACAACTTTGCCCAACAGCAGGGATGGGATTTCAATGTGCTTTATGCACCTGTGATATCTTCATTGCTTGTAGACCATATATCCCTTGGAGGTTCTCTGTATTGGCTTGTGCCTACGGTGAGTTTTATGATAGCGAGTTTGGGAGGGTATGCCTTTCACAGTTTTGCCACAGGGCTTGGGGGCATTGTTCAGGGCACAGCACATGCATCGGCGGGTGATGTGGCAAGAGGAAGCTTTAATGCAGGTCAGGTGAATTACAGAAATGTGTCGGCGGGAACTACAAGCCTTGGGAATTTTAGTTGGGGAACGACGAGTTTCTTTACAACCTCTGGGCTTCAGGAGAATGTGGGGAATATTACAAGGCAGGGAAATGTTGTCACGCTAAATAAGGGGAGCGTTGGGCAGGCGATGGGGGTGATGCATAAATTAGATGAGCCTTCACGGAGAACACTGTCTAATGCCATTGCGATAGCAGGTGGAAATGGTATTGTAAGCATGGTCTACAATGAAGAGACTGGGCAATTACAAAGTCTTTCTATCAGAGGAGGTGATGGCGGGTTTGCGGTTGAGTATGATGGGAGTGGGAAGCTTATGATAGAGAAAGGTGGGGTGAAGCATGGTAGTGTGGAATTGGATAACAGTGGAAGAATAAAAGGGTTTGAGTCAAGCGTTCAGATTGGTGGGTTGAGTTTAGATTATGTGAGGACTAAGGCAAAAGAAATTAGTGAGATTGCACAAGCTTACAGGCAGGTAGGAGAGGCGTTTAAAACTATTGCCTCTAAGGGTATAAGGGCTGTGGATCTTAAATCCCTTAGAGATAATCTGGCTAAGATTGTGGAGTCAAATTTTGCCTCATTTTTGGAAGCTGCGAAAGCGTGGGGTGTGGATAAGGATATAATCAAGGAGATTGCTAAGATTTTAGGGCAGAAACTTAATAGTGAATACAGGACGTTAGATGGAACCCAGTTTACAGTTGGTGCATCAGGGGGTGTTGGTGTAGGGACTGGTGGTGGGAAAAATGAAGGTGGTTCGTTCTGGCCTTTTCGGATTGGTGGAGGTGGTTCAGTAGGATTTGAATGGATTTACACAGACCAGCAGGTAAGGGCTATGTCCGCTCAGCTATCAAGAGACCAGAAAAACGCTTTGGTGGATAAGTTTATAGAGTCTTTGCAGAATAAAAGCGGGCAGAAGAGTAGCGATAGCCAAGCCAAAAGGGTGGAACAGTCGTATACACAAGGGAAAGATGTTTCAGAAGAGGCAAGCAAGAGCAAAGTTTATGAGGTGGCTGAATCTTTTGAGGAAAAGTATGAAGAGATGCTTACTTATGCAGACAGATTGCAAGCAAGTTTGAAGCAAGATCCACTAAACTATTATGTCCAGCAGAAATACAAAGAGGCTTTAGCAGCGGGCAAATCAGAGGGAGAGGCGGTGAGATATGCTATTGAGGAGGTTGCTAAACTAAGAAGCAATCCAGAGGCTTTGGAGAAATGGTTGAATGAGTTTGCAAAGGGACAGGGTATAAAAAGCCCAGATGTAGATGAGAAAAAGTTGGAAGGAGTTCCCAGGGAAGTTCCTAACCCAGAAGACATCAAGAAAAAAGGACAAGAATTGGAGAAGGACGTTGAAAAGAAGATAGACGATACACAAAAGCAAATAGAACAGAGACGGAATGCGTTAAAAAACTATAGCCCTCCGAAAGCAAAGCTTTTCAATTTGCAGGCGCCAAAAATTGATTTAAGCTTTAACCCTAATGATCCAAAGTTTAAACTCTATGAAGAATATGCCCGGAGATGGTTTATTAATCGGCCAAGTCCTGTAAAAAGGGCTTTGGAAGATGCTTTGGATACTGCGGCTCGGGCTCCAGAAGTTGCCAAGAAGGTTGGAGGGTTTGTTATAGATCTTGGTAGGAAGGTCTTCAACACTATTGAAACTGTAGAAAAGGCTGCAAATGAAATAGATTCTAAGTATGGAAACATAAGATATAAACCCTAATTCGCACTTTTGCGTTTAAGTTTTTCATACTCCTTTTTACCACTACGAAGGGAAAAAACCCCTCCAAGCCCTATTGGAAGCGTAAAAATGGACACAAACAAAGAGTTGATGAAGGTGTTGAGTTCTCCTGCGAGCAAAGCAAGAAGGGCGAGAAGGCCCGCTGAAAAACCTACGAATGTTAAAACTATAGAAATTATATACGAAATCCACCAGTATACCTTAGCCACTCCTTCAGTGGCTCCAAAAAGTATTTCCTGCCTTGCCACATAGTCTATAGGCTTTTCCTCCTGCTTTGTGTCCTCTTTCTTTTTATTCTTCTCCACCACTAAAGCAAGCAGTTCCTCCCTCAACTTCTCATCTTTGACCTCCTCCATAATCCTCTTTATCAGTTCCCTGTCGTCCATGGCTATCACCTCGCACAGTATCTATTTTAGTAAAAGTTATGTATACTTTAGGGCACAATCCTCTATAGGGTTAACTAAGTGTTAGGTAAAAGCAAAGAAGTTAGTTAACCCTCTATACGTGGTTAACTTCCTCTACAGGGTTAACTAAGTCCACTCTTTTTCTTTGAGAGTTAGTTAACCGCCTTTGAGTGGGAAGTTGGAAATCAAGATTTCCTTACCCTTCTTTGCGGTCATTCCGTATTGAAGTTCCCAGCTGTAGATGTTTGCAAAGCTAAAAAGCCTTCTCACTTCTTTGCAGTCGTCGTAGGTTATAAGCCAAAGATGTGGGCATTTTTGCATATTCTTTGCAAACCTTTGATGGTCAAAGCTGGTGTGGAGGTCTCCTCTTTTTCCATAAAGCCTTGAGTTGGCGGTGCTGTAGTAGGGCGGGTCTAAAAAGATAAATACGCCCTCTCCCTTTTCAAACAAAAGACTTTCATAATCTCCATGCGTTATTTTGAAGTCCTTGATTATTTCTGATGCCTTCCTTAGCCGTTCAATACTGCTTTCTGTAAACGTTCTCTCAAAAGCCTGCTGGGAGAAGCCTCCCGAGTAGGTAGTTCCAGAAAAGCTAATCCTGTTTAACACAAAGAACCTTACTGCCCTTTCAAACTCATCTCCTCCCTCTTGGGAAGAGAAGTCCTCAAAAAGTTTCTTCCCATCTTTATACACAGATTTTATCCGTTTGAGTTCCCTGATTAGTTCCTCTGGATTGTCCCGCAAGGTTTTCCAAAAGCATACAAGGTCGTAGCTTAAATCGTTTATCCACACACGCACATGTGGAAGGGTCTGCTTGACTGCTAAAGCCACGGACCCTCCTCCCACCATGGGTTCTCTGAATTCTTTGATGTTGGGAGGGATGAGGGAGATAAGCTTTTGGGCTACCTTTGACTTTCCGCCCGGGTATCGGAGGATGCTTTTTATCATTCCCAGTTTGCTTTTAGGAAGTCCTCCTTGCTGTTAAAGACGGTTATAAACTCTGGGCTTTGTCTGGAGAGGATGGTAATGGGGCCTGAGATGGCAAAGCAGACTTCCTTTTTGGGAGATAGTGGGTCTGAAGGGTCTGGGAACAGTCTGTAGGTGTTTAGAAACTCTGGACCGAAGGCTTCCTTTAGCAGTTCTGCATCAGGTCCGCTTGTGAGACCCATGCCAATGAACTTGACCCTTGAGTGGTCAAAGACTTCTCTCCTTACGTTTGATGGGCGGGTGGTGATACACATCCAGCCAATGCCGAACTTTCTGGTTTCAATAAAGTATTTGACTATCTCATCGGAAAGGGTGCTGGTTTCCTTTTCCTCAATCCTCTTTGGAACATAGTTGTGGGCTTCTTCTAAAACCACAAGGGTGTTGAGGTTTAGATTTCCGCTTTTGCGATAGAGGTCTATCCCTGCATTGTAAAGCCATCTCAAGGTTTCCCTTACATACTTAGACCGCAAGCCCAGGAGGTTCCCGCCCGCTTTGTAGAGGGTAAAGTCCAAAACTACACACTTGCCTAAAGACCCTTCCAAAGCAGACTCTAAAAAGCCACCAACAACTTCTCTGATTGTCTTTTTGTTCGTGCCTGCCACAGTGAAAAGCTTTACGATTTCTTGCAGGGCTTTTAGGAATTTGCTAATTTTGTCTGGAGTTTTAAGGGCAGCTTTTACCCTCTCTCTGGCCTTGTCATCCCTTTTGTATATGCTTTTCACAAATTCATCATCGTTTTCCAAGTTAGAAACCACTTTCTTAACTATTTCGTCGGTTAGGTTTCCTGTTGTAATTTGCTCTTTGCGCTTAGGCTGAAAGAGGTTAGCCAGCGTTCCCTCCTCCTGTTTTCTTGCTTCCTCAATGAGTTTTATCACAAGATAATCTACACCGCCTTTTGCATTATCCACGCTTTTGACTGGAACGTCTAAGTGCTTCATAATCTCATAATCCAAACAGAGTTCTTTGAAAAGTTCCCATCCCTCCAAAGCCAGATTTTCAGGGGGTGTGTATACCTCCCACCCTTCACGCCACCACACATCCTTTAGATGCAAAAACAGTTCCCTCTCTCCCTTAAAGCTGGCGGTAAATTCCCCAACGGTGTCTAAAATCAAAAAGTTCATTCTCGGGTTTAGCTTGTTGTAAAGAGCTAAAAGCATTTGAACAAGGGTAGATTTTCCAGAGCCCGTTTGCCCAGCCACAAAAAAGTGATAGGCCTCTTTTAGCGTTTGAAAGTCCTGCAAGATAAGAGGTGCCTTTATGTTGGTGCCCCAGAAGTGTCCTAAATAGCCCGTGTGGGCATTGCGTTCAAAGGGAAATTCTTCAAGAAATTCCACTTCAGAAAGTAGCTTCACAGGGAAGTTCAAGGGCACCCTTGTATTTCCACTTAAGGCAGTAATCAGGTCTATTTCCAACACAATTCCCTCACGGAAGCTTAGAAGTTCTCTTGCTACTGCAGACTCTTTTCTCTTGTCAAAGAGTTTGGCTTGGTCGTAATCCTTGAGAAGGTCAGAAAGTCTGTGAAAATCCACAACCCTGCCAATAATTAGCTTGTCTCCGTTTTTGATTTGCACAAGCCTGCCTAAAACTGCCTCTCCTTCCTGATACTCCTTTAAAAGTGCTTGGACACGAAAAGGACGGATTTCTCCAAAAACTATTCCCTTCATAGTCTATACCTCCAAGGGTTGACTTTCTTTGCATAATCTTTTAAGTTTGTTAAATGAAACTTTGCAGACCTGTCCGCATAGTAGGTAAGCATATTTTCCCCCTCCAAAACGAAAAAGTCTTCAATAGCTGATACAGGTGAGGGCTGACGGGTTTCCACTTTTATAATCCTCCCAGATGGAGCCTTGAAATATATCACCCTCAAATGGTTCAAAAGGTCAAAAAGCTTTGGCAGAAGTTCTTCAACTCCCTCCTTCGGAAGATTGTATTGCCAAATTGGAACCCTTAAAGCTACATACTCCCCTTCTTCTAAAATCACAGAAAGCAAAGCAAAGTCGTTGTTAAGCGGTGAAGAGGTAATCTTGTCCGCCAATAACATCTCTCCAGACCGCTTGGGAATAAAAAGAAGCTTGCCCCAGTTAAGAAGGTTATACAAAGACCGCAGAGTATCTTTATACATAGCCTTGAGTTCCCTTCCCATCTTGCTCCTTTCAAGGTCCTTTACAGTCATCCCTTGATTGATAGATATCACCACGCTTTTAGCCGACCCGTCTAATACCACTAAATCCATTTCAGAAAACCACTCCCTTGCCCTCTCTATCTCCTTTGCAATAGCAAGCCCCTTCAAAACTCTTGAATAATCATCCTCCTCATCGTAATTCAAAACACACTCATCAAAAGTAAGCTCAGGTTCCTTTTCCCTCTTTTCAAGAGAGTTTTCTCTGGGCACAAAGGCCGCACCCGCCACACAAACCGCATACAGTCTCCTCCCCCAATCATCTCCAAACAACTCATCAAAAGCCGAATCCACAGCCGCTATGGAAAGATAACTTCCCTCCTTTGCCTTCCTTATGGGAGTTATCCTCTGGACCTCCTCCCTCAACTCCTTTTTCCTTCTTCTAAGTTCCTCCAAAAGCTTCTCCCTTTGAATGTTAAAGTCCTCCACCCTCTTATAGCCCTCTAAAAAGCCTTCCCATTCCATTTTTTTAACCCCCTTCTCAAATATTTATTTTTCCAAAATTCCACATACTCCTCAAAGGACTTATTCACATAGGTAAGCTGGTCTGTCTCTCCCTTCAAAAACTCCCTCCACTCCAGCGTTAGCGGTCTAAAGTAATAGCCTTTTTTTATCCCCGTGTCATAATACTCCTCCGATATCCCAAGACGAGAGAAAACTTCGTTTAAAACCCTAAACTTCCAGTTAGGCCCATGCCCAAACTTGTTTCTCTCTAAACTCCTTGCGTTCATCTCCTTTGCCAACTCCAAACATCTCTCCCAAAGCCCGTTTAGGTGTATATGCGTCAGTCCTTTTGTATAGCCCAAAAATTGCCACTCAGGAAGCCCCTCGTAAATTAGACTTTTGCCAAAAAAGGCCATCGTATCCACCGCCACAAGCTTGGCAAGTGGTGTCCTACCTCTTATTATGGTTTTCTTGCCCTTGTATTTTTCCTCAAAAGCCTGACATACCTCCTTGCAGCCCACCGCCAACGCCACCAGCTTGGCACCAAAGAGTTCGTTGTAGGGAGGGACTGCACCAAGCACATAGGCACTCATCATGTTATAAAGCCTCTCCTCCCTCTGCTTTTTACTCCAGCCAATGTAGTCATCCCTTACCTTCAGCCCAATGAGTGGGTCGCAAAGCCCAAAGATGCCAAAAACCTTGCCATGGGTTTTGTCCCACACAATAAATCTCATACGCCTCCCATAACCTGAAGAAATGGGAACACTCCAAAAACTCAACCCGCTTCTGAATATTTCAGAAGAGACTTTGTCGCTAACCGTTTCAAGTTCAAACTCAATCTTTGTAGGGTCTATCTCCTCCTTTTTTGCGAAATACTTTTCATACTTTGGATTGAATGGCGGATTTTTCTCTTTGGCAATCTTTTTCATGTATTCTCTTGGGTTTTCCCGCAAAAACTTTAAAAGTTTTTCAATCTCCTCCGCAAGCATAGAGTTTATTTTAGTTTTCAACAGACAAAAGCAGTTCTGGATTTAGCACAAACTCATCCTCTTTGCGTATTCTGTCTATAAACTCCACAAGGTTTACAACCTCATACTTCTCACGAATAAGCATGAAGAACTTCAAAAACTGAAGCTTCTCCCTTTGAGTTCCCTTCTCCTTGAGTTCTCCAAAGGCCTGCAAGGCATCTATCTGATTTCTTTTTGCAAGCTTTTGGGCAAGGGCAAAATTTACTGGCATGGAAAACTCCTCAAAGTAGATGTCCCGCAAAACCTCATAAACCTTCTGGCTATCTTTTGTGCGGATAAGAAAATACCTAAGCATCCGCACATCGTCCATAAGCTTTTCTTTCACTACTCCCTTTTTGAGGGTTTTAAGCGACAGCTCTTCTACCAGCTCCGCCTCCTCTTCACAGACTGCCTCCACCGCACTGTCGTCCCAGAGTTCCTCATACTCCAACTCCCTTAGCACTCCCTTTAGGTTTGGCTGGATGTAGAGAACCTCCTCCTCCAGTGGGCTGGCAATTAGTCTATTGAACGCATCCTTCATTCCTTTTCCCGCCAGATATCCCACATAGCCTATGTCCCATAGCCCAGGACGCCCTGCCCTTCCCGCCATCTGCAAAAACTCCCGCTTGGTAAGAGGTCTTCCTGCCTTTGTTAGCTGACAAAACACAACGCTTTTGGCTGGGAAATTCACTCCCACCGCCAACGCATCTGAAGACACCACCGCCTTTATAAGCTGGCTTCTGAAAAGCATCTCCACAAAGACCCTCTCCTTGTATCTCATGTCTCCAAAGTAAAGCCCAACTCCATGCTTTGCTGCGGATAAAAGGAATGTGTTTGTTATGTTCAGCCTTTTGGCAATCTCCTTTGCCCTCTCCCACTCCTCCTTTGTGGGCACCGCCTTTAAAGACCTAAACAGTTTTTTCAACCTCTGCACAATCTCTACCGCCAAAGACCTGCTAAAGACAAAGAATATGGCTGGGAGATAGTCCAAAAGCGATTTCCCAAGTTGCAAAGGAGTATGCACAAACTCTATCTTCACAGGACGGCTCTTGACCTTGATAACATGCATCTCTCTTCCACTTAGCAGTTTCAAAATCTCTATGCCCTTGTCGGTGATGGTGGCAGAAAGAAGTAAAAGGTAAGAACTGGGATGGGTTCTTTTGATGCCTAAAGCGTATGCTCGGGATCTGTCTGGGTCTTGAAACATGTAATGGACCTCATCTATGATTACCCTCTGGTCGGGAAGCTTTGCAAACTCCGAGGTGTATATCTCCTGCGTCATACAAAGAACCTTTGCCTTTTCGTTTAGTCTCACATCTCCCGTTAAAAGCCCCACATCAAGCCCAGCCCTTTTGAGTTCCAGCCACCTTTCGTTTGAAAGGGACTTTGTGGGTGCAGTGAAGATTATTCTCTTAGCAGGTTTTTGCCCAGCCCAGATATAACTTGCTACGCTTTTGCCCGCACCTGTGGGGGCGACGATGATGAGGTTGTCATGTTGCCCTGCCTCTATCTGCCACGGAAGAGGGTTTATTTCTTTGCCATACAGATTGGTAGGGACAAAGATAGCTTCCTTTACTTTCATTCATTTTCCTTTTCTTCTTTCTCCTCCTCCTTGGGCGGCTTCGGTCTTTCTACTATTTTGTCTTTGGCGAGGGTCTCCGCTAAAGCATTCGCCACCTGAACCACCACATCCCTTGCTACCATATCAAGGGAAAGGTTTTTGCTTATACTCCAACCAGCTCCGCCAAAGCCTCCGCCACCAGCACCCGCACCAAATAGGCTCCAAGAGGTCTTCTCTGAGTTTGCAGAAAAAGACTTAGAATAGGCTACCTCTAACGTCTCAGGCTTTATCACATTCACATCCACCGCCAGCTCCGCCTTGTCCTTTTTGATGCTTATGGCACCCAAAAGTGGGAAAACTCCACCACCGAGAGGTCCGCCACTCCGTTCAAGCTCCAAAGCAGTTATAGAACCGCTGATCATGTAATCCACTTTGGGAGGTTGAACCTGTTGCCCTGTTGCGGAAAGCAGTTTTTTCATCTTCTCGTATTGCTCCAAATCCACTATCCTAAAGCAATTGGTGGCCTTCAGGGCATTCGTTAGCATGGTAGATACTCCCTTGCCCAGCCCTTGCACTCCGTTTACTGTGGTAAGAACCTCAAATATGGGAAGGAGTTTGGGATTATTTGGCTGTTGGCAAGCAGATGCCTTGCAATCAAACTCCATTACCATCACCGAATACACAGGCTCAGAACACTTCACCACTGGTATCTGCCTCTCCTCCGTCTTGGTATCACCCGCTTGGGCAACAGCACCCAAAACCAAAAACACCGCCAAACTCTTCTTCATTCCTTCACCTCCTCAAATCTCTATTTTAGCAAAATACCATTGGTTAACTAAGTATCCATTACAAGTCCAAAACTTAGTTAACCTTTTCTCAGTTAACTAATTAAAGAAAATGCGGGCGAAGAGCCCGCTACTCAGTCTTCACATACGTGAAGACTACCAGCGTCCTTCCCGTTCTGGGGGAAGGACACTTTCCCACGGCCTGAAAGCCGCAGTGGCTTAGCACCCGTTGGGAGGGAGTGTTCCACTCCACAACGGTTGCCAAGAAGACCTTAGCGGGAAGCTCTTTTACAGCCTCCCGCACAAGGATTTTTGCGATGCCTCTTCCACGATAGGAGGGCATCACATACAGGTGGCAAATCTCGGTATAAAGCCAGCCAAGCCTTCGCCACCCTATGCATGCTACTACCTCGCCATCTTCCTCGTAGACGAGGTAGCCATCAGCAGGGGAAGGTCTTCCACCTACCCCCTGCTCTTCAAAGGAGGCGTAAACAAGCCCCCTTACTTCTTCCCACCCTGCGGTCCTCACCATCTCTCTTCCTCCCTAACTTCGTAGGGAACCGCAAGGGCGGTGTTATCAAGGACGTATAGCACGTCCTTGTCCCTCAGGCCGATTGCCACATACTTGGGGCGTTTTCCGCCCACAGGGTAGGCAACCAGCCTGTCATTGTCCAGACGGTAGACAACTCCGTCTGGGTCTACAGCCCAGCTTGGCATGTATTTGTAGCTGGGCCTGATTTCAAAGGACAGCTCGTCCTCCAGCAAAAGGAACAGGCTGTCCTCTCTGGGAATGATTTCTCCCTCCGTCATGGGAGACTCATTCCCAAAGTATGGGTAGGCCACTCCGTCCTCTACCTTAAAGCGGAGTTTGCCTACCTCTACGATGATGCGGTCTTGAAGACCGCATCCGCAGAAGGAGGCTTCCCTTTCCTCCCACTCGTCCTCCCAGTAGAGGGAAGGATAGTAGGAGTAGGAAGACCTCCTACCTATGGAAAGACCCGTGTAGGTCCTTCCAAAGTTCCAGTAGGAGTTGGAGACCTTTAGGCCTCTCACCTCCTCCCACTGGCCCACGAGGAAGGGCTCCTCCTCGTCAGGAAGGCACACCGCAAACCGAGAGTGTGCCCTGACCCCTTCAAGGAGGCCACCCTCCTTTAGAAGCAGCTTAAGCTGCCTCTTTTTGAGTCTGAGCTGGCTCAATTGGTAAGCCAACTCATAAGTGTCCGAGGACCCTTGAGTTATTCTGATGTCAAGGGTCCCGTTGTGGAAGAGGTATGCAGTTCCCTCTTCCACCTCAATCTCAAAGGGATGGGTCTGCTCTGGACAGACCCTGCCCCTTGAGACAATACGGAAGTGTGCCACTAAAATGACACCCTTCCGTGTGAAGGGCTCCATAGCCCTCCAAAGCTCCTCAAAGGACATGAAGCCCTTTTGTGCTTGCCACGTGCGGGACTTTTCATCCCACACGCAAAAACCTGCCCCGTGGGAGTTAGCCTCCCACATGAGCATGGCGTCCTCTTTAGTGAGGACGGCGTTAGATGGTTTGACTGCGATGACGCACATAGGCACCTCCTGTCTCCGCAGTCCTGCCCTTTGACAGGATGGAGAAGGCGTCGGCCTTTGGCCGCACTTACCGTGGATGACCTTCTCCCTGCGGGACTGACAAAAGCGGGGCGGAGCCCCTTACTCAGCGGCCGCTGCGGCCGCAACAAGTCCCAGCTGGGCGAGATATTCCTCTACCCAGCTGACGAACTCCTTCAGAAGGTCTGGAGGTATTACCTCCAACCTCCTGAACCTGTATGGGATACCCACCCAGATTTCTGGAAGGGCCCCATCTACGAAGGGTTCTTTGGGAAATTCCTCCTTCAGAACCCAATCTTCTGGTGCAGTAGGAAGGGCAAAGTAGCCCCCCCTACGCTCAGCCAGTCCGTAGAGAACAAGCCTTATAGGCTTGGCTACGGGCAAGTTCTTGAGGGCGTTTTTGAACACCCTCTTTTTGTCGCTGTCCCACTCGTCTCTGAAAGTGAAGATGACTTGTGGGACACCCTTTACAAGCACAAAGGGGATGATTTCCCCCCGTGCCCATCTCTCAGGGAACCCGAGGAAATATTCCGCTTCCTCTTTTGTGAGGAAACGGAGATACTCCTCGGGCTTTGCCCGCCCGTCCTCAAGGGTCTCGTAGGAGAGTTCCCCCTCTCTGAGGAGGGTCTCCACGAGACCCTTGACTAACTTGTAGGTAATGCGGACCATCTCAAGGTCCGCATAAAAACTTGCGGGTGGGGTTCTATACTCCCACCCGTAGCTTTTTAATTCGTAGGCTCCGAGGCGTGCATAACCGCCCCGTGCCCTTCCCGACGTGGGGAGTAAGACCCTCCCCACGAAATCGTCCAAGACCTCAACGAAGCTTTTCACTTCGTCCTTAAGGACTTGGACGACAAGGTCATTGGAAGACCCTACGTGAATGTGGCCTCCCAAGGCATATGTGTCCCCCTGCACAGAAAGGAGGACACCTTCTTCCTTGACCCTCTCTACAAGGGCAAGGAAATTCTCCACATACTCCTCTGGGGAGTATGCGGGATCTGGACGGAGCTCTGCGGTGTGAGATGCTCCGTCCGTTCCGATGGGGTAATCAAGGTCCCCATCCCTGAAAATGGAGAGGTCCCTTGCTGGGACGACCTCCCCATCGTAAATTACCTCAAACTCGGGATCTCCCCCGAGTGTGAGGAATTCTTCCCCTGGGGCAGGCCAAGTTATCAAAAACTTGGCCCACCTCTCCCAGACGAGGTAATTTCTTACCTCGTCATTCTCCTCCAGCGCCCTTGCGGACACGATACACACCCTGTTTAGGGTGGTCCGTGTCCTCATCAGGACGATCTTGATGTCCTCAAGATCGCCCTCATAGACTGGGAGGGGATACTCCTCCCAGTTTGGGATCTCAGTCCCTTTGAGCTTGACCCATCCAAGGTCAAGCTCTCCTTCCACGCCTCCCACGTTGAGGAAGCGTGTGCCCTCCTTGGCCACGAAGACTGTCCCGTGGGGACAGTCGTAGCCAAGAAGGTCCACTTCGCCCTCCACAAGGTAGAGGGCCTCAAAAAGGAGTCCCTTATAAGGGACTCCTGAAGGGATTCTCAAAGCCCTAACTATCACCCGCTTCATGTTGCCTCCACCCTAAGGTCAAGCCCTATTGAGAGCGGGAGAGGGATGGCGCCGTCCTTTGGACGGTCTTACCGTGGATGACCATCCCCTCCCTTGACTTGACCAGGGCTTACAAGTAAAAGGGCCACAAGGGCCCTTACTCAGTGGGCAAACTGCCCACTGGTGCCCAGAAGAAGGGGGCAGACATCCCCTTCTTCCCATCTTCTGGGAAATTCCAGAAAATACCTTGCCTCCTCTTCTGTGAGGAAAGCAAGGTATTCTTCAAAGGGAGGGATGCCGTCTTTCCCCACATAGTAGGAGAGTTCCCCCTCCCTAAGAAGCTTCTCTACAAGCCCTTTTACAAGCTTGTAGGTTATACGGAGAACCTCAAGGTCTCCGTAGATGCTGGCTGGGGGTGTTCTGTATTCCCAGCCGTGGGGCTTCTCTTCGTATGCGGATAAAACCGCATACCTGCCCCTTGCGGACCCTGACGTGGGAAGCAACAGCTTCCCAATGAAATCGTCAAGAGCCTCAATGAAGACCCTCACATTAGCTTGGAGGGTCTCCCTCACGTAGGCGTCTTTGGCGCCCACGTGAATGTGCCCGCCGAGGGGATAGGTATTCCCCTCTACGGACAGGTCTATCCAAGAGTTCTTTTTCTTGATGAACTCAAGGATAGATTTAACCTCCCGAACATATTCTTCGGGAGTTTCGCAGGCCCGTGGGCGTATCTCCGCTATATCGGAGCACCCATCGGTGCCTACCACAGAGGAAGGACTTTCTCCTCCTTCCTCAAAGAGGTCTACATCCCTTGCGGGGATTATCTCCCCGCTGAGGATGTCCACCACCTCAAACTCGGGGTCTCCCCCAAGCAAGATGGTGGCATCCTTCAAAGAGGGAGGTTCTAAGAAGGCGAAACCCTCCCTCAGAAGAAGCTCCCTAAAGGGAGAACCTTCCTTGAATTGGTCTGGGTCTTCCCAGACCTCTTCAAGGACTACAAGGATGCGACGTCCTGTATCGCATCCCTCCAAAAGCACGACGCCCCTCATGGGGACGTCCGCCACAAAGGGCAGGTCCAGTTCCAGAGGGTTTTCAGGGCCCTCATAGGCACTGAACCTTACCCAATCACCCTCCTGCCCATACTCCTCCAAGGGCAGGTATCCCGAGAGGTCCTTTATAAAGACCTCATCACTGAGGACCTCCACAATGTGGCGGTCCCCAAAACACTGAAAGTCCCTCATTCCGAGGGACTTTCCTGAAATGGAGGCCTCTAAACAGTAGAGGCCCTCCACCCTCATGTGAGAGTGATGCAGCTTTAGGGTTTTCCTCACGGCTTACCTCCTTCCCCTGCTGTCCCCTCTTCAGGGATGGATGGGCTGGGGGTAATCCCCCGAGTAAGGCCCATCCACGCAGGGGCTAACAAAAGGCGGGGGCAAAGTGCCCCCTCCACTCAGTCCCTAATTAGGGACTAAGCAGTGCCTCCTTTAGGAGAGGCACTATGTATCTCCTCTCTTCCTCAGAGAGGAGACTTGAGAAAGCGGAGATCAACTCCTCTCCGCTTGCATCAAAGGAAGGCACTTTAAACCTTCCCTCCATTATTGCCCAAAAGGCCCTCTGGAAGAACAGGCCCATGAGCAATATCTTGACTGGGTCGCCGTGCTTGGAGCAACCCAGCCTAACCTCCACGGTATAGGGCAAACTCATAAAGTTCACCCACCAATACCGTGGAGGGACTGTCGCCCCTATCTTTGTGGCGTAAGGGTTCATCCCCCGCCCAAAAATAGAGGCGAGATTAAACCTCCTTTGCAGAAGGAGGGCAAACGGTAGGATGAGTTCGGGGACATCCTCCCACCGTTCTCTAAAGGGCCACATGTTTATATGAACATGTAGCCCTGAGTGTTTAGAACTCTCAAAGAGACCTCTTACGAGGCCTCTCAAATCCTTGAGGAGTTGCCCTTTTTCAAGGCACTCCTCAAGGGTAGCGGGGAAGGGGGTTAGCTTTATTTCCCCGCCATCCACGGACGAGTCCCTCTCAAAGGAGAGGACCAGCCCGCGGTTTTTCAAGGCTGAGACAACCTTCGTAAGAAGAGTTGCCCCAGGCCCTGTCCCCTCTGGGATTTCAAACTCCACTCCCAGAACGGGGACCTCATACCCATCCCTGCGGCGGGTATAGCTTTCCTTCTCCGCCACAGGGTGAGACATAACTTCATAGAGGCCACCAAGTGCCTCTATGAACTTTGCCTCTGGAGAGACCTCTTTCATCTCCCACAGAGGCAAGTAATAAGGGAAGTTCTCCTTGGGAGAGTATTCTTCCCTTAACATCTGGTGCAAGCACTTTATGTGCTTGCACCATGTTCCTGTCCCTCTTCTTCTGTAGAAGAAATCGGGACAGGTGCATTCGGCGTGCCCGCCGTCGTGGATGCGGACTGTGTAAATCAGTCCGCTATCTCCACTTCTAAGTTCAACCCTGTCCGGGCTGAACTTCACTATCCCTATGCTGACAGTCTTTTCAGAACTGCCAGCCGGGACTTCCCTGAGGAGGAATGCCCTCAGTCTGTAGAACCGGGGCATATCCGCCCTCAGATAATCAAGGACGGCCCTTGCAACTTGGGGGCTGAGTTCTTGATTGACCCCCAGGGCAAGGAACCGCCCGTAGAGTTGAGGGAGGAGCCTGATATCCTCCCCGTCTGGCCCTGTAAAGGCCAGCCCGATGTTGGCCCTGTAAGGGGCCAACCTGACCTCCCCCACGGAGGGGGAGACTTTTAAAGGCTTGAGTGAAAGAGACATGCCTACTGGCATGACTACCTCCTTGCCCGCAAACCTGCCCTTTGGCAGGAGGAAGGTGGCGGTGGGCTCTGCCCACTCTTACCTTGGATGACCACCTTCCCGCGGGCGTGACGAATTTCTTCCAGCTAAAATAACCTTATGAGGGTTTTAAGTTTTGCGGACATTGACAACTACGCTATCAGCCTCATAAAGCAGGTGGGTTTTTCTAAGGCATACGAGATTTTTCATGAGAAGTGGAGAAACAATCCACTCCCTCACTACACAGCAATTGTTATGGCGCTTGCGGAGATAACAGGGAGGGAGAAGGTGGAAGGTCCCTACAAGGGTTATTGGGGCGTTTTTGCTAAGTTTTTGTATCTTCGCTGGAGAAGACTTGCCTACCAAGAGGGTAAGCGATACACTTCCGCAAGCTATCTGAGAGAAATCCTAAGCAATGCCAAAGAGGAGGAACCCATATATCTGTCTGAGATGTTTTTGATGGGAGTGATAATGAAGGAGAGATACCCTGCAAACTTTCAGTCTCTTGAGAGACACCTCCTCACTGGTGCTACAGTCCACACGGTTTATATGTTCAAACTTCTCCACTCTACAAGATTTGTCCTCCCTCCTGATGACCTGACCTCCAAGCTTATGGCATATTACCACACCACCTTACACCTCCTTCCAGAGAGTGAGTGGCTTAAAAAAGAACTTGGAATATAAAGCGCCCCAGAAGCGGGGCAACTCAGGGGCTGGTAAAACAGCCCCAAGGCTTGTGCACTCTGTGGAATTGGTCAAACATGGCTGACCTCCTCCACAGGCACAAGCTTTTCTCCTCCCCTGTATCTTTCAGGGAAGGAAAGCAGAAAGTCTACCTCCTCCTCGGAGAGGAACCGCATATACTCCTCCCTTAGAGGAAGACCTCCCGCTAACCTGTAGGAGACCTCTCCCTCTTTGAGAAGGGTCTCCAACAGGTTTTTCGCCAGCTTATAAACTATGCGGAGGACTTCCCTCTCCGCATAGATGCTGGCGGGAACTCTATAGGCCAGCCCATAGGAAGCCAGCCTATAGCTTCCAAGACCTGCCAGTTTTTCTTCCCAGCAGGCCCTTCCATACGTGGGCAGAAGCACCCTGCCCACAAAATCATCCAAAACCCTAACAATGTCCTGGGCAAAAATCCTCAGGACATTGCGGGTTCCTCTATCTCGGGAACCAAAGCACATGGTTCCCAAGATGGGATACACCTTGCCCTTTGTGGACAAGGCAAAGTCTATGCCCTTGATGAGGGCATAGAAGTTCTCCAGATACTCCTCAGGAGTATCTGCCATATCGGGTTCTACCTTTAGGATAGAACCCTCTGCCCTCACGGGAGGCTCAAAGCCCTCCTCATGAGGGAAAAGGTCTTCTGCAGGGACTACCCTGCCCCTGACCACCACCTCAAACTCGGGCTCTCCGCCCAGTCTGAGGTGGCCAGCCACCGCTACCCTCTCAAAACCCTCCTTTTCCAGAAGGTCTGAAAGGACTTCAAACACCTCAGGGTCTTTCAGTGCCTGAGGTTCCAAGAGCACGAGGGTCCTTTTGGGATTAGACCCTCTGCCAATGACTGCAAGGACTTGCCCGCTTGAGACAAGTCCTATGCAGTCAAGAAGCCCCCTGTCGGAGACTTCTACAGTGATGGAGGATGAAAGCCTTTTTGAGGCCTTCACCTCCACATACTCTACCCTGCGGGCGAGAACTGTCCCGCCAAAGAGATTGGGCAGGGCAATGTCCTTACCCTTCACAGGGTAGACCATAGGCTCCATCGGAGCCTCAAACACCCTATCCCCATCCCAGAGAGGGGAGGGGAGGGTGGGAATGTGGATGCGTTGGGTTTTTAGCATTTCCTACCTCCTCGCTTGCCTTGTGGGATTTCCCTGTGGGCGGTGCCCTATGGGCACACTTACCTTGGATGACCCACAGGACAAGGCAAGCTTGACAAATCACGGATTGGTGAACTAGCTATGGGGGTCTTTCTCACCCCCTACATAGCGGGAGGCAAGGCGTCCGCCTCCCGCAACTGTCCAGCTTGGCTGGACAGTAAATACTGCCCCCATAAAGAGGGCAGTCGCAAACTGGGCCCAGAGTAGGGACAAACCTGTCCCTGTGGACCCAGTGGGGGTTGCGGCCAGAACGAGTCTGGCCGCCCAGGCACAGGGAAGGAGGAGAATGCTCTCACTCCTCCCCTGGGGAGTTTTTTGAACTCCCCAGCCTGGTCCCCCGGAGGAGACCAGACTGGGGCGGGGGTGGTTTTTTAACTCCCTTTTCTCCCCCTTTCCCTCCCTTTTTTACCACCCCCTCGGTCCCCGCCCATTGCGGGCGGGGTTGACCAATTTACACATGAAAATCACATAAAACTAAAAAAATGCGGGCAGGACGCCCGCCCTAACTCAGGGGACTTTAAATCCCCTTGTAAAAGAGGAGCCGAAGCTCCACTCAATGTCCCTGTCCCTTAAAAACTCAAAGCTTTCCCTTATCCACTTCACATAAACCCTCTTCAAAGGACCTCTTACCTCCCTTTCTAACTCCTTAGCCTCCCTTATCCCTCTGTAAAG
>WYEB01000051.1_pt1 | contig 52180 bp, 51 predicted proteins | sample 6343061 | NCBI WGS metagenome assembly WYEB01 (sample SAMN13812332, study PRJNA600296) | hot springs metagenome | biome: ENVO:00000051; feature: ENVO:00002007; isolation source: sediment sample from Evening Primrose shelf | place: USA: Yellowstone National Park, Evening Primrose Hot Spring ... | reverse complement strand
CCCTTATCCATATTATTTAAATTATTAAAATTTCTAAATATAATTATTAAGCGGCGGTGCCCGAGCGGACAAAGGGGCTGGGCTCAAGACCCAGTGGAGTAGATCCGTCAGGGGTTCAAATCCCCTCCGCCGCATATATTTTACAATCTTAAATAATGTTATGAAATACTCTAATTGCAAACTCATACTTTTATTACAACCAATTATTTTATCTTTAACAAATTTATATATATATAAATATTAAGAAATTTAATAATTGGGCCCGTAGTCTAGTCGTAGGATGCCGGCCTTGCAAGCCGGAGATCCCGGGTTCAAATCCCGGCGGGTCCACTTTTATAAAAATTATAAAAAATTAAGCAATTATACATTCTGACCATCCGCAATCCATACATACAACACAACCAGCTTCATGTTTTAGCCTTGTAGATCCACATACAGGACATTTTTCAATTTTATTATTTCCATTTTCTTCAACTCTTAATGTATTATTAATATTTGCATTTAATTTTACTTTTGGTACTTCAACATTAGTATTTAATTCATAATACCAGTTTGGTAACTTTATTCCATATTGTTTTAATATTTCAACTGTTCTATTATTTATTTTTCCTTCTTTAACTAATCTAAAGTAATCCATAAATCTTGCTTTACTTGCTTCTGCAGGAGCTACATATACTTGTGCAGATCTTGATCCATCCCTATATATTGTAATTCCTTTACATCCCATCTTATGTGCTAATAAATATGAATAATATACATCATCTGGCTGAACCCAGTTTGGCATATTTATTGTTTTTGATATTGATGTAGTTATCCATATTTGAGCAACTGCCTGTGCTCTTATATGATCCCACCATGGTATATCTAGTGCTGTTAAGAATACTGCTTTCAAATCATCTGGAATTTCTTTTATTCCAAATAAACTTCCTCCGTTATCGGATATTTTCTTTAATATATCATTATTATATAATCCTCTTTCTCTTAATTGTCTTTCCAATTCCTGATCTACATAATAATATACACCAGCAGTTACTCTTTTTTCATATACTAAAGAATATTGTGGTTCAATACCCGAAGAAGTATCTGCTAACATTGATATAGAACCTGTAGGAGCAATTGATGTAACTTCAACATTTCTTATTCCATATTTCATTATTTGTTCCTTCAAATATTCCCAATCCAATGTCCATAATTCTTTATGATAATATCCTTCTACAGGCAATTCTCCATCTTTACATGTTGTTTGCTCATATCTATCAAATTCACCCCTTGTTTTTGCTCTTTCAACAGATTCTAACATTGAATAATATGTTAAATATTCTGTTATTTTCATCAATAACCTATATCCTTCTTCCGATGAATATGGAATTCCCAATGCATAAAACATATCTGCTAATCCCATATATCCAAGTCCAACTCTTCTTACTGCTTTTGATGCTTCCTCAATTTCCTTTATTGGATATTTATTTACATCTATTACATTATCTAAAAATCTATATGCCCATTTTATTGTTTCAATATATTTATCCCAATTAAATTCCGCCTTTCCATCTTTAAATTCAACCAAAGCATATAGATTAATTGATCCTAAATTACATGACTCATAAGGATATAGAGGCTGTTCTCCACAATTGTGACTTATTATTCCATTAGAAATATATCTATTAAATCCAGGAACACTAAAATCATAAACCATTTTTTCACCAACATATTCTACTCTTATAATCTTAACGTAATTATCATCAATTTTTGTTTTCTTTAATCTATTTAAGAGTTTTTCATTTTTATAATCTACTAATTTTATTTTTTCTTCAAAGATTTTCCTACTATAATTTTTGATTATAAGTTCATAATATCCATTAGCTTCATATTCTCTCTTTTCACCATTTACAGTAATATACTCAAACTTTCTCTTATAAGGTCTCTCATAAATCTTTGAAAATATACCAAATAAAGTTAGCAAAAGTTGTACTTCTTTCAATAAATCTTTATTAGATGAAGTTAATCTTATTGCTCCATCTTTATCAATATATCCATCTGCTGAGAATAAACCACTTAAAAATCCTTTAACAAATTCTGAGTTTGCTAGGAAAACAATTTCTGGCAAACTGGTTTTCTTTCTCATTAGTTTTTTGAAAATATCAACAACCTCTTTCTTACTTACATAAATCCATATTTCATTATTTCTTTCAAACCTGCTAACATTTACTCCAAATTTCTTTTCAAGCAATCCTTTTACATATTCAGAAACTTCCCTCTCAGTTTTAGCATTAAAGTAGAAGAAAACTTTTTCTCCAACATATCCATCACCAACCAACCAACCTAATAAGAATCCCAATTCTCTATCTAATTTTATTCCATCAATTTCTTTTAATCCATAATTTTCTATCTTATCAATATCAATTCTTGCTATTTTTACTTCTTTTCCTTCAGCATATTTTGCTTCTACCCATCCATCTTTTGTAAGTATCTTATGATCTTCAGTTACTTCAATCTCCATTCCATTTTCTAAAATTAACTTAACAGTTGGTTTGAATCCGACTCTCCAAACTTTTGCATCAACTAATATTGGAGAACTTACACTCAATGTTTTTCCATGAACAGTTGTATATAAAATTTCTCCTTCTCCATCTACTAAGAGTTTTATATTATTGATATCACTACCATTTTCATTGTTTAAATAAAGTAGAGTCTCAGCCCTTAAAAGACCATATGGTGTTAAAATTCTAGTATCTCCAGTTACACATGGGTTAGTAGCTCTAATTGGTCCTCTATATTTATATTGAACATTTCTTCTATTTATATTATCCATAAATAAACATCCTGGATCTCCTTTTTCCCATGCAACATATGAAGCTTCCTGTAATATTCTATCAGGATTTACATATCCTGTAATTGATTCTTTTGGTACTTTATTTATATCAAAATTTGGATCTCCTGGCAAAGGTAAATTATATTTTCTTAATAATCTTGGATTAATTAATGGATATTCTTTTTTATTTTCAAAATATTCCCAAAAAGATGGTTCAAACATTATAGATATATTAAAGTTCTCTAATACACCTTCTTTTTCCTTTAAATGAATAAATTTAAATATTTCAGGATGCCAGGATTCTAAAATTCCCATATTTGCCCCCCTTCTTTTTCCTCCCTGTTTTACTACATCTGTAATTGTATCTATAATTTTCATAAATGAAACAGGACCTGAAGCAACACCTCCAGTAGATGCAACAACATCACCTTCAGGTCTTAATTTTGAATAATTTATTCCAATTCCCCCTCCAGATTTAAATATTAAAGCTGCTTCTGTTGCTGATTTCATTATTGATTCCATATTATCATCAATATCCAATACGAAACATGCAGATAATTGTCCTAAAACCGCACCTGCATTAAATAATGTAGGTGAATTTGGCATAAATCTTTTACTTGCCATTAGATCATAATATTGATAGAAGTTTTCGTAATATTTGTCAAATTCTCCATTTTCTAGCATCTTTATAAATTCTGACCATGAAACTTTCATATGACCCCTCTCATTTAAATAATCATACAAATATTTCATTCTTTCTAAATGATATCTATTCCATCTAAATTTAGGATCTTTTATTGGTAATCCATACTTATTTTCGTTTTTTTCAAAATCAAATTCCTCATTTTCATGTACTTTTTGTTTTCCATCTTTATCATATATTCTTTCATCATATAATATATCAGGTATTACAATTAATGCTGCGACCCTTTCAAACATTTGTTTTGGACCTTCTATTAGTTCTTTATTTTCATTTCTTAATAAATATCTATTTACCATTAATCTAATTGAATTAACAGAAAATCTTTTTGCAACTTCTTCTTCATAGAAATTTCCAAGTAAATTTTTCTTTTCTTCTCTTATTTTTTCTTTTTCTTTTCTATAAGAAATATACGCCTTAGCAACATCATATAAATCAAATTTCAATAAAGATAATTCAACAATATCCTGAATCTCTTCAACAGTTGGATATTTTGTATCATCATATTTTTCTTCTAATACCATTATTACATAACCAACAACTTTTTCCAATTTTTCTTTATCATATTGACCGACAGCTTTCATTGCTCTTTCTATAGCATATTTTATTCTTTCAGGATCAAAGTCAACAATTCTTCCATCTCTTTTAATAACCTTTTTTATTTTATAATTTTTTTGTCCTAAAACCATCTCTTTTTCTTTTTTTTCGTGAGAAAAATCATTTATAAACCCCTCATCACTCATTTAAATTTTTTATAAAAAATTTTAAAATTCTTTTCTATGAGATGTTTAAAAATGCCAATTATAAATGTTTATTTCATTGATAATCAATAGTATATTTTTATAAATATAATGCTGAAATGTCTTTTCTTTTATTTTCTCTTCTTACTAACCAATTTTTTATTTTTACTTTATTTTTGTCTTTTTGTCATATAATTCAACCAATTTTACTTCTTCTGCAACATTTATAACTTTTGCTTTATTTATTATATCCTCCAAACCTCCTCCTTCATGTATATGTCCATGTATATTTAAAATAACCTTATCATTATTTTGAATAAATTTTCTCAATACATAACTACCAGAAATATCTAAAGAAGATATAGAACCCTTTGGAGGAATGTGTGTAAATAGAATAATATATTTATCATTAATTTTTTTCTTTAATTCATTTAAAAATTCTTCAAATTCTTTTTCATCAATTATATTTAATAATATATCTGCTCCTCCAAATCCAACCAATACAAAATTATCCTTTACTATATATTTTTTATCCAAATTTCTTATTTTATATATTTTTTCTAATAATTTTATATCTTCAGATGTTTCATGATTTCCTGGTATTATTAAAATTTTGTTTGGATCTATATATTCTGTTAATTTTTTTATTAATCCTCTTTCTATTTCTCCCAGTTCTGCTATATCTCCTAAAATTACTATATAATCTGGTCTTTCCTTTTTATATAATTCTATTATTTTATATATCATTCCAAAATCATTGTGTATATCAGATGAAACTATTAGCTTCATAATATATTTATATATACCATTCTTTTTTATTTTTTATATATGATATTAAAAATTCTTTTAATTTATTATAATCATAAAAAATATTTATATTATTATAATTTTTAATAAATTCATTAAGAATTTTTTCTTCTCTTTCTGTAAATAAATCTTTTTTTGAGAAATACAATATTATTTCTTTATTAAATATCTTTTTTATAGTATTTAATAAATTTATCTGTTCTTTAATACTATATCCACATGTTTCAGTCAAATCAAAAATATATACAATCAAATTTGCAAGATAATTTAATGCCAGTATAGATTTTTTCTCGATTTCATTCATTTCTTCTATAGGTCTATCTAAAATTCCTGGTGTATCAATTACCTGTATATCAAAATATGGTGTTTTAATATATCCTATCATTAAATCCTTTGTTGTAAATGGATATGGTTCAATCTTAACATTTGATCCTGTTAAATTTTTTAATAATGTACTTTTTCCAACATTTGGTAAACCAGAAATAACAACTGTAGGTAAATTTTTAATATTTGGAATTTTTCTTCTTCTATTTAAATAAATATTATAATATTTGAATATCATCCAATTTCTTCTTAATATACTAGATATTCTTCCATAAAATTCTCTCCTATATTTTTCTATTAATTTTTTATCTTTTGTTAACTTTATATCGTTCTTATACTTTAAATAAACTTGCTTTATTATTTTTCTTATATATTTTATCCTTTCTCTCAATTTTTTTATATTTATATCTGTAAACAATAATTTATATAATTCTTTATAGAATTTGTTTTCAGGTAAAATTATATCATTATATGTTTTTTCTAATTTATCATCAATATATTGATATATTGTCTGCAATTTTACAATATTTCTTTCCTTTATATCATAAAATTGATTACCATTATTCTTAGCCCTTTTAAATGCAGATGATAATAATTCTTCCACAAATTTATATTTCATAAAAATTTATGTTATAAAAAATTAAAAAATTATTCTAAATTAATTTTCTTTCCCTCATAGCCTGGCTTTTTTCCTATTTCAATCCTTAATACTCCATTTTCGTATTTTGCCTTTATAGAATTCTCATCTGCATCTTCTGGTAATGGAATTATCCTTTTATATCCTGAAAATACTCTTTCAGATAATATATAATTCTCATCCTTTTCTTCCTTTTCAACTTTTCTTGATGCTACAATTTTTAGATGATGATCTACTAAGGTAACATTTATATCCTTCTTATCAACTCCAGGTAAATCAATTTCTACCAAATATTTATCACCTTTATCTACTAAATCTGCTGCAGGTACTTCATATTCAAAGTTAAATCCTAATCTTTTTCTAGCTCTATTGAATATTTTTCTCCATAATTTCATCTGCCTAGCAAATTCTCTCCTAATTTCGTCGTATATGTCATTAAAGTCATCTGTGTCCATAATATTATTATTTATTTAATGGTTTATAAGATAATAAAGATGCATAATCAACAACATTTTTTTCATCATTATTTATTTCAGAAGATAAAATATGATTTATTAGTTCTATCTTTCCCTTATATAATTTTGTATATTCTATAAAGAATAAAAATGGATATTTTCCACAAAATATTTTATTATCTATTTCCAATTTATATAAATTCTCAGAATCTAAATTTAATATATATTCTATTATTTTTTCGGATTCTTTTTTTACATTTTTAGATATATTTTCTTTATATATAATATTTCCATAAAATTCTCCGTGATGATATAAATTTCCAGTAGATATTAATATTATTTTTCTATTTAATTCTTTAGATATTTCTTTTAATAATTTAACAAAATCTTTTATCATTTCTAATTCAACATCTTTTACAATTATTGGAACAATCTTTACTTTATCTTTAAATAAATATCTCAATATAGGTAATTGAATTTCAATTGAATATTCATATCTAGATAATATTGGATTTTCATATGAATCATAATTATTTAATATTTTTCTAGCAAATTCCACATCCGTTTTAATTATACCAAAAGGAGTATACCAATCATCAATTATCAAATTTATTTTTTGACCAATATTATAATGATTTGGACCAATAATTATTATTGTATCAAAATCGAAATTCTCATATAATTCTTTATATAATTTTATAGAAACTGGCAAAAAGTATTCATAACTTGCATGAGGAACAATTCCAGAAATTATATTTTTTTCTTTTTTTATATTTTTTGGAATATACCCAGGTCCATATCTTTTATCTATAAAATATTGTTCGATTTGAGAGAGTAAATCAGAAGAATCAAATGAATAGAACCCCTTTGCTTTCATAAATTGCATAATTTTATTTTGAAATTATAATTTATTAATTTTTTTAATATTTTTATTGTTATGATTGCTGGATTAGAAATACATCAACAAATTGATACAAAAGAAAAACTATTTTGTAATTGTCCTACAAATTTAAGTGATAAATATGATTATAGAATTGAAAGAAAATTGAGAGCAACATTAAGTGAAATTGGAAAAAAAGATATTGCTGCTGAATATGAGACTATGAAGGATAAAAAATATATATATGAATATTCTAAAGATTATTCTTGCTTAGTTGAACTTGATGAAGAACCCCCACATTTAATTAATATCGAAGCATTAAAATTTGGAATATTAATTTCAACATTTTTTAATATGTATATTCCAAGGGTTTTACAGGTTATGAGAAAAATAGTTGTAGATGGATCAAATACATCTGGTTTTCAAAGAACATTATTATTATCATTAAATGGAGAATTAAAATATAAAGATAAAAAAATAGGTATTGGAACAATTTGTATTGAAGAAGATGCTGCAAGAAAAATTGAAGAAGGTGAAGATTATATAATTTATAGATTGGATAGATTAGGAATACCATTAATAGAAATATCTACGGGTCCTGATTTAAAAGATCCAAAAGAAGTAAAAGAAGTAGCTGAATATATTGGACTAATATTAAGATTAACTGGAAAAGTAAAAAGAGGATTGGGAACTATTAGACAGGATGTAAATGTATCAATAGAAGGAGGAGAAAAAGTTGAAATAAAGGGTGTACAAAATCTAAAAATAATAGATAAAGTTTGCGAACTTGAAGTAAAAAGACAAGAAAGAGTGATAGAATGGAAAAAAATTATGAATGAACGAGGTATCGAAGGATATGAATTAATAGAATAGATTTATATTTTTTAATAGATCATAATTCTTAATGAAAACCCAATTTGGAACAATTCTTGTAGAAATTATATTATTTATAGTTGCTGGTATTGCTGCTTATATATTTGTTTCTACTGCATATAATAATTTAAATGGAATAAGTAATGCTGCAGTTGCAAATTCTCAATCATTACAAAATCAATTAAATACTTATATTACATTAGATTCTTGTGCATATAATAGTACAACAAATCTATTATATTTTTATGTAACAAATAGAGGAAGTGTTGTATTAAATCAGAATCTAACATTATTATTTATTAATGGAGAACTAATAAATAATACACAAATTTATATTGCAAATAGTTATACTGGTACTTCTGCCTGGGGTCCATATGATACAATTGCAATTGTTGCAAATATATCTGTAACAACAAACTTTTATCAGGTAAGAATTGTAGCATCTACTGGAGCATATACACAGAATACAATATATGTTAATACAACTGCAAGTACATGCACAATAGAATGAGATCTGATTTAGGATCAATTATTGGGGCAATTATTGGATTTGTTATTTTTATTGTTTCTTCATCAGTTTTATATTTAATTTTAAATAATTATTATAAAAATTTTTATTATACAGCAAATTCGATAGATAATCAAATAAAAAATATTGTTGGAGAGAGTATAGAATTTTTAAATAATCAAACAAATTATTCGAATCCTTATTTAATTATATATAATAATGGAAATAAGGCATTGGATTTATCTTGTTTTCAATTATATGTTAATGGATATTTTTCTTCATTTAATTATTCTATAAATTATTTATATTCATCAAATCTATTTTTGCCTAGAGAAAATGCAACAATATATTTTAATAACAATTATTTAGTAAATAATTCATGGAATTATATAATATTAGTATCATGTTACGGGGTTAAGTTTCAAACTTTAATATATGCTAATTAATTAATATAATATGAGATTACAATCTGAAACAATTATAGCATTAATATTATTAGTAGCAGGTGCTCTTGCTGCTATTATAATATACAATATAATTTACCCTAATTTAAATATAATAAATCCTTCTGGACAGGAAATTTCAAGATCTTTAAAATTAAATTTCCAATTATTAGATTATTATATATCAAATAATACATTGTATGCATATGTAAAACCTTCAGAACCTGTTAACTATTCTCAAGTATTTGCAATTGTAAATAATAGATTAGTTAATGTTTATCCTTATAATTCAAATGGATCTATTGTAAATCCATATAACAATGGTTTATTAATTGTTGTTGCAAATTTGTCACAAATTTCTCCAGACCAAAATGGAAATTATGAATTAGAAGTTGGGTTAGAAAATGATATAATTGGAATATTTACTATAAAATATATTTCAAATTCATTACTTACATATTTCCAACCTCCAATTATTTTTAATATATCAAATTCTACTTCAAGTACCCCAACTTGTCAATTACCATATTTACCTTTAATATTATATAATACTCAATCTATTTCTACTCCATCTCCATTTCAACAAGATATTGCAATATGTAATGGAACATTAAATATTGGTAATAACTTTGCATATGTAAATAATGCAACATTATTTAATGAAATTATTAGTAATGGATCAAATATATACTTTACAACAACCTGTAATAGTACTCCAAATATATATTCATGGTATGAAGGTCAATTAATTAATGGAAGCACATATTGTGATGTTTGGTGGGTTAATTTATCTAATGGAATTCCTGCTAATTCAAATGTAACAATATATATGTATATAGGAAATAGTTCTTCAAATTATTATTCACAATATTATCCATATGTTGGAACTAATGCACAAGTTATAGGAACTATGCAATATGATAATGGAAATTATACATTTATAGCATATGGATATTTTAATAATACATTTGATAGCTGGACAGGATATATATATCAAGGATCTTTTTCTCCTACAGCAACTTCAAATGGTATTGAAATGACAAATGGAAACTATCAACAATGTGGAGGAACATATATTTTACCTCCAAATAATTGGAATATTCCGGAGATACCTTTAATTGTTGAAGAAGCTTGGTATTTCTATTCTTCTAAAACTACAGTAAAGGGTGTTACTTATGTTGGTACTGGAGGTTCTTTAATATCTTTATTTGGAAATACCAGCAACCAAATAACTGGACCTGTATCAAATTTATCTACATATGCATATTTTAACTACTATACTTCAGGATATCTTTCCTTACAATCCGCAGTAACTGGTCAAACCCTAAATTCTACAAGTTTTCCATTTCAATCTGATACAGTTTATGGATATTTATTAATTAATTCAACATATGGACAGACCGGATACTATATATATAATACTAATCAGGTATGGGTTCCTTTAACAATATTAGATACATATAACATAAATAATAATGGATATACCTATGCAAGCCTAAATTATAATCCTTATCAATATCCTACATTAGAAGTATCTGGAGCATGTAGCGGTACATTGGCATCATCAAATCTATATATAGAATGGACAATAACAAGAGCATATCCTCCAAATGGAGTAATGCCTTCAATTTATATTGGTTAAAAATATAAGCGATAAATAATTTTTATGGTCCGGGTAGCCTAGTGGTAAGGCGTCGGGCTGTGGACCCGAAGATCGCGGGTTCGAATCCCGCCCCGGACCCTAATGAGTTTCCCAACCAACAGTTTTTTCAAATCCCAAAATTTTCTTAATATAACTTTCTAATAATGTTTTTTCTTTATTTGTTATTTTACATAAATTATGAGCCATTTTTAATCCTCTTGGATATGATTTTTGATCATAAATAACCTCTTTTATTATTTCCTTAAATTTTTCTTTTCCAACTTTCTCCATTCCTTCTAATCTATATATATGATCATTATATCTTGCTCTAAAGTATGTTATATATATTTTTTTATTACAAAATGGACAGTTTGGAATTTTTGAACTTAAAAATTCTTTCAATTGCTTTTCTTTAATATCCGTATAAAATATTTCAGAGGGAAAAACTTTCATCAATGTTAATAAATCCGATCTTCCTTCTCTTATTATATCTAAATTTAATATTCTTTTTGCAACTGCCAATAAATTTCCATTATTTATTAAATATTCAAAGTTTTCTAGAAATTCTTTCCTTCTATTTTCAACATTTTCATCATAAAAATTATATAGAAATTTTGAATATAATATAGAATCTGATATTATTGACCCATCTATAAATATATATCTATCAGAATATTTTCTTGCCAATTTATATTCTAAATTTTTTGATAGTAATTCTGAAATATCTTGAATATCAAAATTTTCATTGTTCATTGATCTTATAAAAGATGTTTCAAAGAATTCTATATCCTCTATACTTTCATATATATCATCAGAAACAATTACTGCCCTTGAATATATATAACTATAAGGTCCAACAATTCCATTTACAAGAGAAGAATCTATAAATCCATATTTTTTCTTTTCTTTTATTTCAACATTATTTAAATCTAATTTTTTGATTTCAATTTTTTCTTCTTTATTATTTTCTTCTTCTTTATTTATTTGATTTATTTTTTGATTTATTTTTTCTAATAAGTTTTTTGTTAACATAAAAATATTTTTATATTAAATTATATTAAATATGTATCCCCGCTTAGACGAACCAATATGAAAAGATGAATATTGGTAACGATGGGCGGGGGACATTTATGCCGCGGTGCCCGAGCGGACCAAGGGGTATGGCTGGAGACCATATCCCCGAAAGGGGGCGTGGGTTCAAATCCCACCCGCGGCGGACTTAATTTAAACTATTTTGCCTATAGATAATGTATTATGTATAAGGATCTATTTTAAAGGAAATAAAGTAAAATTTATAAATATTTATCACTATTATTATTATATGGTCGTGACAACAATAAGAGATGAATTTCAAAAGGCTACTAATCCTTTTCGTAAACCAATAGACGATAGATGGGGACAGTATCTTTCAAATGACGATAGAAGAAAAATAGCAAGATATCTAGCAGATAATAAAGACATAATAGAATCATACCTCGGTCCTATTGATAGGAAAAACATGGATAAAGTTGACAAAATACTAAAGTATATTGAAACATATTCAATTTATAGACAACTTCAATCTCAACAACCCCAACCCCAACAGCATCATATAGATAAGTATAGTGTATTTGAGTACATTAAAGCATTAAAGGATCTAGATGAAATAGTAAGACATATAAAGGAAGGATATTTATCTTTTTTGCCTCAAGATCCTAATGCAGCAAAACCCGGCACAGATTATTTAGAGATCGTTTTTGGTATAAATGAGAATCCAAAAAAACAAAAAGAAACATTGATTGAAATATTAAAAAGAGCAATAGGAAAAATTATGGTTAGAGGTTATCCCGCTTTTTATTATGATCCATCTAAGTATAACAATACTGATCTACCTCTAATATACTATGTGCAACTTAATGACAACAGCTTTTTCCCAAGATTCTTCATTCATAAAATGAAACTACCTCCAAAGACAACTGGCTATCTACTTCATGAGTTAAGTAATATTATACAATCAAGAAGAAAATCATTAATATTCCCAAGTGGAAATCAATATCATATTATTAAAGACTATCTAGGCAGAGATTTAGCAGCAATAGATCAGGATCCTAATACAGATCCTTACATTCTCCAATCTCTTCGATCCTTCTATGAACACCAAGAATTTACTTAAAGTAATAAAATTTTTTAGATTACTTAAAAATATCATAAAAGAATTTTTAAATCAGAAACACTTTTTTATTATTTCAGATAAATAAAATTTTTATTTTTTTAAAGATTATCAGAACTTATGGCTTCTTCTTCTTTAATTAAATCCATATCATCACTAATTAAAATTAAATTATATTTCTTAGCTAAATATAAATATACTGCATTATAATAAGATAAATTCCTTTTTATTGCCAAATCAATGACTTAATAATTCAATCTTACTTCCCTTATATTAGATTTTTCAATTATATAATTAAATAGTTCAATCATTTTTTTTATTTCATTATTAGAAATCTTCTTTATTTCCTTATACTTCCTTAAATAACCCGCAATTTCATAAAGTATTAAATCTGGAAAAACACTTTCTTACATTAATTCATTTATAAAATTTAAGTCTTTTTTATAAAATCTCGAAATAATATTTATTAAAGCAGATGTATCAATCATATATTTCATTTTAATTTTCTTCTCTAACTTCTCTTATTATTTTTATATTTTCTTCAGAAGTAGCACCTGTTTTTTCCAGTAATTCTCCTAATCTTTCTATTGCCGCCATTCTTTTCTCCCTTTCTCTTCTTTTAATTTCTTCTTTTGTTGCTTTCAATTCTTTAAGCATAAATTATAGATATATTCTTCATATTCATAAAATCTTTTATAAAAGCTTATAATATGTATTGCGTTGAGATATCTAAATTATTTTATTAAAAACTTTGCTATAATTTTTATTTTTAAGTAAATTTACAATTATATATATTTTATGACTGATCATTTTAAAGCAATATTTAAAACAGATCTTGATAGGAATCTTAATTTTACTGAAGAAACTATTGAAATTTTAGATGATAAAATTTCTGTATATGATGATAATAAAAACAAAATATTAGAAATTGATAATATAGAAAAATTAGATATAGAATATGGAATAAGTATTTGTAAATTAATTGCAATAGATAAAAATGGAAAGGTTTTTGAAGTTGCATATTTTACAAAGAAAAAGGCGGATAATATACAAAAAATTGTAGATGAATTTAATTTAAAAGTAAAAACAGAGATAATTGAAAAAGAAGAAAAGAAAAGATCTAAAAAAGAAATATATGGGTTCTTAATACAGATTATTAAAAAATATAGGAAAGAACTTACTTTAATTACTATTATCTTCATTATAGGTACTATAATAAATCTAATTCCTCCTTATTTAACAGCTTTACTCATAAACAGAGTTCTTATATCAAAAACACCATCACCAGAAGTATTTCTTACAATAATTCTCTTAATGTTAATATCTTCTATTACTTCAAGATTTTTATATTTAGCAGGAAATGTTTTATTAAACATCGCAGAAACAAAAATTACAAAAGAAATAAGAGAGTTATTAGCTGGGCATATAATTTTTAATGATATTTCTTTTATAGAGAAATATTCTCCTTCTAGATTAATAGCCAGATATCAATCCGATATAGAAGAAATTAACAGTTTTCTTGTAGCCGATTTGACCTTTATAACTATAGATACTCTAACACTTATTGGAACCATTATTATACTTTTTCTATTGTTGCCATTTTTAGCAATAGCTGTAATAATTTCTGCAATAGTTATTTTTGTCCTTTTTATAATTTATGAAAAAAGAATAGAAACAATGAGTAAAAAAGCAAAAATAAAGTCAATAGACGCTGAAACACAAGTAAATAATATTTTAAAGAATTTTTACACTATTAAACTATTCTCAAAAGAAAAGAAAGAATATGAAAAAATAAAAAACATAATAAGCTCTTGGTATACAATAGATATTAAAGTAGATAAACTTATTTCAACAAGAGGTGAATTATTATTTCTTATAATAGATTTAACTACCGTATTTATATGGTACATTGGCGGAATTTTTGTAATTAATAGTTTAATCAAATTGGGTATATTGGTTGCTTTTGTAACTTATGTATTAAATATTTATGGCCCACTCCAGACATATGAAAGATTTTTTAGAGATATTCCAGAAGCTTTAGTTTCTGCCGAAAGAATATTAGAATTATTAGAAGATAAACCAAAAATATTAAATAAAGAAAATGCTTTAAAACCAAATATGATTGATGAAATAAAATTTGTTAATGTTACTTTCGGATACGAACCTGGTTTTCCTGTATTAAAAAATATTTCTTTTACAATAAAACCTAAAGAAAAGGTTGCAATTGTTGGAAAAAATGGGGCAGGAAAAACAACAATTGCAAAATTATTATTAAGATTCTATGATGTAAATGATGGAGAAATATTAATTGGAAATACAAACATAAAAGATATAGATTTAAAATATCTTAGAGAAAAGATTTCTTATTTATCACAAGAACCGGAAATATTTGATAATAGTATTAGATATAATATATCTTATGGAAATCAAAATATAAATGAAATAGAAATAATAAAAGTTTGTAAGATTGTAAATATACATGATGATATAATCAAATTACCTTTTGCATATGATACTCCAGCAGGAGAAGAAGGAACAAGATTATCTGGTGGACAAAAACAAAAAATAGCAATTGCAAGAAATATAATAAGAAATCCTGATATATTTATATTTGATGAATTAACATCAAATATTGATGCTAAAAGTAGAGAAAACATTTTTTCTGCTATATTAAATATTTCAAAAGATAAGACAATAATATATATTTCACATAATTTGTCAGAAATATTAAATATGGATAGAATTATTGTTATAGAAGATGGAAGAATTGTTGAAGAAGGAAAACCTGATGAATTAATAAATAAAAGAGGAAAGTTCTATGAATTATTTAAAAATCAAATAGAAAATATTGAAAAAATCGAAAATGCTAATCAAAAATCAGAATTAGTCAACTTAAATATAATAAAAGATAAAAATATAATAATAAAACCAACTAATAGACCTAGTAGAGTAAATGTCATATATAATGGTAAAAAATATGAAAACCTTATGCCTAAATTATTATTCCCAATATCAAATCCAAAGTTTGTAGGATTTTATGATGATAATTTAAATGAAATATTTTTATTAGAAGACTATACAATTTTGGATGAGAATTCTAGAAAAATATTAGAAAATGCAATAAAATATAATTCTATAATATATAAAATAGAAAAAATAAAGAAGATAGATATTGAAGGAGAAACGATAACTTTAAATGGTTTTATAAATAATAAAGAAATAGAGATAAAAATAATTTCTCCAGAAAATCTTTTTATTTTAGAAGATAAAATTTTATTTATTGATGAAAACGATAACTTATATCAAATAATATTAAAAGATTTAGATAAAAGGAGCTTAAAGGAATTAAATAAAATAATATAATATCTCTATAATTTTAAATTTCAAAAAACAAATAGTTAAATATTTAAATCAAATTAAATTTAAAAAATTACTTATAAAAATATCTTTAATGGCTACAGGTCCTACTTATGTAGCAGAATTTAGAAGAAGAAGGGAAAATATTACAGATTATAGAAAGAGGTTAAAATTATTGAAATCAAAGAAACCAAGGTTTGTTGTTAGAAGATTTTTAAACAATATATTAGCACAAATAATATTATATAATGAAAATGGAGATAAAACATTATTTACAATTCATTCAAAAATATTAGAAAAGAAATATGGATGGAAAGGCCATAGAGGAAATTTACCAACAGCATATTTAGTTGGTCTATTAGCAGGTTTAGAAGCAAAGAAAAGAGGAATTGAAGAATCAATATTAGATATTGGAAGATACAGGTCTACAAAGGGAAATTCTTTATATGCAGCACTAAAAGGAGCAATTGATGCTGGATTAAAGATTCCATATAATGAGGAAATTTTGCCTTCTGAAGATAGAATAAGAGGTGAACATATAAAAAATTATGCATTAATGTTAAAAGAAAAAGAACCTGAAAAATATAATAGACAGTTTTCAAGATATTTAAAGAATGGACTAGAACCTGAAAAAATAGTAGAGCATTTTGAAGAGGTAAAAAATAAAATATTGAAAGAATATGGCCTCTGATTGGAAAGATAGTTTAGATCCTGTATTTAGAGATTTTATAAAATCTTTAATAGAAGAGACAAAAAAGTATAAAGATATATATGAAAATTCTGATAATCCATCAAAAGTACAAATATGGATTGCATTAGGTATATTATATAGAAAGTTATTATCTATAGAAGGAAAATTATCAGAAATAGAATCTATAATAAATAATAAGGAATTAAGAGAAAAATTAGAAGAATATTTGAAAAAACTTTAATAAATAACAGCAACCAAAACCCCTCCTATTTTTTCCTTTTTACATTCTTCATTTGTTTTAACTCCCTTATTAGTAGATACTAATAATATTCCAAAACCGCTTGCAGGTAAATATCTTTTTTCATATTTTTCCAATTCTTTATATGATACAGGAAACCTGGGATGAATTGCTTTTCCAGAATTAAAATATTCAGAAAATTTAGCAATTATTTTTTTTCCTTCAGTTTTATATTCCTCAACATATCTATATTCCTTTAATTTTTCTAAAATATTCAATAATAATTTATTATAATAATTAAATTCTACATCTCTTCTTCCAATATTTATGCAATTTGTAGCATGAGAAAAGAAATCATTAATTATATCTACCATTATTCTCCAAGAACTTTAAATCCCAATTCTTTTGCCATTTCTCTAAAGCATCTTCCGCATATATATATTCCATATCTTCTAATAACTCTATCATGAGATCCGCATATTACACATCTTATACTTCCTTTCCCAAATTTTCTTTCCTTATTTTTAATTCCATATTCTTCCAATACTTTTATTAAACTTTTATTTTCTTCTATAGCCTTTTGTATTAATTCTTGTATATTCTTAATCTTCCCTTCTTTAATTAATCTTCTTACTTCTTCCTTTATATATCTTGGTGCATTATTTTTGAGTATCTTTGCTAAAGTACCTGGTTTATTTTTCTGTAATTCTACTAAATATGACCAATCATTTGGCATTTATTAATAATATATTAGTAAGATTTAAAAGAAATATAGATTTTTAAGGAAAAAATTAAAATAAATATAATAATGCTAAAATCCCTAATTGTTGGGATAGACCCAGGTACAAATTTGGGATTAGCTGTTATAGATGATAATGGAAATATAATAGATAAATTAAGCGGAAAAAATATACAGAATGAAGATATAATTAAATATATAAGTGATTTAAAATATGTTGTGCTTATCGCTACAGATAAAAAAGAAATACCAAAGACAATATTAGATATAGCATCAAAACTAAATATCGGTGTATATAGTCCAAAAGAAGATATTAGTTTAGAAACAAAAAGCAAATATTATAAAGACGAAAATTTAAAGAATATATTTGAAAATAATCATGAATTTGATGCATATATATCAGCAATAGAAGCATTAAAAAAATTAAAAGAAATATTTGAAAAAGCAAAAAGATTTTCTGAAAGTCAGGAAGAATATATTAAAATATTAAAATATACATTAAGGAATAGAAAAGTGGAAGTTGTATCTGCAAAAAACAATTTAAGAGAAAAAGAAAAGGAAATAAAGGAAGAGAAGAAAAGAAAGAAAAGAAAAAGTGATAAAAAAGATATTGAAATAGTAAAGGTTATTATAAAAAACAAAAAAGATAAAGAAGAAAAGAAAAAGATAATAGAAGAAATAAATAAAAAATATATTGAATTATTAAATGATTATAATATTTTATCTAAGATATTAACAGAAAGATTAAAAATTGATGATAATATTATACCAAAAATTTCTTTTTTATATTTAAACAAACTTTATTATAATAAAATATTTATAGATGAATTTAAAGAAGAATATATTACATATTATAAAAATAAAGATACAAAATTTTTTGTAAAAAAAGAAAATTTAATAGAAGCTAAAAATATTTTTCCAAGATTTTATATTATAGATGAATTTAAAGAATTAAAAAATTTTATTATCATTGAAAAATTTCATGAAGAAAAATCTAATATAATAGAAAAAAATATTGATGAAGAAAGGTTAAAGAAAATTTTAAAAAATTATAGAGAACACCGTCTTCAAAATCTATTATAATTTTTTTATTAATTATAAAATAAAATAATTAATTACTAATTAGTAGTATATAAAATTTTGACAAATACAATATAATAAACTTACATTTTGATATTGGTGTACAAAAAATTTTATAAATATCTCTTATAAGTTTTTTGATAAACAATATTTTTAAACATGAAATCTATAGATATATTTAGAAGGAAAAATTAATTATGGAAAAAATTTAGGGGCGATTTTTTTAAAATCGATGAGAAATTTATTGTTTTAAAGGTTAAAGGGACGTTTTATCTATTTTTAAATAGATTGGAAAGATATTTTATAAAATTTTTTATAATATAGTATATTATGATAACAAATTCAATAATAGATTATTTTTTATCAGATTTTGAAAAAATATCAAATAAGAATAAAAACATTATTATAGACGGAAGATATTTTGAGGAAGATTTTATTCCATACGAAATAAAATTTAGAGATAAAGAAAAAGAAATTATATTATCTAATATAAACTTGTTTTTAAATAGAAATACTGGAAGTAACTTATTTTTATATGGAACTACGGGTACTGGAAAAACACTAATAGCTAGATATTTAAACAAAGGTATATCTTTTTATTCAGCAAAAAATAAATTGAAAGTAAAAGTAGCATATATAAATTGTAAACAAATATTATCAGATGATGTAGATTATTATATATTCAAGAGAATATATGAAGAATTAGCAAACATAAATATAAAAAGTGGAGTTAGAAAGAATGATATATATGAAAATATATATAAGTTTATAATTAATAATGATTATAAGCTAATAATAATATTAGACGAGGTAGATAATATATTTAGAAAGTCGGAAAACACAGAAATATTATATTTACTATTAAGGAATTATGATATAAACTTTTTAAATAGGATAAGACTAATACTTATTTCTAATTCTCCTTCCTTTATATCGCAATTAGATCAAAGAATAAAATCATCTTTTTCATCAGTAATTCAGGTAAAATTTTCTCCATATAATTATTATGAATTAAGGGAAATTCTAAAAGATAGGGCTATAAAAGCTCTAAAACCAGGTTCGATATCTGAAGAAGATATAAATTATATATCCGCAAGAGTTTCAAAAGAATTTTTTGGAGATGCAAGGATTGCAATAAATGTATTGAGATTATCAGCGACAATTGCATATAATAAAAATAAAGAAAAAATAGATAGAGAAGATATAGATGAAGCCTTTTCTAGTGCTGATTTAAATATGTTTGAGTCTATAATAAGTACTCTAAATAAAACACAAAAGCTAATATTATTAGCTTTAATAAAAGAACAAATAAAAAACGAAGATTTTGTAACATTTAACAATCTATACGAAGAATATGTAAATTTATCTAATGGTTTTGGAATATCTGTTTTAGATAAAACGGTTGTATATAAAAATTTAAAGAAAATAGAAAGTATATTTGGGGAATTGATAGAATCAAAAATAATATCTAATGGAAAAAGAGGTGTAAACAAGGTATTAAAGATAATATCTGATGCTGATAATCTTAAAAAAATATATGAAAAAATAAAAAAAGATATATGAATAAAGAAGATTTCCTAAAATTATTATGGGAAAATAATATATTTATTGAAAAAAAAGCAAGTGATATTTTAAATTCTTTAAAAGAGGATGAATTTGATATTATATTTAAAGAAGCAATAAAAAATAATATAAAGATAGTAGATGAGGATTTTATTAATAAAATAATTGGAAAAAAAGATGATAATAAAGAAAATTTTGGAAAGAATGAAAATAATGTAAACAAAAAAAGGAATAATATAAATATAAAAGATTTTTTTAATATAAAGGAAAATAAACAAAATATAGAAAAAGAAAGTAATAATGTAATTCTTATAGAAAGTACAAAAAAACATGTTGGAGAAGAAATTGAATTATCGGTAAAGGAAATGAAAGAAACAAAAGAAATAAATATTCTAAAAAGATTTGAAATACAAAAAAATAAGCCGGATATAATATCTTGGATATCTTATTACAAACAAAGATTAAATAAGATAAGGAAAATATTAAGAGAACATTCAGAAATGAGAGAAATGTATCCATTAAATAAGATACCTGAAAATAAAGAAGTTGCAATTGTTGGATTAATATATGATAAAAAAATAACTGAAAAGGGAATGATTCTTGTTATAGAAGATGGAAATAATATTATAAAAGCATTTATAAATAAAGATAATGAAAATATAGATTTTAAAGTAGTTAAAGATATACCATTAGATTCTGTTATTGGTTTAGTAGGTACATATAAAAATAGGATGTTTTTTGTAAATAATTTAATATTACCTGATGTACCAATAAGGAGACCAAAAACTTTTGGAGAAGATGATGTATATATATTATTTACAGGTGACTGGCAGATAGGAAATAAATATACATTTTATGATCTATTTGACAGGTTTTTAAAATTCGTAAATGGAAAAACAGAAAATGAAAAAATAAATGAAATTGCAAGAAAAATTGGTTATATTATAATTATAGGAGATGTTGCAGATGGAGTTGGTGTTTATCCAGAACAAAAAGAAGAATTAATATTAAAAACATATGAAGAACAATATAAAAGTTTTGAAGATTATATATTAAAAATACCTGAAAGTATAAAGACAATTATTATACCAGGAAATCATGATATTCCAAGATTAGCAGAACCACAACCAGAATTACCTAGATCATTATTAAGAGAATCATATTCAATGAAAAATATATATTATTTATCAAATCCATCATATGTAAAAATACATAATTCAATTATTGGATTATTATATCATGGATATGTTCTGGATTGGTTAGTATCAAATATTTCTTTCTTAAGAGAAAGGGGAGGATATGAAAATCCTGGAGAATTAATGAAGTTTATGTTAATGTTAAGGTTAATATTTCCTTCTCATGGATCAAATCCATATGTTCCATATATAAATGAAGATTCTTCTGTAATAGAAATTGTACCAGACTTCTTTCATACAGGTCATATACATAGAGCATCTTATGATGAATATAGAGGAATAGATTTAATTAATTCATCTACTTTTCAAGATGTAACCCCATTTCAGAGAGAATTAGGTCACAAACCAGAACCAGGTATTTTATTTTTAAGAAATATAAAGAATGGAGAAGCTTTAGGTGTTAATTTGTTTAATTTTGAAATAAGAAAGTTAAGAGATAAAGTTATATAAGATATTTATATAATATAATAGGAATGAAAATAAATAAGGAAAGTGAAACGGAAATGGAAATAATATTTGAAAATGATAAGGCAACTATATCTATGCTATTAAAGGAAGAATTAGATAAAGATCCAAATGTAATAATTGCTGCTTGGAAGGAAAATCATCCATTAATAAAAGATATTTATTTATATATAAAGACTGATGGAAAGAAAAAACCAAGAGAAGTATTAATTGATGCAATAAAGAGGGCTTTAGATAGGTTAAATGATTTTGAAAAAGAATATAATAAAATAATTAATGAAATTAAATAAAATAACATTAGATACTTCTGTAGTAATTGATGAATATATATCAAAATCATTATTAAATAATAATATTTCTTTTAATGAAGTAATAATACCCATACCTGTAATTGATGAATTACAGGCCCAGGCAAATAAAGGTCTTGAAAAAGGATTGGTTGGTTTAAAGGAATTGCAAAAAATTAGAGAGCTATCTGAAAAATATAATTATAAAGTAACAGTATTAGGTGAAAAACCAACATTAGAACAAATAAGATTGGCAAAGCATGGATATATAGATTATTTAATTATTAAAATTGCAAGAGATACAGGATCTACATTATTAACATCGGATAGAATATTATACGAAACTGCAAAAGTATATAATGTTGATTGTTTATTAATTGAAAAGGAAGGTGTTTCAACAGAAAATCCTCCATTTTTAGATTTATTTACTGATGATACAATATCTATTCATATTATTGAAAATACAAAGGTAAAAAGAAAAAGAGGGAAACCTGGTGAATGGTATTTAGAAGAAATAGATAAAATATATGGAAATAAAGATATAGAGGATTTAATTGATAAAATAATATATATTGCTAGAAATAGAAGAGATTCTTTTATAGAACAGGAAAGAAAGAACAGTTTAATTATTCAATTGGGAATTTTTAGAATTGTAATTGTAAAACCTCCTTTGTCGGATGCATATGAGATAACAATTGTTAAACCGGCAAAAATATTAAGAATAGAAGATTATAATTTGAATGAAAAAATAATTAAAAGGTTGAAAGAAAAATCTGAAGGAATTGTAATTGTTGGAAAACCAGGTTCTGGAAAAACAACATTTGCTCAGGCTCTTGCAGAATATTATTTAAGCATGAAAAAAATTGTTAAAACTGTAGAATCTCCAAGAGATTTGATATTATCTCCAGATATTATTCAATATTCAAAGAATTATTCTACTGATGAAGAAATACATAATATATTATTGTTATCAAGACCAGATTATGTAATATTTGATGAAATGAGAGATACTAGAGACTTTAAATTATATATAGATTTAAGATTAGCAGGTATTGGAATGATAGGTGTTGCTCATGCTGAAAGACCTATAGATATTGTTCATAGACTATTATCAAGGACAGAACTTGGTTTAATTCCTCAAATAATTGATACAATAATATATATAAATAAAGGACAAATAGAAAAAGTATATTATTTAAATTTAACTGTTAAAATTCCACATGGTTTAAAAGAAGAAGATTTAGCAAGACCGGTTGTTGAAGTAAGAGATTTTCTAACAAATGAGCTAGAATATGAAATATATACTTTTGGAGAAGAGATAATGATTGTTCCGATTAAAAAATATAGATTAAAATCTGGAATTCAAAGATTTTTAGAAGATTTATTAAATATAGAATATAAAAGAAAATATAATAATATTTATTTAGAAGTTATGGACGATAGAATAATATTTTATATTCCAAAAGAACTTAAAAGAAGATTTATTAGAAATGAAAAAAGATATTTGATGAGTATAAGAGATAAATATAATTTAAGAATTGAAATAAAAAATGCTGAAAAATTAGATGAAAGCATAAATTTTGATTATGAAATATCAAAGGATTATCTTACAATAATGTTTAACAATTTGTTTAAGAAAAGAGAGGTAGAATTATATATAAATGGAAGATTGATTGGAAAATTTAAGATAAATAAAAAGGGAAAAATTATTTTAGATCTAAATTCTGAAATTGGTAGGGAAATATTAGAAGCCATAAATAATAAAAGTAAGATAGAATTTAAATTAATATGAAAAGAATTGCTGTTATTGATAGGGATAGATGTAAGGCTCCTGAAAAATGTGATTATATATGTATGAAAGTATGTCCTGTCCAAAAAAATAATTTAAAGATATTTAATATTTTACAAGATAAAAAACCATCTATTGATGAATCTTTATGTATTGGATGTGGAATATGTGTAAAGAAATGCCCATTTAATGCAATAATAATTATAAACTTAACAAAAGAACCCGATGAAAAACCTGTATTTCAATATGGTCCAAATACATTTAGATTATATGGATTACCAATAATTAAGGAAGGAAAAGTTGTTGGAGTAATTGGAAGGAACGGAATGGGGAAAAGTACAGCAATAAATATAATAGCTGGTTTATTAAAACCAAATTTTGGAGATTTTAGTAAAAAATATGATGACAAAGAAATTATAAGAGAGTTCAGAGGTTCAGAACTGCAATCATATTTTGAAAAATTATATAGTAATAAAATAGTAGTCTCATATAAACCTCAAAATATTACCCAAATAAAAAATATGTTAAGGGACAAAACAGTTAGAGAATTTTTATCAAAAGTTATAAGTAATTTAGATGAAGTATCAAAAAAATTTGAAATAGAAAATATATTGGATAGAAAAATTGGGGATTTATCTGGAGGAGAATTTCAAAAAGTATTATATATATATTCAGTATATAAGGAGCATAATCTATTATTAATTGATGAAGTTACAAATTATTTAGATATATATGAAAGATTGAGAATATTAAATAATTTAAATGAGATAAAGGAAAAAGATACAATATTATTAATAGATCATGATTTATTATTTTTAGATTCAATTTCTGATATAATACATATTGTTTATGGAGTACAAAAAGCATATGGTGCTTTTTCATATCCTATCGGATCAAAGGAAGGTATAAATCAATATTTAAATGGATTTATAAAGAGGGAAAATCTAAAAATAAGGGATAAACCAATAAGGTTGGATGTAAAAAGTTATACAGATGTAAAATTTGGAAAAAAGATTGTTGAATGGGAAAATGTTATAGTAAATTTTGATAATTTTAGACTTGAAACAAAGGAGGGATTTATAAGAGAAAATGAAATAATAGGTGTAATTGGAAGGAATGGAATTGGAAAAAGCACTTTTGTAAAAGCTTTAGCTGGAGAAGTAAAATATGAGGGAAATATATCAAAAAATTTAACAGTATCATATAAACCGCAATTTTATGATCTTTCTAATTATAATATAACTGTAGATCAATTTTTAAAAAGTTTTAATGAGAAATATAAAGACGATTATAAAGAATATTTATCAATTTTAAATATTTCTGATCTATTAGATAGAGAGGTTAATACATTATCCGGAGGAGAACTACAAACAGTATATACTTTTGGTACACTGATAAAAGATGCAGATTTATACTTAATAGATGAACCTTTTGCAGATTTAGATATAGAACAGAGATTATTATTATCAAAGTTTATAAGAGATATAATAAAAATTAGAGGAAAAGCATGTTTAGTTGTAGATCATGATTTAATATTTTTGAATTGGGTTTCTGATAGGATTTTGGTATTTACAGGAGAACCTGGCAAATATGGAAGAGCTTTAGGTATATATGAAAATAAGGAAGGATTAAATGTATTTTTAAAACAATTAGATATAACAATGAGAACAGATGAAGAAACAAAAAGACCGAGAATTAATAAACAAAATAGCAGATTAGATCTTATACAAAAACAAAAAGGAATATATTTTGAATAACCTATTCAGACTTAACAAATACATATACTGTTCCCTTACAATATGGACATGTTCCCTTTATTGCCGTCCTTCCATTTTTCAATGTAATTTTTTGTGGATTCTGTACTGGTACTTTTTTCTTACATCTGACGCAGTATGCCATATATTGTTCTGCCATTAATAATTTTTACTAAAAAAATTTATATATTTATTGGGTAAATATATAAATTTTAAAAAACGAAATTTTATAAAAAATAAAAGAAAAAAGGATTTATCTATTCTCTAAATATTTATCATCTATATTAATAATTAAATATTTATTATCCTTTTTAATATCTATATTAATATTAATTTCTCTAAAATTTTTTATTATATTGTTTTCGTTATAGTCTTTAAATATCCACGAATATATGTTTAAAAATTCACCAATTTTCTCTAACTTATTAATTTCTTTATTAATATCCTCTAAATATCTTTTTTGCTCTTCTATTATTCTTTTTATCTTTTCTTTTTCTTCATTTAATTTCCTTATTCTTTTATTTTCTCTGCTATTTAAATAAAGATTTATGAAATATTTATTAATATCTTCTATAAAATTTCCATTTTCATCTATTATAATTTTTAATTTTACTATATCATTATAAATATTATATATTTTTTCTATTTCTTCTTTATTTAATTCTTTAGGATTTTTATTTTTATCAATATTTGCTTTTTTTACTATATATTCAGAATATTTTCCTCCCAAAGATATATCTATTGCCAAAAATCTTACAACATCCTTTTTATTTGTATTATTTACTTTTTCAAAAAAATCATTTATATTATTTATAATATTTATGGAACCTGGGGGTTTTATATATTTTTCATTTCTAAATATTTTTCTTACTCCAAAGTTTTTATATTGGTTTGCATATAGAATTATATCATTATAGTCTGTTACAATTAATAACCCATTTGGAAAAAGCTCTGCATATAATTTTTTTTCATTATTTTTTATTATAATAATTTTATCATTATTATCAATTTCAATATTTATCTTTTTTTCATTAAAATCTTTCCTTAATTTTAATGTAAAATTATTTATTTCTTCTCTTTCTTTAACATTATATAAAAAAATAATTTTTCCTGGAATTATATATAAAAATCTATTTTCCAAACCCGGTTTATATAATTCAAAAACAATCCCATCTTCAATATTATATATATTTTTTACTATTGAATTATTTATTTTTTCTGCATTATCATTATACCATTTCTTTAATTCGAAATAATTTATCATTATATTAAATTTTCTTACCTATTAATATATATTTAGTATATAATCTTTTTTTAGATTTTATCAAGAAAGTTTTTATATTATGGTATTCAAGTAATTCTCTTATTTTTTTAATTTCATCTTCTATATCTTTTCTTTCTAGAAAACCAGCATAGGTTATTGATATTAAATATCCATTATTTTTCAATGTTCTATATATATTTTTTACAAATTTATGCTTATCTATAATGAATTTTAATGTTTCATATATAATTATTAAATCAGCATTATTATAAAATGTTTTTGGAATTTCGTCCTTTTTTGCAATATATACAAAAAAGTTTTTCATATCTTTTGTTCTTTTCTGTAATTTTCTTACAATTTTTTGGGATATATCTAGAGCATAAACTTTTACATTATATTTTTTTGCGATATTTATAGATATATCACCAAGAAAAGGACCAAAATCCAATATTTTATATCCATCTTTTATATAATATTCAACTATCTTTATATCTTCTTTATATCTTGCTTTTCTAATTAAATATGGGATAAAATATAATTTAGAAAAGTAGAATCTTATAAATTTTGTATTTTTCTTCCACGTTATATTTAATGTTAATATTAATATAATAATGGATATTGAAAAAGTTAGTATAATTGAATATATATTACTTAGAAAATCATATAATAATAGATAAGATAAAGCTGTCATTGAAAAAACAGCAATAAATATCTTTATCAATCTCCATTTATGTAAGTTTTTTCCTTCTACTTTAATCTTTATATAAGATATTATATATAGTATGTATATAATAATTGTAAAGGATGAGAAAAAAGATAATAAATAATTAAAATTATTTAAAAACAAAAATATTAAAATAATAAATGCAGATAAAAATATATTAAAAATTGGAGAATCTCTGTTATTTTTTATTCTAAAGAAATATGGTAATAGCTTGTTTTCCGATATATTTTTTAATATTTTATTTGCTGTATAAAACCAAATATATGTAGAATATATACTAATTGGTAGAAATAATAAAATAATTATATTGTCAATATTTTTTATTTTAATATTTAACAGACTTATATATAATAGTATAGAAATTATTGATAGAAATATTGTCCCATAAAAAGTAGCGTTTCCAGTTTTTCTATTGTTTGAATAATTAGAATAGTATGTAAGTATATCTAGACCAGAAAATATTGTTGTATTATATTCTATTGTAAATAAAAAAGGATCTATAGAACTATATTGAATATTTATATTTATTGGAAATATAAAAAGTAAAATTAAAATAATAGAAGATATAATAGAAGTATATGAAATAATTTCCTGTATTTTACTTTCAATATCTATGTTAAATAAATTAAGCACTAAAAAAGTAAATATTATTATATATGGTATTAAAAATAAAAATGGATTTATAATTTTGAAATAATCATTTATCAATAGTAATTCTGAAGAAATAAAAGATATTATTGATAGATAATAAAAGAATCCAAAGGTTGGTAATAAATATTTAGATAATTTAGATATATAGTAAAAAATACCCATTGGATTTGGATCTCTTGTAATAGAATCTCTAAATAGGTAGGATAAAAATATAAAAGAAACAATTATTGGAAATGATGATAAAATCAAAATTAATGGATTTATGAATTCTCTATTTATTAATAAGATAAGAAATGGTATTACTGGAGATAAAGTTGATGATAAATATATAATTATATATTTATGGAGCTTATTCATTAATATAAAGAATCTTTCAAGAAATAAATGGCTATATATCTAACTTATTGGTAGTAAATAATTTCTATATTTATGGTTATTTAGAATATTCAAAAACATATAAAAAAGATTATAATGGTTAAATTTTATAATCAATTCAAAAATATAATTAACAAAAATATTTCATGCTAATAATTGCAGAAAAACCTTCTGTAGCTAGAAAGATTTCATCATTTTTATCAAATAATAGGTATAAAACAATAAAATTTTCAAAATATATATATTATTATTATTTCAATCTGGAAGGAAAAAATGTATATGTTGTTCCGTCAATTGGTCATTTATTTACATTATCAGATTTAGATAAAAAATATGATTATCCTACATTCAATTATAGATGGGTTCCATCGTATTTTGAGGATAGAATTATTGTAAAGAAATATTATATTGAAATGTTTAGTAAATTTAGAAACGAAGATAATATAATAATTGCAACAGATTATGATATAGAAGGAGAGTTAATAGGTTATAATATTTTAAAATATATATTAAATAAAGAAAATGCAAATAGAATGATATTTTCTGCAATAACATATAAAGATATTTTAAGAGCTTTTAATAATAGGAAAGAAAGTTTAAATTTTGGATATATATATGCTGGAGAGACAAGACACATAATAGATTGGTTATATGGTATAAATTTATCTAGGGCATTAACAAAATCATTATTTTATTATACTAGAAAATTTGTTTTAAGTATTGGAAGGGTCCAGGGTCCGACATTAATGTTAGTATTTAATAGAGAAAAGGAAATTGAAAACTTCAAACCTGAGGAATATTATAAGGTTGAAGCTTTAGTAATAAAGAATGATAAAAAACTGAGATTTTCATATATAAAAGATAAAATAAAGGATAAAGATGAAGCAAATAAAATAAAAAATAATTTAGGAAAATATTTAATTGTCAGTAATATAGATAAAAAAGAAGAAAGAGTAAATCCACCGCATCCATATAATTTAACAGATATACAGATGGATGCATATAAATATTATAAAATTAGTCCAAAGAAAACTTTGGATATTTTGCAATCTCTATATGAAAAGGGTTATACATCATATCCAAGAACATCTTCTCAAAGATTACCAGAAACAATTAATTTTAAAGAAATATTATCAAATTTATCATTAATAAATTCTTATAAGAAATATATAGTTCCTTTATTGGGAAAACAGGTTTTAAAACCAAATAATGGGCCTAAAGATGATGTACATCCTGCAATACATCCTACAGGAAATATTCCAGAATATTTAGATTACAAGGAAAAATTAATTTATGATTTAGTAGTTAGGAGATTTATTGCAACATTTTACGACCCTGCAATAGTATATAAAATAAATGTTATTACAAAAGAAAATTTTGTTTATAATTATTATGATATAAAATATAAAGGGTGGTTAGATATTTATTGGGAAATATATAAGAATAATTTTATTTCTTTAAAATTTAATATAGGAGAAAAATTATTGATAGATAAAGTATATATATTAAAGAGAAAAACAAAGCCACCTGCAAGATATAATAAAGCTTCTTTAGTTAAAAAAATGGAAGAATTAAATTTGGGAACAAAGAGTACAAGGGCAGACATTGTTGAAATATTATTTAAAAGGAAATACGTTGAAGGTAAATCTATAAAAATTACTGAATTAGGTAAAAAGATTGTTGAAATATTTGAGAAATATTATCCAGATATTTTAGATATAACTTTTACAAGAAAAATGGAAGAAAATTTGGAAAAACTAGAAAACAAACCAGATATAAGTTTAAAGGAAAAAATAATTAAAGAAAATGTAGAAATAATAAAGGATTTGTCTAAAGTTATGAAAGAAAATGAGAAAAAAATTGGAGAAGAATTGTATAATTTTATTAAGGATTATTTAAATAAAAGAAAGTAAAAATTTATAAATAATGAAGAAAATTAAAATTAAATGCCTCCAAAAGAAAGAAATATACTTCTTGTTTATATTTTAGGTTTTGTAACATTAGGAATATACTTTATATATTGGCTTTATGAGACAGAAAATGAATTGAACGAATTGAGAGCAAATATTCCAACATTTATACTATATTTTATACCAATAGTAAATATATATTGGCTATATAGATATACAAAGGGATGGGCTTATGTTTCTAAGAGAGATGATGTAATAGTATACTTTATATTATTCCTGTTCTTTGGTATAGTTATGCCATATTTGGTTCAAAAGAGTTTAAATCAAATAGCAAAAAATTATGCTAGACAACAAATGATGAGACAAGCTATGCCACCGCAGCAATATCCTATGTATCCAAATTACCCAGGAGGTCAGGGAGGTCAATTTAGAATGTAATTTTAGTTTATCGATTATTTATTTTTTAATATTTTAAAAATTGAAGTTTTACAACTGATTTAAATTGAAATAAGTAAGAAAAGTGAATGTTTACGTAGATATAAGGTTTATAATGGGAGTATATATTAATATAGTATGAAAGTAAAAGTTACTAGAAATTATCAAATAACTATACCAGCAAAAATTAGGAAAAAATTAAATATAAAGGGGGTCAATATTTAATAGTAGAAGAAGATAAGAAAAATAATGCTATAATCATTAAACCAATAGAATGGGTAAAATTAAGATTAGGTAAAAAATTAACCCAAGAAGACATAAATAAAGCTATAGAAAAGTATGATAAAGATATTATTGAGGAAGAATATCCGGAAATAAAAAGATGGAAAAGAAAAGAATAATTATTGATACAGATGTTTTAGTTAGAGCTGCGTTTGAAGATTATAAAGATCATCAGAAAAATCTTAATATATTAACAAGTTATAATATAATATTGCCTGAAATAATTCTTTATGAATATTTTGGAATTTTAATAGAATATATAAATAATATTGATATTATTTATAGAGTAATAAATAATTTAGAATTATTTTGAAATAGAAAGCATAAAGATCAAAGATATTAAGGAAGCTTTAAAGATGATAAAAGAAAATAATAAAAAATTGAATAAAAGCACTTTAAATGATTTTATTTTATTATCAATTGTAAAAAGATTAAATTATCCATTTATTACTTATGATGAAGATTTGAAAAAAATAGCTAAAAAATATAATATAAAAATTTTGGAACTATGATATATAATTTGGTATAATTCATGAAACAAAATCTATTGATATTGTTTTATATATATGACAAAATTTTTAAATATTGTAATATAAATTATACGATATAATGAATAAAGATGAAATATTAAGTATATTATTAGACTGGAATTTTTGGAAGAAAGACATAGATATAGGTATTGAAAGAAAAGAATATATAGAAAAGGCTTTAAAATACATGAATTCAAATATGGTTATTTGTTTATATGGTGTAAGAAGAGCTGGAAAAACATTTCTATTAAGACAAATAGCAAAAGAATTAATAAAAAGAAATATAGTAGATAGTAAAGACATATTAATAGTAAATTTTGAAGATGTTAGATTTAGGGAATATAATATAGATTTATTAGATCAAATATTTAATATATTTTTACAAGAATTAAAGCCAAAGAATCCTATAATATTTTTAGATGAAATAAATAAGATAAATGAATGGGAAAGATGGGTAAGAACAATGCATGAATTAAAAAAAGCAAAAATTTTTGTTTCTGGTTCTTCTGCAAAATTATTAAAAGGAGAAATATCTACATTGCTAACAGGAAGGCATTTAGATATAGTTGTTTTTCCATTTAGTTTTGAAGAAATATTGTATGTAAATAAAATAAACACTAATGATAAATTAGAAATATTAAACAATTTAAATAGAATAAAGAAACTATTAGAGGAATATTTAAAGTTAGGTGGTTTTCCTGAGGTTGTTTTATCAAAAGATGATGAAATTAAAAAGAAAATTTTATTGCAGTATTTTGATGATATAATAGAGAAAGATATAATATTTAGATATAATATAAGAGAAAAAGAAAAAATAAAAATACTAGCAAAGTTTTATTTATCTAATATATCTTCTTTGACTACTTTTTCATCTTTAGAAGATTTTCTAAAAATAAATAAATTAACAATAGAAAGATTTTCTAATTATATGGCAGAGTCTTTCTTAATATTTTTTGTTAAAATGTATCATCCTTCATTGAAAAAACAAGAAAAAGCACCAAGAAAAGTATATTCAATAGATACTGGTTTATCAAATGTTGTTGGTTTTAAATTATTTGAAACAAAAGGAAAATTAATGGAAAATTTGGTTGCAATTGAATTAAAAAGGAGAGAAAAAGAATTTTATTATTGGAAAGAATATGGAAAATCGGAAGGACAAGAAGTAGATTTTTTAATAAAGGAAAATAATATAATAAAAGAATTAATCCAAGTTTCTTATATAAATAATATAGATGAAATAGACAGAAGAGAAATTAGATCATTAATTAAAGCATCTAATTTATTAAATTGTAATGATTTAAAAATTATTACATGGGATTTAGAAGATAAAATAATTAAAGATAATAAAGAAATAAAATTAATACCTTTATGGAAGTGGTTATTAAATAAATAAAAATTTTCCATTTTCTATCTTTTTTAATAATCTGTTATAACATTTTGGTATAGTAACTATACCATTTTTATAAAATTTTGGTATAATGAATATCTTAATTTTAAATATATAAAAAGTGTAATATAACCCCAGAATAGTTGTTCCATCCTTGGAATTTATTTTTTCACTGGTAACTACTAATATAAATATTTACCATTAATATAAGCAAACTTTTATAAATTAAGATAAAAAAATCTTATATATTTAACTCATTAAAAATTTATAAATTTCAAAATAGTATATATAAATTTTATTTTTCCAAAATCCAAATTTTGAGCTTTATTATACTATTTTGAAATTTATAAATTTTTAAATAATAAGATAAAGCTTATAAAGTTTTAGATATTTTAAATACTCTTCGAAAAATAAGTTGAATTATAAAAAATATGATTTACATAAAAATTTTATGAGAAAAGGTCTGCTTTTCTTTAATAAAATGTTTATGATTGATTATAAAATATCAGAATTTTTTTATAAAAAATTAAAAGACAAATTAAATTTTGTTTATATAATTGATGCAATTTCATATTTAATAAATTTATCTTTCATTTTATATATAATATTTTTCATTAATTTTAGTTATATTTTTCTTTTTGCTATATCTACAGCAATAACTTATTTGTTAAAACTAATAGTTAATAGAAAAAGACCGTATTATTACTTTGATAAAAGATTTGCTATATTGGTTTATGAGAATCACTCTTTTCCAAGTGAGCATACTATTATTTCAACTTTATCCTTTATAATAACAGGAAATATCTTAGTATTAATATCTCCAATATTAAGAATTATTACTTTAAAACATTGGTTATCAGATGCAATATTTTCTATAATTTTGTCTTTTATTTTTTACTTATTTTTTAGCTCCGTTTTAATTTTTCTAAGTTACATAATCTATTGATAATCTTTTTGAATCAAATTTATCGATTAGCATATTTATAAAAAGAATATTAAATATTGTTATTCAGAATAATAGACTCTATTAAAATAGTATAATTTGAAGGAATATAAAAATTTATTTTTCTATCATATTTAATATTTTTTCCAATATTTTTTCAGGTTTTTCTTCTCCGTCAATATAAATTATATTATCTTCTGGAAATATTTCCTTTAATTTTAAGAAATTCTCTCTCACTTTTTTTAAAAATTCAATATTTTCATAACTTGTAATATTTTTACCCCTTGAATTTATTCTTTCTACTGCAATTTTTGGATCAACATCCAATATAAAAGTAATATCTGGTCTAATTATATGTTTTGATATACATTTTAGCCATTCAATATCTATTCCTTTATATAAAATTTGATAAGAAAAAGTAGAATAAATACTTCTATCAGAAATAATAATATAATCATTATTTAAATATTTCTTTAAATCAATGTTTTTTATACTTCTATCTGCAGTAAATAGTAATGCTAATAAATATCCATAATCTAAATTCTTTTCATGTTCTTTTGAAATTATTTCTTTTATTTTTTTAGATAAATCATTATCATATGGTTCCTTCATTAATATTATCTTATTATATCTTTTAGATAAATCATTATATAACAAATTTGTAATTGTTGTTTTTCCTGATCCATCAATTCCTTCAATTGCAATATATCTATATTTTTTAATCATTTATTTTTCTTTTTAAAAAAATTTTATAATCTAATTATATCACCATCCTTTGGTGCATATGAATATATTCCAAATTTTCTATATATTTTTGATGCTAATTCATATGGTTTTGGTATTTCACCATGTACTATAATAGCTTGTTTTGGTTTTGGTCTTAAATATTTAATAAAAGATATTGATTCAAAATGATCTGCATGACCAGAAAAACCTTCATATTTATTTATCTTCATTTTTATATTTATTTTTCTATCATTTAATACAATTTCTCTTTGTCCATCTAATATTGTTCTACCCAAAGTACCCTGTGCTTGATATGAAACAAATGCCAATAAATTCTTTTCGTCTTCTGCAGCATAACTGAAATAATCTAATATAGGTCCTCCCTGCATCATACCGGATGTTGCAATTATTATTGATGGTTCATTAGATGTCATAATCTGTTCTCTCTCTTTTTTACTTGCCCTTATTACATTTTCTCTTTCAAAAGGATTTTTTCCAGATTCTATTTTTTCTCTAATTTCTTTACTTAAAAATTCAGGATATGCTGTATGAATCATTGATGTTTCCCAAACAATTCCCTCTAAATATATATTTACTTCAGGTAACATTTTATTTTCAATTGCATTTAATAATGTTAATAAAACATCCTGTCCTCTTCCTACTGCTAGTACTGGTATTAATACTTTTCCTCCTTTTTCGATTGTTTCCTTTATATCATGAATAAATAATGTTTCAGTTTCTTCTCTTGATGGATGTTTATCATTATATCCCCCATATGTACTCTCAATTATTAATGTTTCCAATCTTTGATAGAATGTATTTGGTCTTTCTAATAGGGGTATTTTATTAAATCTATAGTCTCCAGTATACAATATATTATGTTTTCCTTCAATATTTATATGAACCATTGAAGATCCAATTATATGATTTGCATTATGGAATGATATTTTTATATCGCCAGTTATATCAGTTACTTCAGAATAATTTAGTGTAATAGAATGTTTTAAAAATAATTTAATTTCTTTTGTTGTAAATATCGGATTTTTACTTTGTTTATTACTTACTTTTAGATAATCTAATAAAACCAAAGCTGCAATATCTCTTGTTGGTTCTGTTAAATATACAGGTCCCCTCCATCCAATTCTAAATAAATATGGAATGAATCCAACATGATCTAAATGAGCATGTGAAATAATTACAGCATCTAGATTTTGTATATCAAATTCGGGGATATTTAATATTGGATATCTATCTTCTGAATAATTTCCCGCACCTAATCCACAATCTAATAAAATATTACTCTCCTTTGTTTGTAATAAAAAAGAAGATCTTCCAACTTCTCTTCCAGCACCCAAAAAAGCAATTCTATAATGATCTAACTTCTGTGGTTTTCTCTCTAATATTTTTTCTCCAACCTTATTTAAAAATTCAGATTTATATAAAGAATTTTTGTGTAAATATGCCCTAATAACATTTATTATTTTTGAAGATTTTAATGGAGCCCTCTGTATTATAATATTACATAATGTTTCTTCTCTTAATTTATTAATTAAATTTAAATCAATTTTTTCTGGTTCATATGTTTCAATATATAATGTAGATCTATGCTTTTCAAGATATATATCCTTTATTTTTATTCCATTTAGTATTTCTCTTGCCTTTTCCTTAATATATTCTTCTCCTTTTAATAATTTTGGATTTATCCTTATTTCAATCCTTTTCTTATATTTTTGTGCTAGGTTTTTTCCTATTTCAATCCCTTTTATAAATAAATCTACGTTGTTTACATATATAACTATCTTTGGTCCTTCAAATATTATTTTATTTATATCCTTTGATTGGAATTCTTTTAATAATTCTTCCTCAACATTCATCATAAATAATGTAAATACCTTTTATAATTAAGTATAAAATTTAAAAAATTATTTTTTCTGTAATTCTTCTTTTACTTCATAAAGTTCCTTCTTTAATCCCTCGCTTGTTAATGTCCAAACCTCAATACCATATCCAGTTCCCAAATCTCTTTTTATAGCAGCTAATATTGCTCTCTTTGCCAATTCTTTTGCTTCTTCTTCGCTCATATTTTCTTTATATTCTGTTTCTAATACACCTAAAGCAAATACCATTCCAGAACCCGTAGATGTAAAGTTATCAAATTTTTCTAATCCTCCAGCTTCATCTATTGAATATATATTATAGTCATCATTGTCTTTTCCAACAACTATTACTTCTGAAAAGAATGGGAACCATTTATAATAGTTCATTAATGTTGATAGAAAACTTGCTGCTTCTTCTGCAGTTGGTTGGTTTTTTGATCTTAAATATTTTAATTTTAAATTTGCCTGTAATATCTTTACTAAAGCTTGAATATCACCAACCAAACCAGCAGCACCCATCAATATATTGTCAGTAATTTGATGCAATTTTTGTGTTTCCTTATGATATACCATCATTCCTGCTGTTGTTTGTCTATCTGATGCAATTAATACTCCATTCTTAAATTTTATTGCAACAATTGTTGTTCCAGATGATTCCGTCATAGTTCTATTATAATGAAATATATTTATAAGCTATTTTTTTACATATTTTTTTATTACTTTTTCCTGGAATGAATTTAATACGTAATCTACGTGCTGTTTAATTGCATCAAAGCTATTAAATTCACCCTTTAATCCCGGGCATACGAATTTTCCATTTTTAAATACATTGAATTTTACTCTATAATTCTCAGATACATCAAATGTAACAGTAACAGCTGGAAAGGCTTCTGGATTATATTGAGAGTCTGGTATTTCCTCTGCTAATCTTACTATATCTATATTATCATAATCAAATTTTCCATTTACAACAATATTCTGTACCTTTATTTTATAATCTTTTGGAAGTTCTATATCAATTTGTTTAAATAATTCTCTTAGTTTTTCTGCTACATATTCTATATCTTCTAATCTTTTTATTCCAGATATATTTATTGTTCCACTATTAAATACTAATGCTTTAACATTTTCTTCTTTACTTCCGCCTTCTTTTAATGGTATAATCAATCCAGGGAAAGTTTCCGGATCGTATTGAGCATAAGGAATTAGATTTGCAATTTTATCTAATGGCAACTTTGCATTAAAATATATTGTAACAACAGCATTTGAAATCTCCCATGTAACCATTTTTAATAAATTTAATAAAAACTTATAAAATATTTAGCCTATAAAATATGCTCATTTCATATATTCTTTCTACGTTGTTTAAACCTTCATTTGAGTCCTTTATTATTATTATAGTATCTGTATCTTTTTCTAAGATTTCTTTATATTTCTTTATTATATTTATTAGCTTTTCATCAGCATATATTTCTATATTTGCCTTCTGTCCTTTTCTTAATTTGTTTTCTTTTCTTATATCTTGTAATCTTCTTCTTATTTCCCTATATAACCATTCTTCTTCCAATTCTGGATAATATTTTGTATCAAATCCTAATTTGAAGTCTCCGAAACCTATGTTTACATATATGAAATTTTCTGCAATATTTTCAAATACAACTTCTTTTACATTTAGATAATCTTTTAGCAATTCTACAATATCTTTGTTATCTAAAAACTTTAATAATGCCCTACTATCACATTTATATAAATATAATGTCTTCAAAGGTTTTCTTATGTTTAAGTTTAACATATTTCTAAGTTTTAATGCATTTTCTACAACTGCATTAAATAATTTATATTCTTCTTCAATTTTTTCATCTATATATTTTTCTTCAACTTTTGGCAAATCTTCTAATATTATTGATTCACCCTCTAATCCATATAAATTTCTTAATTTTTGATAAATATATTCAGAAATAAATGGAATTATAATAGATCCAACATTTATTATATTATATAATGATTTATATATCACCCATAGCACTTTTTCGGGTTCCCTCTTTATTCTTTCTCTTGTTGCTTTTATATAAAATCTTGATAGTTCTAGTATCATGTCTTGTAATATTCTTCCAGCCTTCCATATCAAATAGTTATCTAATGCATTATATATTTCTTTTTTACTTTTTTCTATGAAATGTAACATATATTTATCCTCCCATCTTAAATCTTCTACATTTATTTTTGCAGGATTTATATTATAATATTTAGAATATTCTTCTAAATATGTTGAAATATTTAATAATGTATTTAGTATTTGATATTTAACTTTTATATCTTCCCATTTTAATTTTATATCTTCATATGCCTCTACAATAGATCCCAAATAAAATCTCATTGTATCTGCCCCATATTTATTAATTATATCATATGGAGAAACAACATTTCCTAAAGATTTTGACATTTTTCTTCCATATACATCTAAAACATATCCTCCTACATATACATTTTTATATGGTATGTCATCATAGTATAATTCTCCTATCATTGCCAGAGAATAGAACCATCCCTTAATTTGATCATAGTTTTCTGTTATGAAATCTACAGGATATGTATTTGTTGCTACTGGTGCTGAACCAGAATCAACCCATACATCCAATATATCCGGAATCCTTCTCATTTCTTCTCCACATTTTTCACATTTAAATGTAAATTTATCTACGTATGGTCTATGTAAATTATAATTATATAGATATATTATTTCATAATCTCTTGATCCATATGTCCTTACATAATATAGGTCATTTATTTGATCTAATATATTATATTCAAACTTATTTACAACTATTATAGATTTATCTTCATATTTATTAAATACGTCATATAATTTATTTATATCATTTATTTCATCTTCATAATATATCTTATTTTCTTTGAAATATCTTGATAATAATTTTTCAGCATAATCTGTAAACTTTACTACTATTATTATTTCCTTAAATTTATAACCAGTTAATTTTTCTAATTCTTTAATATTTCTAACAAATTTTACATGTCCATTTTTATCAACCCACATTGGTATTGGAATTCCCCAATATCTTTGTCTAGATATTACCCAGTCTGGTGCAGATTTTACAGTATTTATAAATGCATTTTTTGCCGCTTCAGGAATAAAATTAATATTTTCAATATCTAATAGTGCCTTTGATTTTATTGAAGATATATTAATGAATAATTGTTCTGGAGATCTAACAATTACCCTGTTTCTACATCTCCAGCATATTGGATAATCGTGTTCATACCATTCAAAATATATCAAAGCTTTTTTCCTTAATACTTCTAATATAAATTTATAATCATCTTTCTTTGCAACCCATCCTTCAAAATATTTTATATCCAAAATAGTTCCAGTTTCGTCTGTTGTATTGAATGGAAGGACATTGTATTTTCTAGCAACTTCATAATCTTCAAAACCACAACCTGGAGCTGAATGAACCAAACCAGTACCTTCCTGTGTATTTACATATTCTTTTGATAACCAAATCCTAAATACTCCACTTCTTTCAGATTTAAACTTTTCTATATAATCTTTTAATTCATCATAGAATAAGGGTTCATATTCTTTAAATTCTAGATCTTTTCCATAAGATTCATCTACTATTTCATATTCAATATTTAATTTGCTCATTAATTTTTCTAATATATCCTTTGCAACAATCCAATATTCATAATTATTTTCCCTTTTAATATTCATTTTTATAATCTTATGATTATTATAATCTAATTCCAGTTCTTCAACATATATCTTTGGAACTTTTACTTTTACATATTTTAATTCAGGATTTACCATGATACTTAAATTATATAATAATGTCCATGGGGTTGTTGTCCAAATTATATAATATGTATTTTCCATATCTTTTGATTTAAATTTTACATAAATTGCATTTGATATTTCTTTTTTATATAAAGGATCTTCATATCCCAAATCTATTTCTTGTTTTGATAATGATGTTTGACAATGAGGACACCACCAAACAGGTTTCTTTTCTTTATATATTAATTTATTTTCATAACCTTTTGCCAACTCTTCCCATATTCTTTCAATAAATTCATTTTTAATTGGTAAATATGGGTTATCTATATCCTGCCAATGTGCCATATCTTCGTAGAATTTTGTAAATTCATTCATTGATCCGTATGCAAAATTAAAACATTCTTTAATAAATTTATCAACGCCAATTTTCTCTATCTCTCTTTTATCTCTAATCTTTAATTTTTCTTCAACCTTTACTTCAATTGGTAATCCATGCATATCAAAACCAGCCTGATTCCATACATTAAATCCTTTCTTTTGATAATATCTTAATACAATATCCTTAATTGTTCTATTATATGCATGTCCCATATGTGGAGAACCTGTTGTATACGGTGGACCTTCTAGAAATATATATTTTTTATTTTTCTCATTCTTTAAAATCCATTTTTCATATATATAATTTTCCTTCCAAAATTTTTTTATCTCCTCTTCTATATTTCTATTCCAATTTATGTTCATAGATCCGATATTCTGCCATAACTTTATATATTTAAAATAAGGTATATAAGATATTTTCTTACATAATGATTATGATAAAAATAAATAGGAAGGATATGATAATATTTGGGATAATAATTTTGTTAGGAATTTTAACTTATATATTAACACGTTCAAAAGCTATATCAACAATACCATTTATAATGGGAATATTTTATTTACTTGAAAGTAAAGAATCTAAATAAATATAAATATTTTATTAAAATATTTTGAATGGAAAATGAAAAAGAAAAAAATGAAGAAAATAATGAAAAGGAAGAATGGAAATTTAATCTTAGTATAGAGAAATCAATAATAATAGGATTTATAATATTGGCAATATCAGTAATTTTAGGATCCTACATTGTAGCGAATTCGATATCAAATATAAAAGTATATGGATCATCTAGTAGTTCTTCAAATGAATTACAATTATATTTACAAACACTACAACAGGCTCCATTGCCAAATATTACAAATATAGATCCAGTATATGGAAATCCAAATAGTACAAATGTTATTGTATATGAATTCTCAGATTATGCATGTCCATATTGTGATATGTTTTATTTACAAACATTTCCACAAATTTTGCAAAATTATATAGATAATGGAAAAATAGCTTGGGTATATATCGATTTTCCATTATATCAAATACATCCATATGCAAACATATCATCACAATATTTAACATGTGTATATGAATTATATGGATTTAATACATGGGAAGAATTTGCAAATTGGACTTGGTATAATCAAATGCAAAATATATCATGGGATACTTTATCAAGTCAGCAAGATGTATATAATGTATTTAATAAAGAAGCTCAAGCTTTGGGATTAAATGTTAATGAAATAGATTCATGTGTAAATAGTTCAGAATATTATTATCAAATATATAATGAAGAAAATTATGACGCAAGTGAATATGGAATTGAAGGAACTCCATCATTTATAATAGCTGTAAAGACATCTTCTATTACATTTCAAACAATTCAGCAAGTTAATAATGCATTAAATCAGTTAAAGCAATATGGATTAAGTCCTTCAGTATATACAACTTCGGATTATAATTATATAATGTTTGAATTTGCAGGGGCTTTACCATATAGTTTCTTTAATAGTGTATTACAACCTTTAGTATCTGGCTGAATTATATATAAATTTTTTTATAAATATAATCTTAAATGGCAAGAGAAAAACCACATATTAATTTGGTAGTAGTAGGGCATGTAGATAATGGAAAATCAACATTAGTAGGAAGGCTAATGGTATCTTTGAATTTAATAGATCAAAAACTATTAGAAGAACTAAAGAATGTAGCAAAAGAATTTGGAAAGGAATCAGAATATTTAGCATTCTTGTTGGATAGATCAATAGAAGAAAGAAAGAGAGGAGTAACAATCGATGTGGCTGCAATTAAAATACCTGCAAAGAAATATGTGTTAACAATATTGGATGCTCCAGGTCATAGAGACTTTATAAAGAATATGATTAGCGGTACTGCCCAATCTGATGCTGCAATATTGGTAGTCTCTGCAGCACCTGGTGAAGCAGAAACCGCATTGGGTCCAGAAGGACAGGGAAGAGAGCATTTATTATTATTAAGAACATTGGGAATTCCACAAATTATTATTGCAGTATCAAAAATGGATTCTGTAAATTTCGATCAAAAGAGATATGAACAAGTAAGGAATATGGTATTAACATTGGCAAAGCAAATTGGTTATACTGAAAAACAAATAAAGGCAATTGTTCCAATTGCTGCGTTCTTATCAGATGAAAATGTAACACAAAAATCACAAAAAATGCCATGGTATAATGGTCCAACAATATATGAAGCATTTGATCTATTAGATGAACCTCCAAGATTGGTAGATAAACCATTAAGAATCCCAATTGGTGATGTATATAATATAAAAGGTGTAGGGCTTGTACCAACTGGAAAGGTAGAATCTGGAAGATTAAAACCAGGCGACAAAGTAATATTCTTACCATCAAAGAAACCAAATGGTGTTGTTGGTGAAGTAAAATCCATAGAAATGCATCATGAAAGATTGGATGAGGCATTGCCGGGAGATAATATTGGATTTAATGTTAAAGGACCTGAAAGTGGTGATATACTAAGGGGAGATGTATGTGGAAAATTGGGAGAATCATTACCAAAGTTAGCAGAAGAATTCACTGCAAGAATTTATGTATTATATCATCCATCTGCGATTGCTGTAGGATATACACCAGTAATACATATACATACTGCAGCAGTAGCATGTAAAATTGTAGAAATACAATCAAAAATAGATCCAAGAACTGGACAGGAAGTTGAAAAGAATCCTCAATTCTTAAAGACTGGAGATGCAGCAATTGTAAAGTTTGTACCAACAAAACCATTAGTGGTAGAAAGATTTGAGGATTTCCCAAACACATCATTGGGAAGATTTGCAATTAGAGATATGAATAAAACAATTGGAATTGGACAGGTATTAAGTGTAAAAGAAAAGGAAGTACAATTAAAATAATTTTTTAATTTTATTTTAAATAATTCTAAAATTTAATGGGCCCGAGGGGACTCGAACCCCTGACCTCCGGCTTTCTTAGGAGCGTAGCCTTATAAGGCCGGCGCTCCACCTCTGAGCTACGGGCCCTTATAAATACTTTCACTTATTAATTTTTTATATTTTTTCTTATATGCATTTTTTGTAATATAAGATATATGGATAATACAAAGGAACTTGAAATTTTGGATGTAGGATTTTTGGGACAAATTTTTGATGCTTCAAAAGAAGAAATTGAAAAATTTATTAAGGAAGAAGAGAAATCTGTTATATTAGATTATGAGAAAATAAAATCATATTTAAATAATAAGCAACTAGATCTCCTATTAAATAAGACAGAAAATTTTCTAGAACAATTGAGTATATATTTTTCTGAAAGATTAGATAGAAAGGTAAAGGTAAGAATAAAAAATCTTCCTGAAAGTTTAAGATATTTAAGAATAAGGGATATTAGATCTGAACATAAAGATAAATTAATACAGGTTGAAGGTATAATAAAAATATCTTCAGAAGTAAGACCATTTATTATAAAAACGAAATATTTACATGAAGATTGTGGCGGAGAGTTTTGGGTTGAAAATAAGAATTTTGTAATAGAAAAACCAAAAAAATGTCCTGTATGTGGTAGTACAAAGGGAAAATTTATTGAAACAGATCATGAAACAATAGATGTACAAAGATTATTGATTGAGGAGCCTGCAGATCAAATTGAAAAAGGTGAACAACCTGCCCAAATTACTGTAATATTAAAGGAGGACCTATGTGAACCCAGAATGGAAAGAAAAACATTACCAGGAATAAGGGTTAAAATATATGGAATTGTAAAAGAATTAAAGAATTCAAATTTTAAAGCAATACTAGATTTATATATAGATGCAATTTATATTGAAACTGTAGATAAGGATGTTGAAGATATATCAATATCTCCTGAGGATGAGAGAAAAATAAAAGAATTGGCAAAATCTGCAGATGTATTAAATTTAATTGCAAATTCTGTTGCTCCAGGTTTATACGGAAAGCATTATGAAATAATTAAAAAAGCAATTGCATTACAATTAGTATCTGGTGGAAAAAGAAGGAGAAGTATTGATGAAAGAAAAAATATACATGTATTAATTTTAGGAGATCCTGGTACAGGGAAATCAAAATTATTAAGATATGTATCAGAAATTGCTCCAAAATCAAAATATGTAGTTGGAGTAACATCTTCATCTGTAGGTTTAACTGCTTCTGTTAGAAGGGATGAAATATTTAAAGGAGGTTGGGTATTAGAAGCCGGAGCTTTGGTATTAACCTCTGGAGGACTTGTATGTATTGATGAACTTGATAAATTATCTACAGAGGAATTACAATCTTTACATGAAGCAATGGAACAGCAAACAATAACAATTGATAAAGCAAATATTCATGCAACATTAAGAACAGAAACATCAATTTTAGCAGCTGCGAATCCAAAGTTTGGTAGATGGGATAAGATGAAAAGTATAGTTGATCAAATAGATTTACCGCCAACAATAATTAATAGATTTGATTTAATATTTGTTCTTATAGATGAACCAAATCCACAACAGGATGAAACAATTGTTAATGAACTATTGAAAGGTTTAAAAGAAGAAAGAAAGGCGCCATTGGATAAAGATTTATTGAGAAAATATATAATATATGCAAAGAAAATTGAGCCACAATGGACAACTGCAGCTTTAGATATTGTAAAAGATTTCTATATAAAGTTAAGATCAAATTCCGGAGAAGATACAATACCAATAACTACAAGACAACTAATGTCAATAATAAGAATAGCTGAAGCTTCTGCAAAAATAAGATTATCTCCAGTAGTTACTGAAGATGATGTAAATCTTGCAAAAGAATTATTATTATATAGTTTGAAAGAGGTTGGAATAAATCCAGAAACTAATAGATTGGATATTGATATAATAATGTCAGGAATTTCTTCTACACAGAGGCAAAAACTATCAAAGGTATTAGATATAATAAAAGATTTGCAGAAAGATTTTCCAGATGGTGTTCCATTAAATGAAGTATTAAACGAATCTAAGAAATATAATTTAGAAGAAGAAAAAGTAAGAGAAACAATTGAGAAATTATTAAAGGAAGGATATATATATGAATCTGGAGATAAAAAATATAAAGCTGTATAAATATGTATTTGCCAATATTTTCGAAAGATTTAAAGAATTATAAAGATAAGAAAGTTTGTTTAATTGGAAAAGTAATAGATATTCAAGAAGAAAAGAAATTAATTAGGTTAAAATTATTGGATACATTTGGATTTTTTGATGCTGTTCTATTTGATGTATATAATATTAAATTATTTGACACTTTATTAATTCTAGGAAATGTTTCAGAATATAATAATAATTTCTCTGTAATTGCAAGATATATAAGTATATTAAATGGGGACGATGAAATCATATGGAGAAAATTTTTCATTAAAAAAACAAAAAGAAATATAAAGAAAATTAATAAAGATAATAAGATGGATGAAGAAAAACAAAGTAATGAGGATAATGTGAAAGAAAAAGAAGTAAAAAAAGAAATATATAAGGAAGAATATGATGAAGAATTACCTGAGGAAGTAAAATTAAGAAAACAAATTTTGGAATTTATAAGAGATAATGATAAAGGTGATGGAGTATCTTTAAAAGATATAAAAAATTTCTTTGATATAAATGAGGAAAAGCTATTAAATATTATAAAGGATCTATTATCATCTGGAGAGATTTATGAATCTTCACCAGAAAAATATAAAGTTATATGATACCATCATACGAAGAAATGTTAGATGAAGCATATAATAAATTGAGTAGTATGAGAGTTTTACATGGGTCTACATTGGGATCAATAAATATACCATTACCAAAAGTAAATTATGTTGGAAAATGGACATCTATAGAAAATGCTGGAATAATTTGTGATATAATAAATAGAGATATAAATTTATTAGCAGAATTTTTACAAAAAGAATTTAATGTTGCATCAAAAATTGAAGATAAGAAAATAATATTACAGAAAAGGATAGAATTTGAGAAAATAAAAGCAAAGATAGATAAATTTATAGAAATATTTGTTAGATGCCCAATATGCAAAAAGTTAGATACAAGATTAGAAAAGAGGGAAAGGGTATATATTATTAAATGCTTGGCCTGCGGTGCGGAAAGTCCAGTAATATATAAGTTAAAATGATATTGGTAAAGAAATATAGAGATAATTATGGATATGCTCTTGTTTTATGTGATAAAAATTTATATGGAAAAAGATTTGAGGAAGGGGAATTTGTATTAGAATTAAATGAATTTTTTAAGGGAGAGGAGAAGGAAAAAGTTGATGAAAAGGATTTTGAGGATATATATTTTATATATGCCGTTGGAGAAGAATCTATAAATATATTAAAAGAGAAAAAGATAATTGAAGAAAAGGATATTAAAAAAATTGCTGGAATACCATATACTTTTGTTATTTATTTATGAAAAGAATATGTCCCTCTTGTGGAAGAGAAGTTGAAAAATTATATGATGGATTATGCTACGAATGTTATCTAAAAATAAATAAAAAGGAGAAGAAAAAAGAAAAAGTATATATATGTAAATATTGTGGAAGAGTAAAATATCATAATAAATGGTATAATAATTTTGATATAGATGATTTTGAATATGAATATACTATTTGTCCAAGATGTAAAAGTTTAAGTAAAAAGGCAAATCTAATTTTACAAATAAGAGGATATAATAAAGATATAGAAGATGAAATATTAAAAATAGCAAGGAAAAATAAAGATATAATAAAAAAAGTAGATGAAATAAATGAAAAGGATCTTGATATATATTTATATGTAGGAAAAAATAGGGTAAAGAGCTATTATAATATATTAAAAAAGTATGGGAAAGTAAAATTAAGTAAAAAAATGTTTGGATATAATAAAAAAAGAGGAAATAAAAAATATATTGTAACAATATTACTAAGGAGTGAAGAATATACATAGAAAACTTTATAAAAGTTTATATAATAATAAAAGGGTATGGACTGGGAAGACCTAAAAAAGAAGGTAAAGGAATTAAAGATGAAGGAAGGGTATGAAGGAGAAGGTTTAGGAGAAGGAGAGGATTGGTGGGATGAGGATGATTGGGAAGAGGAAGAATGGTAAGTTATTAATGTTTAATTTATAATATTTTTTAAATGCCTCTTTTCGAAGAAGAAGGAATTCCCGTTCCGAAGGATAGACAGGTTATAGGAATAATTGAAGAGGTTGTTGGTTGGGCTCATGCAAGAGTAAGATGTTTTGATGGAAAAACAAGAATATGTAGAGTTCCTCAAAATAAGAAAATGCATAGAAATATATGGTTAAAAAAAGGTACATATGTATTAGTAGAACCATGGGAATTACAATCCGATAAAAAGGGGGATATATTATATTCATATACAGATTCTGAAGTTGAATGGTTAAAAAAGAAAGGATATTTAAAAATTGAAGAAGAGTTTTAGGGCCCGTAGTCTAGTGGCAGGACGGTGGGCTCCAGACCCATTGACGGGGGTTCGAATCCCCCCGGGCCCAAGACCGAAAAACAAATTAAACATTATAATTATTTGATATATTACCGAATGTCTGATTTAGAGCATTATTTGATGTATTTGATAAATTTTGCTGAGATGACATTATTTTAAAGGTTTGTGGTGCTACAAAAACTATAACTAATACCAAAACAACAAGTCCAATTATTAAAAAAATTATAAAACTTATAGCATCTGATTTTTTCATATTTTATATTTACTACATAGTAGAGGGGGGTGTAAAAGAGGAGCTTGTAGAAGATGGAGTTGTCGTACTAGATGTTATAGTTGATTGTGTATTACTCGTTGTGGTAGATGTACTACTTGTAGATGTACTTGATGAACTAGATCCTCCATTTACTTGATTTGATAAATTACCAATTAATTGGCCAGTCTGATTTGTTTGATTTAATGTAGGATTTAGTACATTATTTGTTCCAGTTACCCCTTTAGAAAAAGTACCTGTAAAAAATAATATTACAACGACTAAAGCAACAAGTCCTAATACAATTATAATTATTGTATCAATTGATAATGACTGACCTTTCCTTACCATAAATTTTTATACAATTGCCATATTTTTAAACTTTTTATAAAAATCAATTTTATGTGGATAATAAGAGAAAAATTAAAAGATTATGATATAGAATTTTCTGAACCTCCAAAAAATTTAGACTATGATATATCAATTAAATTATTCAAAGAAATGAAAAAAGGAAAAGATCCAAGCATATTAATAAATGAAATAATTGAAAAAATAAGAGAATTTGTTTTGGATTATAAATTTATGAATGGATACTTAAATATTAAATTAAATAAAGGAAAATTATTAGAAAATTATAGAAAATTGTTTGATTTTGAAAAAAAGAATATTAGAGTATTTTTAGAGCATACGTCTGCAAATCCAAACAAAGCATTACATATAGGTCATTTAAGAAATTCAATAATTGGTGATTTTATATATAGATTGTTTAAAACATTAAATTATGATGTATATGTAATAAATTATATAGATGATACTGGGGTTCAGGTTAGTGATAATATTTTAGGAATATATTATTTAAAAATACCCGAAGAACCAAAAGATTTTAATTTAGAAAAAGTAATAAATAATATTAAAGAATTTTTAATAAAAGAAAATCTATATAAAGAAGAATATGAAGAAAAAATTAGGAAAATATTTTTGGAAAGAATGAATATATTGAAAAGTTTATATGGATATGAAGTACCTGAAAAATTTGATCATTATTATGGAGATTTTATATATGTAATAGTTAATAAATTGTATGAAATAATTCCAGAATTGGAAAAATATAAATATAATATTATAAAGATGATTGAAGAGGGTAATAATGAAGTATATTATTTATCTAAAAAAATATCTGAAAGAATTTTATTTGAACAATTAAATACATTATGGAAATTTAATATATATTTTAATTTAATTATTAGAGAATCGGATATATTAAGATATAAATTGTTTGATAATGCATTAAAAATATTGGAAGAAAATAAAATGATAAAAAAGAATAGTACAATTTCCTTAGATCTAACAAGATGGGAAGATATATATAAAGCATATTCAAATAAAGAAAAGGTTCTTGTAAGATCAAATGGAACTACTACATATATTGCAAAAGATATTGCATATGCAATGTGGAAACATGGTATAATTAGATCTAGTATTAAATTTAAGGAATATATAAAACAACCAAATGGAGAATATATATATGAAATAAATAATGAAGGAAAAGAAATTGAACCATGCAAAATTTCAATAAATGTAATTGGAATGGAACAAATGCATAATCAATTAATGGTAAAAAGGATAATTGAAGAAATTGATAAAGAATCTAAATATATATATTATGGATATGGATTGGTTAGATTACATAGAAATACTGCAAAAATATTTGGAATAAATGAGGATATAAAAATGTCTGGAAGAAAAGGATTATATATAAATGTTGATGATTTATATGATAAATTATATAATATTGCATATGAAAAATTCAAAGATAAAGAAACTTCTGAAAGGATAGTAAAAAGTTTTATATCATTGGAAATGTTAAAATATGATAGAAATACTACAATATTGTTTGATATTAATAAAATGTTAAATATAGAAGAGGGAAATGCAATATACTTTTTATATACATATGCAAGGATAAAATCATTATTAAATAAAGCTGATAAAATACCCGAAAAATTTGAAATAAATGAATTAAATAAATATGAAGAAAAGTTAATTATTAATTTATTTAAGTTTAAAGATATAATTTATGATATTGAGAAATCATTGGAATTAAATCATTTATATAGATATTTAATAGATCTGGTTAGATCATTTAATGAATTTTATCAAAATGTTCCAATATTAAATTATAAAGATGAATATCCACACAGATTATTCCTAGTATATTTAACAAAAGAAATATTGGATAAGATATTTTATATATTAAAAATTGAACCTGTAGAAAGTATTTAAAAATATAATATATATTATGAATTTATGTCAATGATAAGGATTAAAATGTGGGGAACAGATTTAAAAACAATGAATCAATTTACTAATCAATTATTAAAAATAATTGAACAATTGGGTATTGAAAAGAGGGGTCCTGTTAATTTACCAACAAAGATAATTAGAATACCAACTATGAGGACATTGGGAAAGAGAGGTACAAAAATATATGAGACATATCAAATAAGAATATATAGAAGATTTTTAGATGTTGCAAATGATGAAAGATTTTTCAAAAATTATTTTATAAATATGCAAATCCCATCAAAAGGATTTAGAATATCATTAAAAATAATAAAATGAGCTATGTTTTATTGAGATATAATGGATTATATATATTTGATGATAATTTAGAAAATTTTCAGAAAATTAATTTAGAATTAAATTCAGATGATTTGAAGGAAATATATAAAAATAAGTTACCTGAAAAGGTAAAAAATTATATAAAGGAAAATGATATTTTTATTGGACAAAGATTTGATGGATATAAATATACTGAAGATACAAGCATAATAAGAAAGGCATTGGAAAAAATCGGGGAAGAAAAGATTGATAATAAATTATTTATTGACTTATTAAAAGAACAAATATCAGATTCAATAAGTAGGGATGAAATAATAATTCAGGCAATAAGTTTTCTTGATGATTTAAATAAATCTTTAAATTTATTTATGGAAAGATTTAGGGAATGGTATGGATTATATTTTCCTGAAATTTCACAGGAAATTGAAGATCATGAGAAATTTA